>Ga0315551_10002934_pt1 | contig 12218 bp, 11 predicted proteins | sample SalMarSW160290MG_FD_203678 | JGI IMG/M metagenome (GOLD analysis project Ga0315551, IMG submission 203678) | Salt marsh sediment microbial communities from the Plum Island Ecosystem LTER, Massachusetts, United States - Salt Marsh Sediment SW1602-90 ... | reverse complement strand
AAATTCGCTTATTCCTCGGCTCGCTCTCCTCTTCGAGGAACCATGCCCGCTCGCCTCCGGTTGACCTCCTCATCAGCTTACCTGACTATTACGGAAATAGAGATGCTTACCAATCTCTGCAGCACAATTGACGGAGGGAAGGAATATGGGTTATTATAGCATGAAGGAGAGAAAGAATGGTCATTGACCCTCAACTTCTAGAAATCCTTGCCTGCCCTTTATGTAAGACAGATGTCAAGCTGACCTCAGATGAGAAAGGTCTAAAGTGCGTGAAATGCCATCGGGTCTATCCCATAAAGGAGGGCATTCCGGTGATGCTCATCGATGAGGCCACCATTGAGCCAGAAAGAAAAACAAAAGATTGACCCCTCAGATATCAACAAAATACTCCTGATTCGGCTGAGACGGATCGGTGACATCATCATGACCACTCCCGCCCTTTCCATCCTGAGAAAGAATTTCCCCCGGGCCTTCATCTCCTACGTGGTGGAAGAGCCTTACCAGGAGCTTGTTGAAGACCATCCCCATCTGGATGAGGTCTTGGCCCTTCCCGAAAATCAGAATACGAGGGGTCTCTTGCGGTTCATTCGGAGCATCCGAAAGCAAGGCTTCGACGCTGTGCTCGATTTCCACAGCGGACCACGAGCTTCCTGGATAACTTTTTTCTCTGGAGCCAAGCTTAAAGTGGGTTATAGAATAAAGCACAGAAATTTCATCTACCATATTTCTGTCCCCCGAAACAGGAAGAATGGGTTTTATCACAGCGTGGAAAACCATATCAACCTGGTGAAAGCCCTCGGCGTACAGGTCTCCGCCATTCCTCCTCTTTTTCTTCCTCGGCCAAAAAGGGAGGATGTCCAAAAGATCAAGAATTTCATCACAGAAAACCGCCTCCATGATACCAAAATTGTGGTGATCCATATCAGCGCGGGAAATGAGTTTCGTAATTGGGGAGCGGACAAAATCATTGGATTGATAAAACGCCTCTCCCTCCATCCCGAGGTAAAGGTTGTTCTGGTGGGAACAGACGAAGACAGAGATGCAGAAGCACTCATCATCAAGGAAAGCCCTGCTTCGCTCTACTCCTTAGTCGGACGGCTTAAGCTGAAGGAATTGAGGGAACTCATCCTCTCCTCCTCCCTGTTTGTCGGTCCTGACAGTGGACCCATGCACATTGCTGCTTCCACATCAACCCCTATCGTGGCTTATTTTGGCCCTACTCTCCCAGCCAACTTTGCTCCCTGGAAGGCTAAGGCGACCTTAATAGAGAAATGCTTTGACTGTCGACCATGCAAACAGAGACAGTGCATCTATAAAGACTTCAGGTGCTTGCGCAGCATCAACCCAGAAGAGGTTTACACTGCTTGTCTCCGCTTCCTGAAAGGAAAAGAATCTCAGAAGCAAGGACATGATGAGGATGATCCTGAAGTAAAGAAAAAGCAAGAATGAATCGAAGAGTAAAAAGACATTCTGATAGAGGAAGTTCTCCGCCCTTTGCATCCTCACAAAGCTTGGATGATTCAACCCTAGAGGCGGAGGGGATGAAGAGCAAAAGAAAATGGAAAAAGATCCCTCTTTTCACACTCATCTCCTGGACCATTACCCTTTACCTTCTCTTCTCTATGATATCCATCTCATTGAGCCAGATTTTTATCTTTCTTTCCTTCCTCTGCTGGATCGCCATTCTCATCCGCGAAAAACAGAAGCCTCTCTTCCCCTCTTTTTTCTGGCCCTTGCTCCTCTATAGTGTCCTCTCCCTCATCTCCTCCTTTCTCTCTGTCAATCCTCAAATCAGTCTAAAAGATAGCCGAGAGCTCCTTCTCTTCCTCATCGTACCTATTATCTATATCGGTATCCAAGAAGAAAAGACCGTCTCTAAAACCCATCGGGCCCTCTTAGCCTCGGGATGGATAAGCCTCCTCTACTCCCTCTTCTATTTTCTTTTCCGGAGCTATCCTGGTGAAAGAATAACGGGGTTCATGGGCCACTACATGACCCAGGCAGGACTCCTGCTTCTTTTCAGCACTGCGGCTGCGAGCATGCTTCTCCTCTCCAAAGATAAATGGCGGTATCTGTGGGGAACAGGGTATGTCTTTTCTCTTGGAGCCCTGGCCCTCACTTTGACGCGAAGTGCCTGGCTGGGAATCATCATTGCCTCCTGTGTCATCCTTTTCCTCTACAAGCCTAAGACTCTCATCGTGGTACCTCTGGCTGTGGGGCTTTTCTTCCTGGCCAGCCCTCGACACATAAAACAGAGAGCCCTCAGCACCTTCAACCTGAAGGCCCCCTCCAACAGATACCGAATAGAATACATAAAAACAGGATTAACTATTATCAAGGATCAGCCGCTCTTTGGAACGGGTCCGGACACAGTGGACCTGGTCTTCAAGGATCCCAGGTTTGACCTCTCCGATGAGGCAAGACAAAATGTTCATCTCCACAACAACATCATCCAGATCGCTGCTGAAAGAGGAATCCCGACTCTTCTCAGCTGGTTGGCTTTCCTGGTCTGGGCCATGGTGGCTCAAGCGAAACTCCTGAGAAAAAAAGATCCACTCCTCTACCCTTTAGCAGCGGCTGCATTAGCAGCCATCTTCGGATTGGCTGTGGCCGGTCTGTTCGAATATAACTTCGGAGACTCTGAAATTATTACTCTCTTTCTCTACATGATGACCATACCGTTTGCCCTGCAGCGTATCAATAATAAGAACATTAAGAATAAGAAGAAAAGGAGCGAAGGATAAATCAGGTTGGGTAAGTCAAGAAAGCATAAATTCCTTTTTGTACTGCTGGCCCTCTTCCTGCTTTACGGATTCTGGCTGGGTTGCAATCTTCTCAGGTTCAAAACTTACGGAGACTCTTCTCTACCTGCTTCTTCAAGGGAGATAAAAGGAGCCTACCACATCCATTCACTCTTCTCTGATGGCAGAAAAAGCATAGATGAAATCGCAAAACTTGCTGCCCGCAGGTCTGTGGATTTTATCATTCTCACTGACCACGGACATCCCAATGTGGAGTCCTTGGCAGAGCAGGGATGGAAGCAAGGTGTGCTGGTGCTGGCAGGGTCGGAGCTTTCCGTCAGCCGAGGACACCTTGTGGGGCTGGGCTTCGATGTCCCATCTCGACCCTTTTCCCAAAATGCAGAGGATGCTGTCTCGGAGATACAATCGGCAGGAGGATTTTCCATCATTGCCCATCCCTATTCAAAGGTAAGCTGGACATGGGGAGAGTTCATTGACTATTCAGGTATAGAGATCATCAATGCCAACACATTCCTCAAAAAAAACTTCCTTGGCATGATTCCCTACCTTCCTGCTTTCCTAATAAAGCCCAAATATGCTCTGCTAAGGATGCTGAAAAGCCCTGAGAGGAATTTGAGAAAATGGGATGAGCTCAACTTGATTCACCCAATCTATGGGTACTTCGGCGTTGATGCTCATCTCCTTTACGGTCCTCTTCTCGACTTTCTTCATCTCCATCTTCTGCTTCCCGAACCCCTCGCAGAAGACTTCGGAAAAGCAAAGGATCAAATCCTCACTGCCCTGAGAAAGGGGAGATTCTATAATGCCATAGATGCAGCGGCCCAAGCCAAGGGATTCCGTTTCTGGGCTGAAGCAGGGCAGAGGAGAATCCCAATGGGCGGTGTATCGAGACTCCTCTCTCCGCTGAGCATCCACGTCAGAGCTACGTTTCCTTTCTCCAAAGAAATCTGTCTTATTCGAAATGGAAAAAGAATCCTCCACTCACGAGAAGACAACCTTGTCTATGAAGCCAAAGAAGCGGGCATCTACAGGGTTGAAGTCTACCTTAAGCAGAGATCACCATTAGCAGAAGATATACCTTGGATCCTCTCCAATCCCATTTTTATAAGAAAGGAGAACCCATGATAGGCATCGATTTGAAAAGGATGAACAAAATTGTCCATAACTTCAGCAAGAAAAGGATTCTGGTTTTGGGTGATCTGATGATGGACAAATACATCTGGGGAGATGTCTCTCGCATCTCGCCCGAAGCCCCTGTCCCGGTTGTTGAGGTCAAAAAAGACACCCGATGTCTGGGAGGAGCAGGCAATGTCAGCCACAATCTCCGAAGTCTGGGATCCTCACCCCTTTTGGTGGGCGTAGTGGGTAACGACAACGAAGGAGAATGGATTCGAGAGAATGCTGGAGAAAGCCATGGAATTTTTGTGGACAAGAGCAGGCCCACCATCGTCAAAACACGGATCATCGCCCACCAGCAGCAAGTGGTCAGAGTGGATTTGGAGAAAAAGAGCCCCCTTTCTTCGGAGATAGAGAAAAAGATTGTTGATCTCATCCATAATTACAACTGCCACGGAATTCTCCTTTCCGACTATAACAAGGGGACTCTCACTCGATCACTGATGAAGAAGATTCTACCCTTTGCCCAAAGAAAAAAAATTCCCGTCTTTGTTGACCCCAAGATTGAGAACTTCTTCCTCTTCTCACCCGTTACCTTAATCACTCCCAACCACCACGAAGCAGAGAAGATTGTCCATCATCCCTGTCTTTCTGATTCTCAGGTGGAAAAAGCCGGGGAGAGAATTTTCTCCCGCATCTTGACCCGGTTTCTCATCCTGAAAAGAGGGGAGCAGGGGATAACCGTCTTTGAAAAGGGGAAAATAGCCTATCATATTCCTACCACAGCCAGGGAAGTCTATGATGTCACAGGAGCAGGCGATACGGTGATTGCTGTTGCCTCGCTCGCCCTTCTCTCCGGAGCATCGATAAAAGAAGCCGCTGTTCTCTCCAATACCGCAGCTGGTATCGTGGTCGGAAAACTGGGCACAGCCACCCTCACCACAGAGGAACTCATCAATGCGGTTAGACATATATAAGCTTTATAGAATTTCAGTCTTTTAACAAAATTAACTAAAATTTTTGACCGGATTGGTAAATATCTCTTTTTCTATGATGAAAAAGATTTATAGACCGACCGTGCCTTTAACTTCCGCCGTTGAGTCCATACATGCCATGATATTAAGTCTCGGCATCAAATCTACGATGTGTTGATATTTTTGATTCCATGATGTTATGATACAAGCCAATTAAGTGCTATATGAGTCATCATAGAGAATCTTTTTATGATCTCTGATGAAAAATTCAAGACATATCCGGCTAAAAAAGAATAAAACGCCGGAAGATTTCTCGGAAAGTAAGCTTAAACAGTTCTGGAACCAAGCTGCAAAAGATATTAAATCTTTTTATGGATCCCCTTCAACAAAAATATATTTTAATCAAGAAAAGAGAATTATTTCCAATTATCTTTCTAACTTAGAGGGGAAGAGCATTTTGAAAACGGACTTGTGGAATGAGGCTAAAAATACCCAAATCCTAAAATGGGTTCTTACAGAAAAAGCTAAAGTGTTCGGTGTGGACATCTCCTTTTTTGTTACTCGTCAAGCTCTTGATGCCACGAAAACCGATGAGAATAATCTTTTTTTTAATGTCGCTGATCTCAGATATCTTCCTTTCTCAAATAATTGTTTTGATTATGTGTATTCGATGGGTACAGCAGAGCATTTCTCTGAATATGATAAAGCATGCCAAGAAATGTATCGGGTGCTGAAACCTGACGGCAAAGCAATTATAGGTGTTCCCAACAAATATGATCCCTTTCTAAGGCCTCTCCAGGTTTTCTTGCTTCAAAAACTAGGACTTTATTCCTTTGGGTATGAGAAGTCATTTTCAAAAAAAGAAATGACTCAGATTTTAAAAAAAAATGATTTCATAATACTTGACCAATCTTCTATTCTTTTTATGCCAGGAATATTAAGAATTCTCGATCTCTTTTTATATGTTCACTTCCGCCCTTTAACGAAAATAACCGAGGTCCTTCTAGCCCCTTTTGAGGCACTCTATAACTACTTTGAATTCTTCAGACATTACGGCTATTTGATTGTTTTCTTAGTTAAAAAACCACGTTAATAAAATGTATAAAAGTCTGATTCGATTAATTACTCCAAATATTTTTAACAAATCGGAGCTATTCCCTTCCCTTCTTGCTCGATATTCCACCCCGAAAGTGATATTTAACGAAACACTTAATCAATTCTTTCGCCTTGCCCATATTCCTGGAGCATATAAACTGACAACTGTTGGCATCGAAACAAACAACACTTGTAACCTTGAATGTATCTGCTGTCCTGTACCGAAAGAGATGAAAAGGGAAAAAGGATATATGGAATTTGAGACTTTTAAAAAAATCATCGATTTAAATCCTGAGATTCAAAGAGTTTATCTAACCAATTGGGGAGAACCATTGATTCACCCTGATATCATAGAAATGATTTGTTATGCCCATTCAAGAGGAAAGCAAACAGCTTTAACAACGAATGGAACTCTTCTGGACAAATCTCTTACCAGAGAACTCCTCGAAAGCGGATTGGATATAATAAAATTTTCAGTAGATGGAGGCAAGGAAACCTATCAAAGAGTGAGAGGTTTTCCATATGAAAAAATAGAATCTAATATACTTCATTTCATTCAGATGAGGAATGATTTAAAAAAAAAGATCTGGGTAGAAGTTTCTATGCTGATATTTAACGAAACGACCGCAGAAATTGATTCTTTTTTCATCAGATGGAAAAATAAGGCAGATTTTGTGAATATCCAGCCAAAATTTTTTACTATTACCAAGAAAAATTATACTCCCTGCCGAGAACTTTGGCGAATCTTGGTGGTTTTGTGGAGTGGTGATGTGGTTCCGTGTTGTGTGGATTTTGATGGAAAAATCGTCATAGGAAATGCAAAAAGAGAAAATCTCCAGAGTCTATTCAAAAATAAAATCATGAGGGAGATGAGGAAGAAGCATCTCCTAAAGAAGCCTCCTTCTTTGTGCGAAAAATGTTCTCACTATTATGCTGATTATTATATATCTAAGAGGAAGTTATACCGAGCAGACTAAAATTTATTCTTCTACTCTCAAGGAATACTCATCTAAAAATTCCACAAAATACATATTACTTGTTTGGCGTAAAATAATATGCTTTCACCTCTTTGAAAGTTTTTTGAATGGAAGAGGCATCTGAGCAAATAGATAGATGGTCCCGCATATCAAGCCGAGAACAATCATTCGTGAAAGATTCAGGAATGAAAACAATAGTGCCGAAGAGCCAGAGACTCCCACTTCGGTGAAGAAGAAAACGAAAGCCCCTTCTCTTACTCCCAATCCATTTAATGACAGAGGAACCATGGTTACAATCCAAATCATGGGTAATATCATAAAAAAGTAGATAAGTGGGAGCTTCAGATTGATTGCCAATGCAAGAAGGTACACCGCCAGGATTGTCAGCGTCTGGCAGACTATGGAGAGAGCAAAACACAGCCCTAGAATCACTTTGTCGGCAAAGAACGTACGTAACGAACTATACATCCGATCCAGCCACTTGCCTATATTCCAGAGTGAGTTGACCTTGAGTAGAACAATAAGTTTTTTCATAATTCTGGCGTTAAATACGATTATCACAAAGGCAAAATAACTGATACATACGATAAGAACAACGTTAATCACTTGAGTGTTTTCAATCATGTTCTGTCCAAACAATAGGGCAAACAAGGCTATGAAAATAAGTGCAAAGGAACCGATGATTCTCTCTGCCAGTACAGACGAAGCTGCATCCATCTTCTTCTCTGAATGTATTGCAAGATCGTAGCCTCTCACTACATCTCCTCCTAAAGTTGTAGGCAGGAACAGATTGAAGAAAGTGCCTCCGAGGTAAAATTTGATCAATGTTATAAACGGAACTTTAATTCCACTTCCAGTGAGTAGGACTCTCCAGCGATACGCAAATATCACATTACGAAGGAAGCCTAAAAGAAGACTGAATAAAAAAAATGAGACATGACATGACTTGATTTTGACAAATATTTCGCTACGGTTAACTGTTGCCAGCAGGTAACCAATCAGCACAGCGCTTATTATTATTCGCAAGGCCCAGAATGCGCTTTTCCTCGATATCAATGTGCCTCCACTTCAGCTCCATCAGCCAGAAATGTGACGCCAGACAGTAAAACTTTTTGAGCTACATCATAAAAAAACAGACATCTCAATGTTGGAGGGATCAGAGTATCATCCCTTTCCTGAGATCTCTCCAGGCACTTTATCAGGAATCCGCTCAACTTCTGAAATGAATGCCCTGATTTTGCCGCTTGGGTCTGGTTCGATTTTTTCTACCTGGGCGATTTTAAAGCTCACTGTCGGGGGAAATTTTTTCTGCAGCAGACGCATGAGATCATCATGGATAGAGAGAAAATAAGAAGTATTCGCGACAATCAATATCTGGAATAGGCTTTGCGTTCGTTGCACAATACGGAATTGCCTGATATCTTCAAACTTGTCCACTATCTTGATCAAATCATTATAGGGGCGCTTCGTCCCATCTGGAAGCAATGCGTAGTCATTCTCGCGACCTATGGTCTGGGTTAGCCTCCGTTGAGTATTACCATTTAGGTCTTTCCCATACTCAAAAACTGCAAAGTCGCCTTGATCATACCTAATAAACGGCATGAGTTTCCCTATCAGATCCGTCACAATGACTCTTCCAGGTTTTCCAGGTGGAGCTGGTCTCTCTTCTTCGTCCAGGAATTCAAAGTAAGTAAGATTTTCATAGAGATGAAGTCCGTCATGCGCCGGAGTTTCGTATCCCATTATTCCCATCTCTATTGATCCATATGTCTCCACCGGGTTAATCCCAAACTGCTTCCGGCAGAGCCGCCGAGTATTCTCGTGAATGGCTTCACCAGTTCCTAAGACAATCTTTAAGCTATCACACTGAATTCCGCGGCGTTGCAATTCCAGTGCCATGAGTTCAAGATGCGCGCGATTGCTATATAACACATCTGGCTTGTATTTGACTAGAATATCGACCATTTCTTCAGGTGAGTAACGAAGATAATCGACCGCATTCCTTCTTAGAAGTCCAAATCGCTGGACAACACTGCGTCCCTCGGTAAGTTTATCCGGTCTGGCAATCGACATCACTCTATTGCTCATTGAGTATCCATTTAAAAATAAGATGCACAGAAACTTGGCGATCTGAAAAGCGCGTTCATAGCGAGTTCTATAGACTACCAATGGAATTCCTGTTGATCCGGATGTGGTATCTCTTAAACATTTTGACAGGTCTTTATTCTGCATGACAAAGTCTTGGACTCTTCTCTGCTTTATGATTTCTCTCTTTGTGATTGGAAGCTTGGAAAGATCCTCAGGGCCCTGATAGTCCTGAGAAGGATCGTAGCCTACGCTTTTCATTAGTTCTCTGTAGTAAGGGACGTTTAGGTAAGCCGATACCAGTATGGCTCTGAGGCGTCGATATGCGAGTTTATCGAGTTCAAAGCGAGAAAGCTTTGCTTCTTTCGTCACATGGAGCATTGCTCTTGTATTATTGAACATCTATTCTCTCCAGAAAAAATCCGAGAAAAGCAAGAGATGAGTGGAGACAAGAATTTTTTCTCAATGAATAGTAATTTCCTTTTTCGGAAGCAATAATTATCTCTATTCTCTGCCTAATTTTCAAGAATTGGAACCTTAGCCTCGTTCAGTTTTGGCCTTTTCAGGAATATTTCTGCCGTTTATCGCCTTTTTTTCTTTCCTCTCACTCATATTTGACATTCATATTTTCCCTGGTATATAAATCCTAAAAGTGTTTAAAGGTGTCAGTTTGTAAAATTTGAACAAAAAATGGAGAGCATTGCTGCAACCCAAAAAAAGCAAATTCCTATTGTGTGAAAAACCACTAAATAATGATTACTCCAAGAAGAAGGATGTCGCTTCTATCTCGGCCCTTGCATTAACAGTAGGGATATCATGTTATTATCTGTTTTTGCTCTTCGGAAAATATTATTCTCCTTTAAGTGATTTTTTTGCTTTTAAGAACGTTGCGGAAGCGCTGCTTAATTTAAATCTTCCATTTGGAACAAAAAGAGCACCTCTATTCCCTCTTCTAATGGGATTGGTTTCACAGCTTATTCCAGTAAAAAAAGCTATTCTTCCTTCTTCCATTATAGTATCAGTCTTTGAGCGCCAGTTCCAAAGCTGGGAGTTTGAATCTGCTTATTAGGCTATACATTCTTTTCTTGCTAATACACTTTTTCTTTTGGATAATCCGCCTCTTTCTCAGCATTTCAGGGAGCCCTTTGATACCGGATGCGAGAGCCTTTATGAAAATAAAGGCAAGCTCCCTACGAGAATAGTTGCGGACAAATTCTCCTGATGAGCCGCGGTTTGTAAGGGCTGCGAATGTTTGAAGGAGGTACCGATAGGCACTGAAGACAGGAGAAGCTATCACCAATAACAGAGGAAAAAGCTTAATGAGATTCCAGAGACGATTTCTCTCAACATAAAACGCTTTAAGCTTAGAATGGTGTCCGAAATTATGAGATTTAAGATGATAGGCTATGGCATCAGGAACATAGATACAGGAGTAGCCCATTAACTGGGCTCTTACAGCAAGGTCAAGATCTTCAAGATAGGCAAAATACTTCTCATCGAACCCGTCCGTTTCTTCTAACATTTCCCGTCGATAACAGGCAGCAGCCCCATTGGGCGCTAGGACTTCTTCCTCTTTACTGTATTGCCCCAAATCGACCTCTAACCAGCCTCTGGAACGGCATATTCCATCTGGATAGATAAGGAGTCCGGTCGAATCGAATCGATTACATGAATAAGCGTAGTAGATACAGGTGGCAAACATCCCTGCATCTGGATATCGGACCGATGCATTAGCTAGGGCTTCGAGCATTTTGGGGTGGACTTCAATGTCGTTGTTGATCAATAGCAGCAAAGAACCCCGGGCTTGTTCTATTCCCCGATTATTGCCTCCACAATATCCTGTGTTTTCTTTTAAAAAAATGAGCCTGACTCGCTTTTTCCATTTTGTCTCGAGGATCTCCCTGGAACTGTCTGTTGAGTTGTTATCCACAACAATGATTTCAAAATCGTGGTAGGTTTGCACTTCAAGTGAGCGTAAGCATCTGTCGATGCACTCACTGCCGTTAAAATTGAGCACAATGACTGAGATATGAGGGGATTTGATGCTGAAAGCAATTTCAACGGACATGTGTGTTTCAGGAATACCTGAAAATCATCCTGCCTTTGATATAAAGAAAAATAAATTATTCATATCTTACAAGTTTCTCTTTTTTTTGGAATTTCATTTCTGATAACCTTCAAATGAATCACAATCCAATGTGGTCTTTAGCCGCTGATACCCTAAAGAATAGATATTATAGATAAAATTAGGTGTCAAGGGCAAAAAAGAGAAAAAAACACCTCAGTATGAGAAGAGTGGCCTCAAAAAGACAGAGTTCTCTCGTAGATAGGCTTGAGAGGTTTTAGAAAGAGCAGGACCATATTTAAAATGGGCAGTGGAAGTAAATCGATTATTGATTGAATTATCAAAACACATCCCAAAAAATTACGGAAAATATATAGAAACTTTTATAGGAAGGAATACTCTCTTCTCCCGCTTTTTTCCATACAAACTCTTAATAGTTAATAAGGAGAAAATGATAAATATGGTATACACAAAAAATAGAAGAAAATTAGTAAATATGGAACCAACTCATAAGATAAATCAAACTGAGGAATGTTGGAAAAAGAAATTTTAAAGTAAAGGATTTATTGTAAAAGCGGCTAATTTATTTTACTTCTTTTCAATTATTCCTTATATTTTCTAAGGAAAATTGAATTTTCTGTTTAAAAAAGGCTAGTCTATTATTTCTAAATAATATAAATCTTTTTGGAATAGAACCATCGATGACAATTAGATTCTTGCGCAGAATAAGCGTAGAAAGAACAAAAACTGAGAGTAAATCGTCGTATTACTTTTATCAGCACCAAAAAGCCTATTCTTTCTGTGAAAGATTTGTTAAAGGGAAAAATATTTTAGAAATAGGTTCTGGGAGTGGATATGGAACAAATAGGTTGGCAAGAAATGCAAAAAGTATCATTGCTATAGATAAAGATAAAGCTAGCATAAAAAATAGTAAAAAAAAGTACAACTCTGCCAATATAAATTTCATATCCTGTAAAATAGAGAATTATTTTAGCAATGAAAAGTTTGATGTTATTATCTCTCTTCAGGTTATAGAACACTTAAAAAATCCTGAAATATTACTCGAAAAAATCCATCATTTATTAGAAAAAAATGGAGTGTTTATTATTTCCACCCCAAACAGATTGACTCAGTCTTATAAAGA
>Ga0315551_10002931_pt1 | contig 12229 bp, 6 predicted proteins | sample SalMarSW160290MG_FD_203678 | JGI IMG/M metagenome (GOLD analysis project Ga0315551, IMG submission 203678) | Salt marsh sediment microbial communities from the Plum Island Ecosystem LTER, Massachusetts, United States - Salt Marsh Sediment SW1602-90 ... | reverse complement strand
AAAAAAGAAAAATTTTCCATTTTTACCTCGCCCTTTAAGATTAGATAAAAACATTAGATATCATCTTCAAATTCATCCTTAAGGGTGATTGTCCTCTAGTTGAAGCTTTGAAAGAATAATTTCAGGATTCTGAGGATCAGGAAGGATATTAGGGAAAAGAATGAGGATTGCTTGAAATTTAAGACTAAGGGATTACTTTTCCATTCAGGAGAATGCGAGCAGATAGAAGAATGAAAGAATCCCAAAAGAAAGATAAGCCCTATAGGAAGATATTCGATTTTTCTCCTCAAGTCATCGCATTTATCGATAGCAAGGGGAATGTGTTGGATGTGAACAAAAGAGTCTATGACTGGCTCGGCTATCAGCCCAAAGAGGTTGTAGGAAAGAACTTTCTTCAACTGCCCTTCCTTTCTGAAAAAAGCAAGTTCACAGTGAAGAGGAAGCTTGCCCAGGTTTTTCGAGCAGATAATATTCCTCCTTATGAAGTTGAATTCGATACTAAAACAGGTGAGGGACGGACTGGAAGGATTTTCAACATTCCGATAAGAGATAAAAGGGGGGATAGAACAGAAATTATGGTTATGGCTTTCGATATTACTGAACGGAAGAAGGCCGAGCAGGCTCCAAGGGAGAGTGAAGAACTGTTTCGCTCTATCGTGGAGAATTCCCATGCAGGAATAATGATTGTCGATGATTCTTACCGTCTTACCTATATCAACGATAAAGGGTGCCGGATGACAGGATATTTACAGAAGGAAATCATCGGCCAGGATTTTCGCAAATTCCTGGACGAGGAGAGCCGAAAGCTTGTGATGGACCGCTATGTGAGGAGGCAGAGAGGAGAGAAGGTTCCACCCAGGTATGAATTTAATGTTGTGCGGAAGGACGGGGAGAAAAGACGTGTTGAGATCAGTTCAACCGTTATTAAGGATAAATCTGACCGGATTCAGACAGTAGCCCAAATCTTAGACATCACAGAGCGCAAGCAGGCGGAGGAAAGGCTGCGAATGGAGAAGGCTTACCTCGACCGGCTGTTTGAAAGTGCTCAAGAAGGGATCGTCATGTCTGATCCAGCAGGAAAAGTGATGCGCGTCAACAGCGAATTCACACGGCTTTTTGGGTATAAACGAAAAGAAGTCTTGGGGCGGAATATTGATGAGCTGGTAGTACCCAGGAGGTATCTGAAGAATGGGATTTCTATCACCAATAAGGTGGCAGCAGGTGAAAACGTAGGATTCGAAGCTGTCCGTCAGCGTAAGGATGGGAAGCTTATGGACGTCTCCGTCCTTGCCTCGCCCATTGTCGCCGATGGCGAGGTGGTCGCAATTTATGCTATCTACAGGGATATTACCGAGCGCAAGCAAGCAGAGGAGAGGCTTCGTGTGAGTGAAGAAAAATACAGGAATTTGGTCGAACTTTCACCCGACGCTATCCTGTTCTTGGACATGAAAGGAGACATCACCGCATGCAACACTTTTATGACCAAGGCCACAGGATATTCCAAAGAAGAGATTGTGGGAAAACATCTCACAGAGCTGGAGCTATTGCCTGGCGAAGACACCCCAAAATATATGAAACTGATTTATACGGCCTCCAAAGGGGAGGTGCCTAAGCCGTTTGAGGTTACCTGGTACCATAAGGATGGAACAGCGTATCTCTCTGAGATACGAATCGGGTTTATCAAAGAGGAAGGAAAGAACATCGGCGTGCAGGTAGTGGCAAGAGACATCACCGAACGCAAGCAAGCCGAGGAAAAGATCAAGTCTGCCCTCAATGAGAGAGAAGTCATGTTGAGGGAGATTCATCATCGGGTGAAGAATAACATGCAGATTATTTCCAGCCTGCTAAGGCTTCAGTCCAGACAGATCAAAAGTAAGAAGACCCTGGACTTATTCAATGTCGGCCAGAACCGGATCCGGTCGATGGCCCTCATTCATGAATCTTTGTACCAATCCAGCGATCTGGCAAAAATTAATTTCTCCGATTACATTAAGCGTCTGACAACTCATCTCCTTTCAACCTACAGGGTGGGGATGGAGCGGATCAGGATGAAATTGGATATCAGAGATGTCTGTCTGGATATTAACCGAGCTATTCCTTGCGGATTGATCATCAACGAGTTAGTGTCCAACTCCCTGAGGCATGCTTTTCCCAGTGATCAGAAGGGAGATGTTCAGGTGATCATGAATGCCAATAAACAGGGTAAATATTCCCTGGTGGTCAATGACACGGGCGTCGGATTTCCTGAAGATGTGGATTTCCAGCAGACAGAAACCTTGGGGATGCAGCTGGTGATCGATCTGGTAAGTCAGCTGGGAGGAACCATTAAACTCAAGCGAGAAAAAGGCACAAAGTTCAGAATCGTATTCTGATCGGGGACGATCCTCCAAGTGCCGGCCTTTTATCCATTTGTTTCTAAAAGATAATACTTGAGAGTAGGCACGGAAGAGTCTCCATTTTTCCGTGACTGCTAATAAAACAGGTTTTGACTCTCCTTTGAGCAATGTTTAAAATGAAGCCGTATTCTACTGCCAAAGGAGAAGAGACTTATGAACAGGAAATTTAAAAGCGTTAAATTTTATTTCCTCATTTTTTTAATCTTTTTCCTCTCCGTAGAGCCGGGTTTTGGCTTGCAGGATAAGAGTCTTTTTTCCATCCAAGATCTGTTAAACGTCAAAAGAGTCTCTGATCCCCAGATTTCCCCTTCTGCACAGTGGGCGGCATGTGTTGTGACTCAGTTTGAAGAACGTCAACTCAATTCAGAAATATGGATTGCTTCCAGAGATGGAAAAATCCTCTATCAACTGACTGAAAATCCCGGTTCCGATTTTTCTCCCCGCTGGTCTCCTAGCGGAGACATATTGGCTTTCCTTTGCCGAAGAGGAAAAGAGCGAGATTCTCAGATTTATTTTTATTCTTTGGAGACAAAAAAGGTAGAGAAAATCGCAAATGAACCGAGCAGCATCCGAGATCTGAAATGGTCTCCCGACGGGAAAAAGATTGCCTTTTTGATGGCTGAGCCTTTGACAGAGAAGGAGCGTGAACGCATCAAAAGAGGAGACGATGCCCGCGTGGTTGATGAAGATTACAGACACACGCAGCTCTGGTTGTTGGATGTGGAAAGCCGAAAAAGTCGCCTTCTCGCCCAACAGGATACGACTGTTTGGCTTTTCAACTGGTCTCCTGACAGCAAAAAAATTGCCGTGCTCGCTTCTTCCGTCCCCACTGCAGAGGGCAATGAATATCGAAGTCATTTAGGCCTCAGAGATGTGGAAAGCGGCCAGGAAACCATCCTCTCTCCAAAGACCAACGCCCAAGCTTCTCCCTCTTTTTCACCTGACGGGAAATGGATCGTCTATCTCGGTCCTGTAGACCAATTCAAGGAGCGTGGAATACCGAAGGTTATTCCTGTAGAAGGAGGGGAACCGACTCCATTGCTCCAGGATTATGAAGGCAATGTCTGGGATGTTACGTGGCATCCCAAAAAGAACAGAATTCTTGCCACTCTAGCTAGAGGAACTCGACACTACTTTGTTTCCTTCGATCAAAAAGAGAAGATGGAATTTCTGTTTGAAATGAATCATTCCATCATTCCCTACTGGGGAAATTATTGGTCAGTCAGCGCCGACGGTGACTTTGTGGCCTTCATAAGCGAGACCCTCTCCAGCCCCGGTGAAGTCTGGATTTCAAGCATAGACGGCAAGGACAAGAAACAATTAACCTTTTTCAACCATCATCTGAGAGAACTGAAATTAGGCAGGATAGAAGAGATCAAATGGGTCAATCCCAAAGACAATGCCTCTGTTTCTGGAATCATGGTCAAACCTGCGGAGTTTTCTCCTGATAATCGCTATCCCCTTATTGTCTGGCTTCATGGCGGGCCCGCTTATAATTGGAGTCTGGGTATTCAGGTCAGCAACTGGGCACAGTTGTTCGCTTCCCAGGGTTATCTGGTGTTTCTGCCCAATTTCAGAGGAAGCTCGGGGCAGGGAATGGAATGGATGATGGCCAATGTCAGAAATTGGGGAGAGGGGCCGATGAGTGATGTGATGAGCGGTGTGGATTACCTGATTGATAAAGGGTGGGTGGATGAGAGCCGCATGTTTGTGGGCGGGGGAAGCTACGGAGGATATCTAACTTTCTGGATCATCACCCATACCGATAGATTCAGAGCTGCCTTTGCCCGGGCTGGAGTCGTGGATTTGCTCACTGAGTATGCGCTGACCGATGAACCGTCATTCATGATCGGCTATTTCATGAAATCTCCTTATGAAGATCCAGAGATCTACCGCAAAAACTCTCCGCTCACTTACGCCTCCCAGGTCAGAACCCCTGTGCTTATCGTCCATGGAGAGCGAGATTTGCGTGTTCCAGTTTCCCAGGCATATCAGCTTTACTCGGCTCTCAAACATTATGGAGCAGAAGTTAAATTGGTGATTTATCCCCGCGAACCTCATGGGATAGGGGAGTACACTCACCAAGTTGATGTGGTGAACAGAGCTCTCCATTGGTTCAAAAGCGGTGGGAAGAATCTCCATTTTCCGTGATAGCTAATAAAAGCGTTAGTTCCTATCCATCCTTGCCAAGACCCTCCCACCCTCCACCATGGGCGTCGGACGGACAGGAACCAACGCCTAATTGGGATAATCTTGGATAAAAGCGCCAGTTTCCTTCCATCCTCGCCACAGCCCTCCCTTCCTCCACTATGGGCTTCAGATGGAAAGGAATCGCCGGCTTACCTTATGGGGACGTTTCCGAGGGGTATACTCTTTCTAATTGAATTCATAACTAGAATCAGAAAGGGTGTCCCCGCAGGGAACGTCCCCGTTGGCTCATCACGGAAGTGGAAATGCTATCAGATGGGTGTTCCAGATTGACATTACAGGTTCCTCTGCTATAAGCTTAGAACCGAGTACCAAATCATTTCGAAAGGAAGAACGATGCCGCGACGGGTAGGTTCTAACATTTATAAGGAACAGAGGGTAGGAGTCTTTGTGGATGTTCAAAATATGTATTATTCCGCCAGGTTTATCTATAAATCAAAAGTGGATTTCAGAGCTTTGCTTCGGGAGGCAGTAAGGGGACGCCGCCTTATCCGGGCGATCGCCTATGTGATAAAAGCAGATGTCAAGGATGAGGTCAATTTTTTTGATGCCCTAAAGAGCTTGGGTTATGAAGTCAAGATGAAGGATCTTCAGATTTTTTATGGCGGGGCAAAAAAGGGAGATTGGGATATCGGAATTGCCATGGATACCATCGAATTAGCGCCCAAGCTCGATGCTGTCGTGCTGGTGAGTGGAGATGGTGATTTTATCCCTCTGGTGAATCATCTCAAACATGCCCTGGGATGTTATGTGGAGATCATGGCTTTTGGCAAATCCTGCTCCCAAAAGCTCTTAGAAAATGCTGACAACTTTGTTGATCTGGATACAAACCCCAAGATGTTTTTGATTTCTGGAGGGGATAAAAAGGAAGGTACTGTTCCCTAGTTGACTTTCAGGATCTTTTTTTCTGAAAAAAGGGAAAAGTCTCGCTTATTCGAGGATTAGAGTTTTAAGCGGGGGGTAGATCTTCAGACCCTTGTATTGAGGTTGATGGGTGATGATGTTTCCGTACCGGTCGAGCATGGGATAAAAACGTTGGGATTTATGGAGAGAGAAAAAATTCCTGACAGAAAGATCCCTGTAGAGTACTCTCAGAAGATCCAGAGCTAAGAGGATACTGTCTAACATGTTCCAGATGGCCAGCTCTTTGGATCGCTGGTGGGAGTGGGGAAGGCCGATAACATTAAGAATCTGATGATCCTCTCTCTTGAGTGGATCTCGACTTGGATTTGACTTAAGTATTGATCCAGCGTGGAAATTTTCCTTTTCAGGGATTCCTCCTTGATTTTTAAATGGAACCAGTTTTTATTGAAATGGAATGGTTTCCTTTTTTAGATGTGCTCTTCTTTTCACAAATCATTCAATCTCTTCCTTTTTGTTGTCTTCGAATCCATATCCAACCAGATGGAAGGGATTGATCACTGTGGTCAGGATGTTTGCCAGGTGGGCGGCGATTCTTTTCAGGTACCTTGCGAAGAGTGCATAAACAATGGCTTCCCTGATCTTTAGCTCGGTTTCTTCCAGGAGCTTTTCTGTCATAGCGTCAGTCTTTTTGGTCACCTCACGGTAAAATTTATAATATTCCTTAGCCTTGTTGACATCAGCTTCTTTGAAAACCCTCAGAGAGTCTTTCAACAAATCGCTCATCTTTTTGCTGATAGTGATGAGCTCCTCTGTGTATGTGTTCTTCTCCATCTTACTCGGATAGTGGTAAGCCAGCTCCACGATATTTTTGACGTAATCGCCGATCCTTTCCAAGTCTTTGACCACTGTGATAAGAATCAGGGACGAGCTCAAGTCTTGTTTGGGATTAATTGTCAGGTGCTCTAAGACTTTGCGTCTGACTTCTTTTTCACACTCGTTTATTTTTTGGTCTGTCATATATATATTTGCCCGCTTGACATCGAGGTTTTTTATCAATTCCTCTTCGGCTATATCAAAATTTTCCGACACAAGCTTGAACATTCTCTCAGTCCGCTCAAGCGCCTGATTCAAGAGTCCCTCTCTTTTCCAAATAGCAAATATTTTCTTAAACATCTTTTATCCCCTTCTCTTTGTTTACATTATAAATGTTTTTTCATCTATTTCACAAACAAAATGTAAATCAATGGACCTAGATAAAACAGAAAATAGAGCATCAGGAAAAAAATTGTGTTCTTTTTGGATTTAGCGGTTAGCTTTGCAAAGCTCTCGGCCAACCAAATAGGAATTTTCTTGAGCGGATATATGATAATAATGCCAAAAGTGTTGAACAGCAGATGAGTAAAGGCAACTGTTATGGCTGCAGGGTTCAGTGTTGCAAAGGAAGCAAGCATGGCTGTCACTGTGGTGCCCACATTGGCTCCGAGAGTATAGGGGAATATCTTTCGTACTGTAAGGAGACCGGCTCCAGCCAGAGGGACGATAAGTGAAGTGGTTACAGAACTGCTTTGAATAATGGCTGTTACTATTAACGCCAGAAGAAAAGAAGTGAGATCATTTTTAAATAAATATTTGTCCAGGAAAACCTCTATTTTGGTGAGCATCAAAGATCTCATAATCCTTACTATTCTGATTAAGGAAAGGAATAGGAGAAGAATGGCTCCAACCAGTATGACAGCAGGAATGGGAATGATGCTCTTTATAAGATTGACTGGGGGCTCTGTTATAAATTTAAGTGGGCTTAAAAATTTTATTCCCCCAACTCCTGTGAAAGCATTTGCCAGTGCAGTTGCAGATTTCTCTAACAAGTGAGTGGTGATTTCCAGAGGAAAGAGTATGATTACAGCCAAAATATTAAAGAATTCATGAACAGTAGCAGCAGCGAAGGCTCTCTGGAATTCCTGTTTTCTGGTCACATGGCCTATCGAGACTATTGCGCTGGTTATGGTTGTTCCGATATTGGCGCCCATGATTATGGGAATGGCACCTCGTATGGTAAGCACACCCCCGGCCACAAAACCAACAGCTATCGATGTTGTGGTGGAGGAACTTTGAATAATACTGGTTGTTAATATACCGATGAGCAGCCCGAAAACAGGATTGGATGTGGTTTCGATCAGAGCCTCAGCAAATCCCTTCCCCATAAGCTTGAAAGAGACGCCCATCAGCTGGATGGAGAGAATGAAGAAATAAAGCGAGATGAGAAGAAACAAAATCTTAAGGAGAGTTTTTCCTCTCATTAGTTCTTGTTAGGCAAGGCAGTTATCATACGCATATCAGATAGAGTTGTGTATCCGAGAAGGAAAAAAGATTTTAAGATACACCCGTCTCGAAACGTTACAATTTATCACATCAAAGAAAAGATTTCATTAAAAAGGTGGTTTCGATCGGATCTCTATTTTCCGTGATAGCCAATGATGAGGAATATGATCAGCCAGAGCGGCGGTTACTGTCCATCCGAAGCCCATAGTGGGAGGGTCTTGGCGAGAATGGATAGGAACCGCCACCTCACTACCTAACTCAATGAAATATCTTCGCTCATTTCAGAAATAGAAATGCTATCCTGGATGTAAAAAAATTTGACAGTTTTTTCTTATTTTTATCTTTTTCGATTGCCGGAGGATGAATTACCTCTGTTATCAACTTTGGCACAGAATTTGCTCAGGGAATTCATGGCAAAAGCAAGATCCTTTTAACTAAAGAGAAGATTAGGCCAAAAATGTAAGCTTTGTGCATTTGAGGATAAGCTATATAGATAAAACAAGGTGAGAAAAGAGAGTGTTTCTTCCTTCAAATTTATCAAAAAAAAGAAAACGGAACTTTTTCTTATAGATATCCGTAGTAACAAAAGAAGTATTACTCGGAAATATAGATATTTTTGATAAGGAGTGGGACCATGAGATTAAGATTTGAGCAGATAGTTATCATCCTGATGATTGTGACAGCCGTGCTCTTACTTTATAGCTGCGGAAGCAATGCCAATTCCCAGGCCAAAGAGAAGAAGCAGGAAGAAACAGCCATTCCCGTTGAGGTGTCGCAAGTCATCCAGGGTTCGATAACAGCAACCTATTCTGGATCCACGAATTTGGAAGCCGAAGCAGAGGCGGTGGTTGTGGCCAAGGTCAGTGGTGTGGTCAAAAAGATTTTTATGGAGGAGGGGAATTCGGTTAAGGCAGGACAGGTGCTGGCCAAACTGGATGATGAGCAGTATCTATTGGAGGTCAATCAGGCCCATTCGATACTGGAAAAGACTTCCAGTGAATTCGAGCGGAATGAGTCCTTGTTCAGAAACAAAATTGTCAGCCAGGAATCATATGAGAAAACAAAGTCTGAGTACAACACACAGAAAGCTGCTTATGATTTGGCCAAGCTCCGGCTGGATTACACAGAAATAAAAGCCCCTATCACTGGTGTTGTTTCCCGGAGGCTCATCAAAATCGGAAATATGGTGAAAACGGATCAGCCGACATTCCAAGTTACCGATTTTGATCCTTTGCTGGCCGTCCTTCATGTTCCAGAAAAGGAGATGAGCAAATTGCAGGTTGGCTATCCTTCGAAACTCACAGCAGACGCCCTGCCGGGCTCTGAATTCAAGGGTAAGATCTCGCGGATAAGTCCCGTAGTCGATGCTGGAACAGGGACCTTCAAGGTGACTGTGGAAGTCAATGACAAGACCCTCAGATTGAAACCTGGTATGTTTACCAGGGTTAGGATCGTCTATGATACTCATGAGAACGCCATCCTTGTTCCCAAAAATGCCATCCTTACCGAAGATACCCAGGCATGGGTCTTTGTGGTCGACAGCGATACGGTCACCAAGGAAGAGGTTCAAATCGGGTACAGTAATTCCACGCATGTGGAAGTTCTGTCAGGTCTAGAGGTAGGCGATGTGGTTGTCACCACGGGTTTAGGCAGCTTGAGGGATGGCTCAAAGGTCAAATTGGTTGAGCAATGAAAAAAGTCATAGATGCTTCCATCAGGCGCCGGGTAACGGTGGCCATGTTCACTATTGCGGTGTTGCTGTTTGGATTTGTCTCATTTACTCGGCTTAAGATCAATCTGCTTCCGGAGTTGACCTATCCCACCATGACCATCAGGACAGAGTATGAGGGGGCTGCGCCAGCAGAGGTGGAAAATCTGATCACAAAGCCCATCGAAGAAATTGTTGGAGTGGTCAAGAATGTTCAAAAGATTAGCTCCATCTCTCGTTCAGGCCAATCGGATGTGATTCTTGAATTTGCCTGGGGCTCGGATATGGATTATGCCGTCCTGGAAGTCAGGGAGAAAATGGATGCTATGGAGTTGCCTCTTGAGGTAAAGAGGCCGGTGATCCTGCGTTTTGATCCGTCGCTGGATCCCGTTATTCGGTTTGCTCTTTATAGAGAATCTGGAAAGGAGTCGGAAGAGGGTACGGGAGTATTCGATGAGGAAAGCCTTAAGTACTTAAGGCGGTTTGCCGATGAGCAGGTTAAGAAAGAACTGGAATCTGCCCTGGGAGTGGCTGCGGTCAGAATAAGCGGGGGGCTGGAAGACGAAGTACAGATCTTTATCGATCAGATGAAACTTGCACAGCTTAACTTGCCCATAGAAAGAATCGCCAATGTTCTCTATGAAGAGAACGTCAATCTTTCCGGAGGTCGTCTCGAAGAGGGGGCACACCAGTTTTTGATTCGTACTTTGAATCAATTTCAATCTGTGCATGAGATGGGCGATGTGATTGTAGCCTATAGAGACAGCATTCCCATTTATCTTAAAGACATAGCAACCGTCCGTCATGGTTACAAGGAACGCAAAGCCATTACTCGAATAGGTGGAATGGAGGCTGTGGAAGTTGCCATATATAAAGAAGGCGATGCCAACACAGTCGCTGTTTCCCGGGCAGTGGAGAAGCGGCTGAAAAGAGTCAGAGAGATTTTGTCTCCTGACTTGAAGATGGTCAAGGTCTATGATCAGGCTGTTTTTATCCAGCAAGCAGTCAACGAGGTCATAAACGCGGCTCTCATCGGGGGCTTGTTGGCCATTGCTATTCTTTATTTTTTTCTTCGAAACTTCTGGGCAACGGTTATTATTTCTCTCTCCATACCCGTTTCAGTTATCGCCACATTTAATCTGATGTATGGAGCAGACATCACTCTCAACATCATGTCTCTTGGGGGAATCGCGCTGGGAATCGGCATGTTGCTGGATAATTCCATCGTCGTCCTTGAAAACATATTCCGTCATCGAGAGAAAGGCAAAGATGTTAAAACAGCTGTCCTTGATGGAGCCAGTGAAGTCGGAACCGCTGTTTCGGCATCCACGCTAACCACGATAGCAGTTTTTTTTCCGCTGGTCTTTGTCAGAGGGGTTGCCGGACAGCTCTTCCGTGATCAGGCCTTAACCATCACCTTTTCCCTGCTGATCTCCCTTGTGGTCGCCCTGACGCTGATCCCAATGCTAGCCTCCACAGAAAAACGCAGGGCAGAAGATGTTGGAAAGATAGAAGCACTCCAACCACGAAGCCGCTTTAAAAAGATAGTGAGGTCTATACGGCGATTTGTTTTCACCGCCATCCCCATTTTTATCCTCAAGGTTACATTCAAGATAATCCGTTTCTTCTCCCGCCTGTTCCGGATCATCCTGAATCCAGCCTTAAAGATTTTTAATCGCGGATACACAAAACTGGAAAACGTATATCCCCGATTTTTAAGATGGTCATTAAGCCACAGAGGAATCGTTATGGCTGTGGCCCTTGGTCTTTTCTTGATAACGCTCATCCTGATCACAAATCTTGGTGTGGAATTGATGCCTCAGCTTTCTCAAGGAGAGTTCAAGGTAGAGTTTCGTTTGCCTCCAGGGACCCCTTTGGATAAAACCGATCAGGTTCTCGCTGCCATCCAGAAACCTGCGGGAAAAATCAAAGATGTGGAGACCATTTTTTCTGTGGCGGGCACGGGCAATCGTTTCGATGCCAATCCAGAACATGGAGGAGAAAACTGGGGAGAGCTCAGTGTATCTCTGGTCCCAGGATCCAAGAGGGTGGATGAAGAAGCGACCATGACAGAGATGCGAAGAATCATGGAAGGTTCTCCTGGCGTCCAGTACAAATTTTACCGCCCCACCCTCTTTACCTTCAAAACTCCCGTTGAACTGGAAGTAGCTGGTTTTGATTTGAAGCAGCTGAAGGAGACAGCGAACGTGATTGTGGAGCGGATGTCGGAGTCAGGGAGGTTCACTGACATCAAATCATCCATGGATGTGGGCCATCCTGAGGTTCAGATTCATTTTGATCGGGACCGGGCAGCCGCTCTGGGTCTAAATGTCTATGAGATTGCGGACAGGGTGGTTAAGAAGATTCGCGGGGAAGTGGCCACGCGTTATTCCTGGCATGATAGAAAAATAGATGTACTTGTCCGTTCCCGGGAGGAAGATCGTGCATCCATCGATGATATCCGTCGCTTGATCATAAATCCAGAAAGTGAACGCCCTGTTCCTCTGGAAGGCGTAGCGGATATTGTCATCGGGACCGGTCCGAGCGAGATTCGGCGCGTTGGCCAGGAAAGAGTGGCTTTGATCACCTCGAATTTGGAATACGGTGATCTGGGTGCTGCTGCACAGGAATTGATGGACATAATCCAGGATCTCGACATTCCCAGCGGGATGACAGCAGAAATTGCCGGTCAGAATGAAGAGATGAACCTTTCTTTCCGTTCCTTAAGGTTCAT
>Ga0315551_10002926_pt1 | contig 12241 bp, 7 predicted proteins | sample SalMarSW160290MG_FD_203678 | JGI IMG/M metagenome (GOLD analysis project Ga0315551, IMG submission 203678) | Salt marsh sediment microbial communities from the Plum Island Ecosystem LTER, Massachusetts, United States - Salt Marsh Sediment SW1602-90 ... | reverse complement strand
GCAGATTAGAGAAAGATTCCGAATTCGTTGGCTCAGAGATAGATCAAGGTCCCGCAAGATTTCTCAAAATGAGGTTGCTAAGCTAAAAGAAAGATGGCGATATATTTCTGGTGCAAAAGAGCAAGCGCCTGATGCCGAGGCTGGTACTGAGCTTGACGCTAAATGGCGAAGCAACCAGGAAGGCCCCACAAGCATTATAGTCAAACAGATAGAGCCAAACGACCAGAAACAGCTGGCAGAAACAGGGCAAGAAGATAAGTCTGAATGACGACAAAGAACGTCGTAGTCAAGACCTGAACTGGCATAAGCCCCCTTTTTGCGATTGAATGATGGTTATAAAAGAAGTATCAGATTAAATCTTGGCTATTTTAGATGAGTTTTTCTTTATCATTCATGTAAGGTCGAAGCACTTTGGGTATTGTCATTGAGCCGTCAGAGTTCTGGTAAAGTTCTAAAATTGGTATCAATATCCGCGGCGAAGCGATGACAGTGTTATTGAGAGTGTGGCAAAAGGCATTCTTTTTGCTGGTGGTGTCTTTGTAACGAAGGTTCATTCGTCGCGCCTGAAACTCATAAAATTTACTAGCGCTGTGTGTTTCACAGTAATTGCCTCGTGAAGGCATCCACGCTTCAATATCATATTTTTTGGCTTGGCCTCTTCCAAGGTCCCCAGTGCACACGTTTACAACACGATAGGGAAGCTCTAACGCCTGCATGACTGCTTCAGCGTTGGCCAAGATTTCTTCATGGTATTTATTGCTTTCCTCGACGTTGTTTTTACAGATGACGACTTGCTCAACTTTGTCGAACTGATGAATTCTATAGAGGCCATACGTATCTTTGCCCGCAGCTCCTGCTTCGCGCCTAAAGCAGCTTGATAAAGCAACGTATTTCAAAGGAAGTTCATCAGTCTTGAGTATTTCTCCCATACGATATGCTGTAAGTGGCACCTCGGCAGTTCCTGCCAAATTTAACTCATCTTTTTCCATCCGGTAGGTCTGGTCTTCAGAGCCTGGATAGTAACCGGTGCCTTGCATTGCTTCATCTTTCATCAGTAGTGGAACAGATAGTGGCACATATCCCCGGCTGATCATAAGGTCCATCGCAAAGTGCAGCACTGCCCAGTGTAGTAGCGCCCCATCTGCTTTGAGAAAATAGTTTCTCGTCCCTGCTAACTTGACGCCTCTTTCAATATCTATGATGTCCAAAGCCAAGCCTAACTGTACATGATCCCTAGGCCCAAAGTTAAACTGCCGCACATGGCCTTCTTTTCTTATTTCGATGTTCTCAGTGTCGTCTTTACCGATTGGCACATTATCATCAGCCGGCTGAGCGACCTGCAGCATGAGCGTGTCAAGCTCAGGCTGAAGCTTCTTGACCTCATCTTGAAGTTGAGTTTCATTTTTCTTTAGCTCGCTCAGGTGTTCTATGCAGGTTTTCTTTTCATCTCCATCTTTCAAAGTTGGGATTAGTTTGCCGAGTTTATTCTTTTCTGTGGCGTAGTCCTGAAGCTTCTTCTTATGATTTTGTAGCTCGGCGTCAATATCCAGCAAATGTTCAATGTCAACGTCAAAATACTTATCTGCTGCTGCCTTTTTGAATAGTTCTGGTTTTTCCCGTATTTGTTTAATGTCAATCATGTTTCGTTCCTCGCAGCTTAGCTCTTGCGGATTGACCGGCAATCATTTGGCGCTTTACAGTTTCAGATAGTTGTATGAGTAGCTCGGCCTTCTGGCTGTCCAGACTATCGAAAAACAATCTGAGTATTTGCAGTTGCCTGTCTGTAAAGCGATAGCACTTATGGATGTATTTACATTGTTTGTTACTAAATAGCATGCAGGCATTATACCACAGTTCACTGGGTACTCGCCAATACTGATATTTGATACTCGAAAGCAGTACTTCTTTTTAGGTTCAGAGGGGCCTTTTGTGATTGGCTATAGATATTTTCGAACATGAAGCTTTTATTTTTTAATGTCCTATTCGTAGAATGAGAAAGGCCCCTCGCTTTTGATCCGTTCATAAGGAATATAAATAACGTCAAATTTTCTTGCAATTTTGATCTTTCGGATGTAAAGTAAGCCGAAATTTATCGAAATGTGTTTTTCTTTTAGAATTAGATTTTCCCAGGAGTAATATCCTTAACTATAACCATGAAATTAAACAGTGCAATTATAGTGATGCGCTTCGTCCAAAGGTTGGGGCTTCTCTTGAAAATATAGTTTGGTTGCAGTAGCTGAAAAGTAATTTTTTGTAAATTTGTAATTCCATACTGTGAAATGACTTGGAGAGGTGGCCGAGTGGCTTAAGGCAACGGTTTGCTAAACCGTCGTATGGGTATAAACCCGTACCGCGGGTTCGAATCCCGCCCTCTCCGTTATATCAAAATGCTGACAAGTAAAGGTGCACATGATTGAAAACCCAAGGAATACCTCAACCTAACAACAGCGAAGCCAAACTTAAACAAACTGCTCTTAAAAAACCTACCTCAACCCAGCCAAGCGTCTTTAACAAGAATCCCAGCAAGTAATCTGCATACGGTGTTATAAGGAATCTGTTCATCTGTCCCGGCTCCCTAACTATCCTGTGCTTTAGGGACGTGCTGGTCAGGAAGAGGCCAATGCTCCGAGGGAGTTCTTGCTTCTTTCATATATCTGACTATCTTCTCAACAACACGCGGATACTGGTCAGCGATGTTACGCTGTTCTGAAATGTCGGATTTCAAATTATATAATTCAATAGAGCCAGATGGCGCCTCGGCTACGTTTAAGCGTACTCCCTTCCAATGGTCTATACGAACAGCTTGTTTCTTGCCCTGCTCGTGAAATTCCCAGTAAAGATACTTGTGCTGTCCTTGCCGCGCCAGTTGATTTAGCATTGTCGGAAGCATTGAGATGCCATCAATGTTTTTCGGCTGAGATATTCCGGCCAACTCACAACAGGTGGGTAGAAAATCCCAAAACGCGGAGACGTGATTACTCACCGACCCTGGCTTAATTTTACTCGGCCACCGTGCAATCAACGGCACACGAATCCCACCTTCGTACAGATCTCGCTTGTAGCCGCGCAGCAGACCGAAACTTTTGAAGAAATTTGGGTCAGCTCCGCCTTCTTTATGCGGGCCATTGTCACTGGAAAACATCACTATTGTATTCTCGTCCAGGTTTAACTCTCTTAGCTTGGTCAACACTCTGCCTACATCACGGTCCATTCGAGTTATCATAGCAGCATGGCCCTTCTGCGGCTTAGGCCAATCCTTGTCTGCGTAAATGCCATAATCTGGCACCTCCATGCCTTGCTCGCCTGCCTCATTGTTCGCGTGTGGAATTGTGTATGCCAGATATAAAAAGAAGGGCTTGTCTTTATTTTGCTCGATGAAAGTAAGTGCCTCATCTGTGAACAAATCGTGCGAATAGACCTCGCGCCTAATCGATGAGCCCCAGCCACCCTGGCTCGGCTCAGCCAACTTATTGCTGAGAATCGGCACTTTATGCTGGTTTCGCCAGAGAAATTCGGGGTAATAGTTGTGGGCATGTTTTTGGTTCAGGTACCCAAACCAGTAATCAAAGCCCTTCTTGTTCGGAACGCCCGTAGTTGCCGCCTCGCCGAGTCCCCATTTGCCAACGATACCTGTGGTGTAGCCCGCTTTCTTTAGTAGCTCCGCCACAGTGACATCCGATGGTCGCAGTGGCACGCGAGCATTACCACGAACCAAGCAGTGCCCTGTATGCAGTCCAGTCATCAGCGCACAACGCGATGGAGCACATACCGTACTGCCGGCATAGTGATCGGTGAAGCGGATCCCCTCTGCTGCCATCCGATCTATATTTGGTGTGGCGATCTGCTTTTGTCCATAGCAACCTAAATCACCATAACCTAGATCATCAGCCAGGATAAAAATGATGTTTGGCCGTTTCTTCCGGCTCGCCGATTCCCAACTAGCATCGGCACAGCCCGACGATAACGAAACAACACTTGCCGAAAGTGCCGCAGAACTTACTCTCTTAAGAAAACTGCGTCGATTCATCCGCATGTTAGCCTTGCCATGCAACTCTCCCACATTTGCCTCCATATTAACTGATCTACGAATTGGTTCATAATATAGATTCAAATAGCAGGATCAAATACTTCTAATGTGATTCTTCTCAAAGTCTTTCTAATGAAAAAAGTGTCACTCTTCCGGCCCCGGAATGATTATGTCAATCCCGCGTACCGGCCCCAAAACCGACATAGGCTCGTCGAAATCATCGGGCCGGCCAACTGCCAGAATCTGCATCGCGTCCGGTTGAATATGTTTTCGGGCAACGCGCAGAACATCATCTTTAGTTACCTTCTCTACATTATCCTTGATCTTTTGAAGAAAATCGGCTGGATAGCCAAAATATTCATAAGTCATAAGACGCCTGACAATTTCACCCTTCGAATCGAAGCTGAAAACAAATGAATTGAGAAAGCTTTCCTTGGCTAGAGCAAGTTCTTCATCAGTTACCTCGCTCTCAGTCATCATCTGAACTTCTCGTATCATGGCGCGAATAGCGTGCACTGCCGACTCAGATTTGGTCTGACAGCCGACATAGAAAACTCCTGGATAGTCGTACTCGGCGTCATAATACCCGTAGACCGAATACGCTAATCCCTGGCGTGATCGGATGTTCTTGAACAATCGGCTGGTAAAACTTCCGCCAAGAATTCGATTCATCACGACCAGCGCGAAGTAATCCGGGTCGTTCATCATACCACCGATATGGCCCATACATATATATGCCTGATTAATATCGTCCTTATGAATTACATTGACCGTTTGACGGAAGTGATATTCAACTTCAGGCTTCTCCGGCAACTGCACATCAGCCTTTTGCCAATCCTCAAATGCCTCCTCGATTTTCTCAGCCATTTCCCTTGTATCGAAATCACCCCAGATACCGAGCATAACGTTGTTGGGATGAAAGAACTTTTTATGAAACTTGATAAGGTCATTACGCGCTATTTTATCAATAGTTGCATACTCGGTGTGGCGTGCATAGGGGCTTTCCGGGCCATATATGAGTTTCCAGAATTCCCGCCAGGTAATGGAGCTTGGATGGTCATTACGGCGTGCAATGGCACTTCGATGCTGAATTTTTGCCAATTCTACCTTTTCCTCAGCGAAAACCGGATTCATCAGCACATCAGCGAAAATATCTAAAGCAGTGTCAAGGTCCTCTTTCAGAACAGACATAGAAGCCCGGCCTGAATTCAGACCGATACCTGTTTCCACCGATGCAGCAATCTGCTCCAATTGTTCGTCTATTTCATCACCGGTCCTGCTGGTGGTGCCACCTGTTCGCATCACCGTTCCGGTGATGTCCGCTAGGCCGACTTTTTCGGTAGGTTCATAAATTGACCCGGTCCGAATCATTGCGGACATCGTGATCAGTGGCAGCTCGTGATCCTCCACCAGAAACAAAAGCATACCATTGGCCAAAGTGACTTTCTCAACATCCGGGATCTCGATATCGCCCAATCTGGTGTATTTAAGCTTAGTATATTGAGCAGCTTGTGGCGAACAACTCGGTAAGATAAAACAAGGCCATAAAGCCAGCAAAACGATAGCTGTAATCAAACATGTTTTTTTTATTTTCATTTTTTATCGCTCCCGATTTTAGGACTCATTTTCAGTTAAAACTGTCTCAATCAAGCCAACAGTTCTGTTCTTCCTTGTGAAATATTCTTTTACAATACGTTGAATATCCTCTGCTGTAACATGTTCGATCATATCAAGCTGATTGAAGAGATTTCGCCAATTACCTGTTACGGCTTCATAGAATGTAAGCTGCGATGCAAGGCCACGGTTGGATGCCAATTGTCGTATCAAGCTGGCACGTGTGCGTTTCTTTGCCTTGTCCAGTTCTTCTGGCAAGACAAGTTCGGTTTTCAGTCTTTCGATTTCAGCATAAATAACATCTTCACATTCCTGACTCGTGTGACCTTTAGCAGGTACGGCTGAAATAATAAACAAGGTAGGATATTTTTCCCGCCCCCGGTAGGTATAAGTTGAGACTGCGATCCTCTTGTCCTTAACAAGGCTCTTGTACAACCGAGAGGTACGACCGACACCGATGATCTCAGCGATAGCCTCGAATATAGCATGGTCGGGATGGGTTACGCTTGGTCGATGATAACCGATTAAAAGGCGCGGCTGTGACGGATCCTCAATTATCACCCTGCGCTCTCCCAGTTGAGGTGGTTCTACGGTCTCGACTCGTTCAGGCTTGGGACCGCTTTTGATGTGGCTAAAATATTTTTCTGCTAATCCCCGTATCTTTTGTGGTTCTACATCGCCCACTATCGCAACCGTCAGATTGCTTGGTGCATAATACTTTTTGAAAAATGCTTCTGCTTCAGGTCTGGTAAGCGTGCGGATATCGCTCATATGTCCTATTACAGGCTCGCTATACGGATGAGCCTTGAAGGCAATGGCCTGAAACTCCTCGTACAAACGCCGATGAGGGGAATTCTCACCTAAACGTCGTTCTTCTGTTACAACATCCCTTTCTTTGTAGAACTCCCGAAGCACAGGATTAGCGAACCGATCCGACTCAAGTAACATCCACAGTTCTACTTTATTGGATGGCAGACTAACGATGTACTGAGTGGCATCCTCACTGGTATAAGCGTTAAAACCTGTCGATCCCGCCCGTGTGTATACCTCCTCGTATTCATCGTGCACGATGTATTTTTGGGCCTCCTGTTGAGCCTTTTCGAAATGCTCTTGTAGCTGCTGAAGTTTCTCCTTATCTGCCTGGCCGCCTTTTCTTTTTTCCTCTTTGATTACCTCAAAAAGCTGGTCCATTTTGGCCATAGCCTTGGCTTCTGCCTTATATTTCTTGGTGCCAACGGTTCTGGTGCCCTTAAATGCCATGTGCTCAAAAAGATGTGCCAGGCCGGTAATCCCTTTAACTTCGTCAACCGATCCGACATCAGCGTAAATGTGAAACGAAACGACCGGTGCTTCATGTCGCTTGAGGACCAGAAAATTGAGGCCATTATCCAATGTAAATTTTGTCATTCGCTTCTCAAATTCCGCCAAATCCTGAGCCGTTGCGCATCTTGTGGCCAGCACACCAACGACAGAAAATAAGCTCATCAAACCAATTATTAACACTCTTGCTTCTCGCATTTTCCACATCATCTTGAGTACCCCTACATTATTACATCCCCATACATGTTCCGCTCATACATAAACAGCACACGCGAAAAGATAACACTTTCATAACACAGATACCCTTGACAGTCAACTGCTATCAGCGTAAAAAAGTTAGCTGTGCGATGGTTGTCCATCTCATTGATTCGTGAAACGGGTATTGACAATATGTAACAGGTACGCTATTTTGCGAGTAGCCGGGTTAAGCGTTTGTGCGCAGATGTCCAGCTTTTTTAGAACTACAATTCAACATGCGATGATTGCGCGGGAAAATCTTGAGCCTAAGACTTTCATTGATTCCATAAAAGATTGCACAGTCGCATCCGTCTATGAGCAAAAATCATGAGACCGCGGATTTTGCTGGTCAACCCACCTATCTACGATTTCGCAGCTTACGATTTCTGGCTAAAGCCGTATGGCCTACTGAGCGTAGCAGGTTATCTGCGAGGTAAAGCCGAGTTCAAGTTATTTGACTTCCTGGATCGTCTGCATCCTTTCATGGCAAATCAGAAGGAACTTCAGTCCGACCGGTGGGGCAGGGGCCGATTTTACATTAAAAGAATCGAAAGCCCAGAGTGCTTACGATTAATACCGCGGTATTTTCGACGGTTTGGTTTACCTCATACTGCCTTTCAGAATTTTCTGCAACAGGAGGAACCTTTCGATTTCGCGCTCATACAAACAGTAATGACTTACTGGTACTTAGGTGTTCGAGAAGTTATTGAAGATATTCGTAAAGCTTATCCTAAAATTAAAATCATACTGGGTGGTAATTACGTTACACTTTGCAGAAATCATGCAACAAAAATGGAAGCCGACTTTTTAGTTTCAGATCCTGACCTTGAACCGCTCTGGGAATATCTTCAAGTCACGCCAGATATGAACCAGCCGGCTTTATGGGAAGCGTATGACAAGTTGAATGTCGGTATTTTAAAATTGAGTGACGGTTGTCCATTTAACTGCACGTACTGTTCCGTGCCGAAGGTTTATGGTGGTTTTAAGGCCCGGCTGTTAGAACGCTCTTTTGCTGAGTTAGAATTGTTAGCGGAGCACAGTGTTAAAAATATTGCCTTCTATGACGATGCATTGGTTTTTAAAGCAGAGAAAGTTTTAATGCCATTTTTGCATCAGGTTATTAAACGCAAAATGGACATCAACTTTCACTGTCCCAATGCCCTTAACGCTCGTTTTGTCACGAAAGAACTGGCTGGACTAATGGTGCAGGCAGGTTTCAAGACATTCTATTTGGGTTTTGAGAGTTCCTGCCCGCAGTGGCAAGAACGCACAGGCTCAAAGGTCTCTTCTGACGAACTCGCACAGGCGGTGGGACATTTTGTTTCTGCCGGTGCAGAACCGACAAGTATTACAGCCTATCAAATACTCGGTCATCCTTATAGTGACGTTCAGCATCTCGAAGACTCAATGCGCTTTGTAAACAGCCTTGGCATTCGTGGGATGTTAGCTGATTTTTCACCGATCCCGGGGACGCCTGACGGCGATTATTGTCGGCGTTGGATCGATATGGATGAGCCGTTGATGCATAACAAAACAGCTTTTCCAATTATCCGGCTAGGCTTTGAAGAGGTGAATCGCCTAAAAGACCTTCAGCGAAAACTGAATCGTGCACTTCCTAATATATAAACCACCTGTAAAGACCCGTGGGCTAAATATGCACGGCATGCCATTTGATTCTTAATCCGATGTGCTGTATATTTATTTAATTATGAATGCCCTAAGCGCACATATTAAGAGCTTCGGATGACCGATGGAAACAGTATTATACGACTATTCTAAACTATCTAAATAACATTTGGTGAATAAGAGGAGACAATAATGAAGCAGTGGTATGAGTCATTATTTGAGAATTATGCGCATAAATATGATAATGAGTGTTTTGTTCAAGGAACGCTAGGGGAATGCGATTTTATTGAGCAAGAATTAAATTATAACAAAAATGTAAGAATAATTGATATCGGATGCGGCACGGGGAGGCATTCGATTGAGTTGTCGAAGCGCGGCTATAGAGTTACAGGAATTGATTTGTCGGAATCTCAGCTTTCCAGAGCACAAGAAAAAGCAAAACATCTTAATCTGAAAATTGATTTTCAGCAACACGATGCCCGAGAGCTTCCTTTTGAAGGTGAATTTGATGCCGCGATAATGCTTTGTGAAGGCGCATTTCCTTTGATGGAAACGGATGAAATGAATTTCGAAATTCTTAAAAATGTGACAAGGGCATTAAAAGATACAGGGAAATTAATATTTACCACACTAAACGGATTGTTCCCACTCTATCATTCTGTCGAAAAATTTTGTGAATCAGCTAGCGGAGAAGACAATGCGACCTATAAAAGAAACACCTTTGATTTAATGACATTTCGTGACCATAATACTACTGTATTCGAAGACGATTCAGGTAATAAAAAAGAATTAGAATGTAATGAACGTTATTATGTGCATAGTGAAATAACCTGGATTTTGAAAACTCTCGGGTATAAAAAAATAGGTATTTTTGGTGCTAAACTGGGAGCCTACTCACGGACAGATCAATTAACCCCGGAAGACTTTGAAATGCTTGTTATTGCAGAAAAATAATCAAGTAAAATGGGCGTCAGAAAACACAAAAAAGCAGGCCGGCATTATCGTATACATTCATCGGTTCATACAGTTTTAGATACCTTGAAGCAATATCATAAGACATTAATATGAAAGAAGATAAGAAAAAAGTTTACCTCCGCAGTTTTGGCTGTCAGATGAATAAGCTGGATACTGCACTAGTGAGCTCTGCGCTCAAAGATGCAGGTTTCAGTTTGACCGACAGTGTTAAAAACGCCGATGTTGTTTTAATAAATACCTGCTCGGTTCGTGAGCACGCAGAGCAACGAGTCTTCTCGCATCTTGGACATCTAAAACACATCAAAAAAACTCGCCTGGATATTGTGGTCGGCGTGATAGGCTGTATGGCTCAGCGACTTGGCGCCGAGCTGCTGCGGCACGAGGCGGTCGATTTAGTGTGTGGACCCGCACAGATACCAAGGATAGTTGAGCTTTTGGAAAAAACTTTGCAGACAAGACAGAAAAGTCTCGCAGTAACCGAAAATATCCGGCAGAGAAACTCCGAAGAGCAAGACCTCTCAATTGAAAGATTTGAATCCACTTATGGTATAGAAGATAAGCAACTACAAAGTCAGGCCTTCGTTCGAGTTATGCGGGGCTGTAATAACTTCTGCACTTACTGTGTTGTCCCGTACGTACGAGGGCCGGAAGTATGCCGGCCACCTGAAGCGATAATACAACAGATAAGAAGATTAGCCGACCGAGGGGTCAAACAGGTTACGCTGCTTGGTCAGACGATAAACTCGTACAAATACAAGGCAGGAGAGAAAATCTATAGCTTAGCTGATCTGTTGTGGATAGCCAGCGACATCGAGGGAATCGAATGGATCAAGTTTATCACCAGTTATCCTTGCGAGGAGTTCTTCGACGACATTCTACAGGCTATGGCTGATTCACTAAAGGTCTGCAATTATTTGCATCTGCCGGCTCAAAGCGGCTCAGACAGAATCCTAACTGCAATGAATCGCCATTACACTGCACACCAGTATCTGGATCTTATCGACCGGGCCAGAGATACTGTGCCCGATATTGCAATCGCTGGCGATTTCATAGTTGGATTTCCGGGCGAAACCGATGAAGACTTTGCGGCTACGGCAGAGTTAGTCAAAAAAGCAAAATACAGGAACTGTTTCGTTTTCAAATACTCTCCCAGGCCAGGCACGGTGGCAGATGAAAGATTACTGGATAACGTTCCTTACGAACTAAAGCAAAAGCGAAATGTTGAATTACTCCACTTGCAGGAAACAATAAGTGCTCAACTCAACAAAGCATTTATGGGAAGGAAGGTCAAAGTGTTAGTTGAGGGATTGAGCAAAAAGCCTCATGCCTGCGCCTCCGGTGATGGGCAACATTCGCAACTCGTAGGACGGACAGCTACAGAGCACATTGTTGTCTTCAATGGGCCGCAGTCTTTAGCAGGTGAGTTTGCAGATGTCCAGATAACTCAGACAAGTCCACTGACACTATTTGGCGTATACGAAGGTAGAAAATCTTAGTGCGAGTAATAGTTCTTCGCCTGTCAAATGCAGCGAATGGTAAGCTGTCATAAACAGCCAAACATGTCCATAAAATAGCACTCCAAATGCCAGGGTATTGAAAATTCCGGAATTAACTATTAGGGAGCTAATCGTACCTGCACAATCAATCTCCTGTGATTTTCCAAGTGCAAGTCTAATACTGATTGTGAATAATCAATGCGCTTATTCTTGTCATTTCGAGCGATTTAGCCTTTAGCCCTGAGCGAAGTCGAAGGGGAAGCGGAGTCGAGAAATCCCTCGGCTTGGCTCGGGACAGGTCTGCTTTTTAATAGATTTCTCCACTTCGGGTTGCTTCGCAACCCTATGGTCGAAATGACAAAGGCGCAAATATTAAGCACAATTGGTATAAGTTATTATGACGTGCGCCTCACAAGAAAACAATCGGGGCCCATGCTGTCAATCAGCATGGGCCCCGAAATAATACAAAACAGCAACTCTATCTATCCCTTCGTCACTTACAGCTACACCCTATGGATATAGCTGCACCAACTCATTAAGCCGGATTCTACCTGTTACCTGCAAGGTAAAGAACCTCAAGCTCCGACAAAGCACGGTTGTAAATACAGAAATCATCCAAAGAACCACTATAGTACGCATCCGCCGCCCATTGCGACCTGCCGAGCCAGTTCTGCGTAGTTTCGCCAAGGTCCGCCGGCAAAGTCTCGGTCGGGCCACTTGCGACAACTGTGCCGTCAAGGTAAAGCTGCATGGTTTTGCTTGAGCTATCTATCACGACTGCCACGTGGTGCCAGCCTGTCGGAAGTGTGGTAGACGAGTCTAACTGGGACTCACCATCTGAACTTTCGTTTATGATTGCAAAACGCATTGCCCCGGCATCGGCCATACGCGGCGACAGGAACATGTAAGTAGTCGTGCCGGTGCCGAAATCAAAGATACGCTGCCA
>Ga0315551_10002924_pt1 | contig 12246 bp, 13 predicted proteins | sample SalMarSW160290MG_FD_203678 | JGI IMG/M metagenome (GOLD analysis project Ga0315551, IMG submission 203678) | Salt marsh sediment microbial communities from the Plum Island Ecosystem LTER, Massachusetts, United States - Salt Marsh Sediment SW1602-90 ... | reverse complement strand
CTCCTTCCGGGTCTGAGTGCCCCGGTTTGAGACTGACTTCGATTCTTGCGCGATACATTGTGATTGTTAGTGAAAAAATAAAAATTTAAATGTTATCTATTTAAAAATTTAAATGAACAGTTAAACAAGTTTACCTTAATTGCAGTTTTTTGTTTTTGTAATGGGCAACAATTTTTCCTGTATCTGTTACGTTTCCGATTTGTTCGGCTTCAACGCCACATTTCTCAACGATTGAAATCACGTTATCTGCGTCATTTTTGTCCACGACTACGGCGAAGCCCCATCCCATGTTGAATGTTTTCAGCATCTCCTCGTCTGTTATTACGCCTCCAATCTCGGGGGCTGTCTGTTGGATCAGCTCGAAGATTGGTTGTGGCTTGAAATTGGTGAATTCGAATCCTATTCCTTTTGAGTACTTCATGAATCTGTCGAATTTGATGTAAGCGTCTCCTGTAACGTGAACGGCACCCTTTATCTTAACCTCTTTTGTGGCGTTCAGGAAAGGCTTAACGTATATTCGTGTGGGTTCTAATGCTTCATAGACGATTTCTCTGTTGAATCCGTCGGGAACGTCGAAGGGCTCATATTTGCCGCCCCACTCCTTGAAAAGAACTTTCCTTACAAGAGATATTCCGTTGCTGTGAACACCGGAGCTTCTTAAACCCACAACAACATCACCCGGCTTGATGGTTCGCCCAGAGATTATCTCCTTCTCGTGCACTTCGCCTACGCTGGCGACAATCAGGTCAAAGCCTTTCCCCTCTGTCAGCCCCTTTATGATGGCTGCTACGTCTCCGATTTCGCCTCCGGGAACTGGACAATCCGATTCTTTTGCGCCTTGTACTATGCCCTTCAGCCATTCTTTGACTAAGTCTGGGTCGGAAACGTGAGCGTGAAAGTTGTCAACCAACGCTAAGGGAGTAGCACCTGACCGTATCACATCGTTGACTGCCATGGCAACCCCATCCACTCCAATGGTGTCGTACTTGTCTGCCAGCTGCGCCAACAGAACTTTGGTTCCAACCCCTTCAATAACAAGGTCCAAGTAGCGGTCACCGGCAAGAAAGATGTTGCCGTAGGGCAGTTGAACAACCTTACCGTACCTGCCTAAAGTGTAGGTTTGCTTCAACATCGAGAGAGCCTGCTTGGATTTTGCTCTCGTTTCCCTGTCCACGCCCGCCTCCGAGTAAGTAAGCTTCTTCGACATAGTATTCACAACTGATCAAATGGCGAAATTTTCTTATAAGTTACGCTGTCTGAAACCAACAGATTATAAACAGCCACTAAATAACCAAAATTCAAAACAGGTTTCTAAATGTGAAAAAGGCTTGAAAGTCACAGCGCACAATAGCATAAGTTGATACTCGGGTAAAGAACCTAAGCATATTAGGAGTCTAATAACAGAGCATTGTTGAAAACATTGTTTTTTCTTAAACCGCCAACCGATTAACGTCTTTTTTCTGGGTGATCTTTTTTACTTCTTCTGCGCTTTCGTAGATAGCTTTTGCCATTTTCTGCTTAAACTGATCTAGACGCTCTTTTAGTTCAGGGTTGGAAATAGCAAGGATTCTCACGGCTACAAGAGCAGCGTTTTCGGGCTTAGCAACGTAGGCAACAGGTATCCCCTTCGGCATTGCAGTGGAAGAAAACACTTTGGCACCCCCATGTTCGTCAGAGTCTGGAGGACAGGCAATAACAGGAAAACGAGTGTAACCTGCAACAACTCCTGAAAGAGCATCTGACAAACCGGCAACAGTGATGTAAACGAGGCTTTCACCGCTCTCCTCATATTCCTTCAGATTATCCAACAGTTTTTGTGGAGTTCTATGGGCTGAAGCAACATTGTAAATGCAGTTGACTGGAAAACCTTCTTTTTTGAGGAAATCTTTTATTTTGGATGCAAACGGGAGGTCTCTTGGAGACCCCATGAGAACAACAATTTTCTCTTCTGGCATAAATATACACTCGTTATATGATTGGATTAACGTTTTGGTCAACAGACCCTTCTTATTCCCACTGCTTCCTAATCTTCTCGCTTTTCCGGGTTGCCGCCTCAACAGCCCTTATCAAAGCCTGCCGAACCTGACTGCCCTCAATCTCGTAAATGGCTTCGATGGTGGTTCCGCCGGGCGTAGTAACCATATCCCGTATCTGAGAGGCAGTTTGATCCGTTTCCAGCACAAGTTTTGCTGTTCCAAGAACCGCCTGAGCCGCACTAATCAACGCCAAATCTCTGGGCAAACCAACCTTTAAGCCAGCATACGTGAGGGCTTCAAGTATAACAGAAAGGTACCCGGGACCGCTTCCGCTTATGGCAGTTACAGCATCCATATGTTTCTCTTCAACTTCCATGTGGATTCCCATCACGCCGAGAACCTCTTTGACCTTCTCTTTGTCTTCCTGAGTTACGTCATCGTCGCAGCAGTAGGCAGTGAAGGATTCCTGCACCAGAATAGCAACGTTTGGCATAATCCTGACAAATCTGGCTTTAGGCACTACTCGTTTACAGAAGCCAACAGTGACTGCGGCAGCTGTAGAAATCACCAGTTTCCCTTCAATTTCTGTGCTTATCTGCTTCAGAACAGTCTTCACAACGTTCGGTTTGACACACAAGAAGACAACTTCAGATGTTCGGGCAGCTTTCTTGTTGTCGCTGGTTACGGTTATCCCCAGCTTTTCTAGGGCACCAAGTTTTTCTAACTGCATATCAGCGGCTGTTATCTTGCCGTCATATCCGCTCTTCAACAGACTCTTGATTATGGCTCCGCCTATTACTCCTGCGCCTATTACTGCAATACTGTCCCTCATCTTATCGTTCCTTCCATAACCTGTGACTAACCTTTCAAAAGCTACTCACTAATAAAATCTTCTTGATCAAGTTTGCTCCAAAATGTTGGAATTCAAGAAAAGATTCAACCTTTCCAATTGACAATTCAACAAAAACTCTTTCTCCATTCCTCAAGAACCAGAAAAATGTTGCACATACTACGTTTCCGCCATATTACCCATTCCGTAATACGGCTTTATTTTAGTTGAAAACTCTCTCTGTCTTTCAGAAAATCATAAGCTTACTTGAAGGCTTATGCAGACCCTGTTAGATAATTGACCGAAAAATTAGGAGAACAGAATTTGGACTACTTCGGAGAAGACGAAGAGAATATCCGCGGCAAGAAATGGAACTGGAAGAACTTCAAATCCACTGAGGATTATCCAGTTTCAGACAACCTTCTCGAGTGGGTCATCGGACAAGAACGAGCGTTAAACGAGTGTTATCTATGTTTGGAAGAATTGGTCCACAAACTCAAGAATCTCAAGGAAGAAAAGTGGTATGAGGCGTGGAAGGATCCAAACAAGGAGAAGCCCCAGATCACCAAGACTGCTCCCCCTGGACCTTACCTGCTTTTGCTGGGAGACCCTGGAACCGGCAAATCCTTGATAGGAAGAGCCCTTTCTATTCATCTAACTGAGCGTTACAAGAAAGAGGACATTCAGCTTCAAGACGTAGTCTGCTGGCAAAACGACATAATCCCCAGCGAACCAAAAATCTCCTGTCACCCCGCTGGAGAAGGAAAAAGAATCATACTGAAAGGAAAATTGAAAGAAGCAAAGAAGCTTTTTCTTCAGCGGCTCGGAGTCAAAGCTATAATCTACCTGATGATAATTGTAGCCTCCATCTTCATGTTCGCAGGCTTCTATTATCTGTGGCTAGAGAAAGTCAGTTGGGACACAAACGCCCTGACCGGCTTCGGAGAGCCAATCCAAACGGTTCACAACGGCGATTTCGCCAAATTCATGATAGACAACTTCGTGTCAATCGGAAGCATAACCTTTCTTCCAGCCGGAATGATGCTCATGTTCCTGATTCTAGTAACAGTCCTAGGACGCTTCGGAGTTCTCGGAAGCGCCAAAGGAATAGGCGGAGCAAGGGCAACAAAGGTTCCGAAATTCATAGTAGATAACTCCAAAAAAGTTGCCCCATTCATCGAGGCCACAGGACACGGTTCTGCTCAACTGTTCGGAAGCATCGCTTGGGACCCGCTACAAACCGGAGGACTCGGCACACCAGAACATCAGAGAGTAACCGCTGGAGACGTCCACCGCGCCCATCTTGGCGTTCTCTACATTGACGAAATAAAGAACATGCAGCCGGAAGAGGCCATCACGTTGCTGACGGTCCTAGAAGATGGTCAACTGCCCATAACCTTGCGAAGCCGTTTTAGCAGCGCTGGGGGAACGGCTGCTATGGCGGTGGCTACAGAACCGGTGCCTTGCATGTGCTTCTTGGTTGGCGCCGGAAACTTTGATAGCATAGGGCAACTTCATCCAGCTCTTATGGACAGAATCTACGGTTACGGCAAAGTAGTAAGAATGAACAATGACATGCAGAACAGTGTTGAAAATCGCCGCAAATACGTCCAGTTTATTGCCCAAGAGATTTCGCGGTTTCGGTTGATGCCTTTCAGCAGAGAGGCGTGTGAAGAAATTATTGATGAGGGACGCAGGAGAAGCAACAAAAAGGATGCATTAAGCACCAAGTTTCGTCCAATGATTTCTTTAGTGAAGACAGCTGCCACATTGGCAATGAACGAAGGCTTGGAGCTTGTTGAAAAGAGGCATGTTATAGAAGCTATAGAAAAGCACTGTAAAACAATCCAGAAACAGATTCTTGAACATCAGATGAGCGAAAGAGGAAAACTTCTAGAGATCAGCCCGAAAGGAGCCAAGCTGGGACAGATTTACGGAGTAGCCGTCGTCAAAGACCCTTATAGCGGAGAGATGACCGGCAACGTTCTCACAGTCAAGGGCTTCCTAGAAAAACGAGACAAAAGGTGTGAAAATTTAAAGGGATACTACAAGGTCACGGGGATAGCGAAGGAAGGACAGGAACAGTTCATCACGGACAGCGTTGCAAAGGTGAGAAGCGTCATCCTGCATAAGTACGGCGTTGATATCGCGCAAGAATTCTTCACTCACATAGATTTCGCTCAAGCCTACAGTGTGGATGGACCGAGCGCAGGCGTCACCATGGCAATTCTTCTCTGTTCTTTGATAGAGGGAAAACCCATAAGGCAAGATGTTGCGGTGACTGGGGAAATCAACGTCAGCGTGGATGATGTGGTTCCAGTTACTGCTGTTGGCGGATTACATGAGAAGATTAAATCCGCTGAGATGTGGGGCTTCAAGAAGGTTATTGTTCCAGCCAAAAACTACAAGCATTCGATAGACCCCCGAGACTACAACATCGAGGTAATCCCCGGCGAGACTCTGGAAGACTACCTAAAAGAATCACTGGTTCAACCAGAAAAAACGCCTAACAAAAAATAACTTTCACTAACTGTTACCCGCAATAATGGTCAGCCTACTCTTTCAGCGCCTCTACTATCTCACCTATAGCCTCTGAAAAGTCCTCTTTATGGAATTCGCGTCCTTTTTTTGAGACATCTAGAATAGTGCTGTAATTTTTCTTTTTCAGTTTTTTCTTCAGTTTGCTGAAGGTTCTTCCTTTTCATAGACGGTAAGTGCAAAACAGAATCGTCTTCTTACCTTTGCCTTCCGGCAAGCGTTCTACGAAAGCCAAAGCTCCTTTTGAGGGATTAAAACCGTGAACTGGTGTTCCAAGAATTAATACGTCGAAGTCATCAACAACTGAAGGTTCAGTGGTGGTCATATCAAAAACTGCTGGAATCTTTAAAGAATCGGATATGGCTTCCGCAAATTTCCGAGTGTTACCTGTTTGGGAAAAATATAGAACACAAGCTTTCATGACATCAAATAGGAACAACAAACAATATATAATGTTCTCTTCGAAAAAGCCAAGACAAAAAAAGGTATGACTTATTGCTTTAACAATAATGACGCACAAACGGAAATGCACACGTCAAACAATTCTTAAGTTATCACGGTCAGACCATGTGCAAGAATGATTTGGCATGAAGGCTAGGGAGTAAACCTTCGAGCGTTTCATCGTTTCTTGTGGCAGCGTGTTCATGATATTTAGCGAAAATGTCATAAATTAGATGCATATACAATAAAGGTGGTTTACATAGTGCTTGATGAACCGGAGTTACGGCAAGTTTCTGCTATATTCAGCGCATTGGGCAGTCCTACAAGGTTGAGAATTGTTGAGCTTGTGAGCGAAACTGAGAGACCCCTACACATAAAGGCTGTAGCTCAGGTGCTGAAGAAGGACTACGCTGCGGTTTATCGGCATGTCAAAGTGCTGGAAAAGAGCGGGTTGGTGGGGGTTTACGAGGTTGGACGTTCGCGAGTGATATACCTGAAAAATGCGGACTTGATCAAAGAGTGTGTTCGAACTGTCAAAAATATGCACTGAGCACGCTAACATAAGTTGACAAAAAAGACATTTTATTTTACAAAAAACATAAATATAATTTAGCGTACACCATCTTCTTCTCTACAGGTGAAGCATAGTTGCCAAGACTAGACACCAGAAAACTTGCCCTAGCCAGCATATTAGGAGCCCTTTCGGCGGTATTCGAAATAATACCCGGACCCCCATTTGACATACCGTTTCCACTTTACAACCGCGTCTCATGGGACCTAACTGGAATGCCCATGATAATCAGCCTACTCTTCACAGGCCCCATAGGCGCAGTTTACACATGTCTTATCGGCTGCTCATTCATCTTCCTTCGAGGAAACTTTTACGGCGGCATATTCAAGATTATAGCCGAATTAGCAACCATTTTGGCGTTTGCTGCAATCCGCAAAGGCTTCATACCAAAATCGATTGCGGCTGTTGCATCCAGAGTTCTCGTAATGACCGCAGCAAATTACTACCTGCTCCCAATATTCTATTTCATGCCCGTATCAGTTGTGGTTGGTATTCTGCCCGCACTAGCCGTGATGAACGCAACTCAAGCATTAATCAACATAATTCCCGCACAAATAGTCTACTCCAGACTAGGTGATTGGTGGCGATTACGCGTCCAAGAAACAAAACCTCTTGATCCCGCTTCAATCAAAACATAATGATGGTGGACCGGGCGGGATTTGAACCCGCGGCTTCCGCCTGTTTCTGCACTGGGCATGCGAAGGCGGCGTTCATACCAAACTGAACTACCGGCCCCCGTATCGTTTGAACCAAAGACAATATTTAACATTATTGAAGGGTGCCTTACGGATGAGAAGTTTTCTGTCCTTTTTGTTGGGGCTTTAGGATATGGGGTTGGGTATGCAGAACTGCTGTTTTCTTCGTTTCCATGTTTTGTTTTTGTTTTGTTGTTTGCCTTGCTTGCAGTGGTTGATGAAGGCGCAGTTGTGGCAGGGGCTGTTTTGTTCCCATTCTTCTATTTCTTTGGCTTTCTGTCTCATGTATTCGAAGGGGTCACCTTTTATCTCCACCCTGAATCCGCAATTCTCGCATACAAAAAATCGGTCTCTACTCCATGCTAGATGGTTCGCTTCGCATTCAGGACACAGGATTGGACCCATCATCTATATCCCCAGTAAATATCATATCTTAATACTCTATAAAAGAGTTCTTGTGACATAAAAGGAGCGTGTTCCCCAAACAATTTTCTACACGTAGAACAGAAAAAACAGTTTTATTCCATGCTTAGCTTAGGTGTATATTCGAATGTTGGAGACGTCAAGGATGGATTGTAAGCCGCGACCTAACTGGGACAGATATTTTCTAGATTTGTGCGAAGCCGTTTCCAAACGTGCCACCTGTGACAGGGGGAAGGCGGGATGTGTAATTGTTAAAGATAAACGAATCATGACAACAGGCTATGTTGGATCGCCTGCAGGGTTACCGCACTGCAATGAAGTGGGACATGACATGAGAAAAGTTTTGAACGAGAATGGAACTGTTTCGCAACATTGTGTACGCACCTTGCATGCAGAGCAGAATGCGATCATTCAGGCTGCGAGATTTGGGATACCTCTTGACGGTTCAACACTCTATTGTAAGATGACGCCGTGCAGAAGGTGCGCCATGATTATAATAAATTCGGGCATCAAACGTGTTGTCTGCGAGAAGCATTATCATGCAGACAAGGACACGATAAAGCTGTTCAAGCTGGCAGGCGTCAAATTAGACGTCATGAACAACAAGGTTGAAGAATACGACAGGCAGTAGCCAGCTACGGCAAACCTTTTAACATTTTTACAAGATATATTATGTTTTGTGGACTTAACCATGAGTGAAACTAAATCACCAGGTTGGTTGCGCGCTTTTGACATTGTCTTTGGGTTGATTGCAGTAATTTTGTCAGTTGTAGTCTTGGCGTATCAGGAACTTGCCATCTTAACCATGATCTTTGTGCTTTCAATCGTCTTGCTGGTCACTGGAATCGCAAGGATTTTCACGGGGATATTCGCTAAATATCTTTCAGACGGAATTCGTGCAATTAATTTTGGAATAGGCATAGTAGCTGTCGCATTGGGACTCGTAGCACTGGCATATCCGAACCTTACCACTCAAGTGCTGATTTACATCCTCTCCTTCGTCCTGCTGCTCAACGGAGTCGCAAGACTTGTAATCGGTGGATTCGGCAGAGCCTTCCCGAAATGGCTCAGAGGATTCTTTGCTGTTGTGGGCATAATTACTATCATATTGTCTGCTGTAGTCTTTGTATCTTCAGAATTTGGCTTCCTAGCACTGGTTCTAATGCTTTCATTCACGTTCATGTTCAATGGAATAGCACGAATCGTCCAAGGAATAACGGGCACACAAGAAACAGACGTGTAGCCTTTAACCCAATTGGGACTCTTCGCGGGTGTTTGTTAATGCGTAGAAGGTGCTACTGAAAAACCTAAAAAGAAAAACAGACCACTTTCCTAGTGAATTAGGATGAAGAAACCATTTCTTTGTCACAGCTTTTCCATAGGCATCACTTTTGCATCTTTCTGTTCTTCACTTTTTGTTCAGTTCACTTTGTTTTGTTAAGTTTTCTGAAATCACAAACCTGATAACATGCTTGTCTGCGCTTTGCAGCATATATTTCGCTAACCATTCTCGGAATAGCTTCCACTCGGTGGGAAAATCGCTGTGAGGAATAACGTTCAGTCCAAGTTTTTTGGCTTTGTCAATGTTTATTACTTCATCATGTGTTTTGAATCCTCGTACTATTCTGTTGCTTATTTTCTTACATTTTTCTTTGCTGTATCCGCAGTCCTCCAGAATTTCGCGAATATACTCTTCCATCAAACTCAACGAAGCCAAAGCATCCCGAATATCAACGCCATCACATTTGTCCGCAAGAGCCTTGTAACTGTAAGGCGCATCTTCCACTGCAATATCATCAAAGAGCCTTGTGACAAACTGATGCGCATCTACAACAGAGTTTGCCGAGACAGCCCCATCTCCACTTTTTGCTTGCGGATCAAGCGGTGACAGTTGGCTCATCATACCCATCACTATCTTGTTTCCGGTGAGGGCAAGTAAAGTTCCTCCACTTGCTGCGATGTGCGGAACAAAAACAATGATTTCCTTGAATGTTTTTCTTAACGCTCGGGCTACCTTATATGAAGATTGAACCAACCCGCCAGGACTGTTAACCAAAAGCAACAGTTTTCGGACATCAGTTTTTGCTTGTATCTGATTAATTGCGGTCTCTACGGCAAACTCTTCAGAGAGACCCATCTGAGCATTCACTGTTTTTGTGGGCGAAATCTTTAGCCCCACATAAGGAGCAATGCAAGCCATTAAAACTGCGTCATGTTTTTTGCTGATTTCGGTTAATTTTTCTGAAAGCGTCGGGTCATCTTCTTCGTTTACATCAATTATTTTGTTTATAGAATCTGCGGTTCCCAACCCACCATCTTCCCCAAAGAATTATTGATTCCAATTTTTGGTTTAAACAAATTTAACTATTTGCACCATTTTCTTCGTCACATAAGCATATAACATTTGTTTCACATAATATACAGCAAATCTATGAGTCAAGAAGTGGATTGGCATGAGTGACCCAATAAAATATTTTGAAACCAAACTGAAAGCCATGAGCCTAGGCGAACTTCAAGCCTACAAGAAGCGTTTGGACGAAAGAATACAAAAAATGATCATGGATACTGCACCCAACGAAAAGATTGCGCCCCTCATACTCTACCAAGGAATACTTGAACACGAAATCAAAAAAAGAACAACATCCTAGAGATAATTCACATAACTGGTCAATACACAACTTTCTCTAGTTCATTATTGGCTATTGCGTTTTTTATTTCTCGGGCGATTCTTCTGCCCATATACATTCCTTCACCATACTTCAGATAGGCATACGGAGAAGTGCCGATACCCACGTTGCTTCCTGCAACTATTCGCGCAGAAATCTCAAACGTGAAGATTTTCAGGTCATCCGTGATAACCGTTTCTAGACAAAAAGGTCCTATAATGCCGGGAGGAGCAATCTCCTTGGACACTTCCACTACGTTCTCGCCCATTCTTAGAAGTTCCGGCAGAAGCGACTCCCTTGCAACTATCGGAAAATTGCCGACAACAGTGTATGTGGGATTCACATTGATTTCCAGTTGCTCACTTGCAGGTATCTTCCCTATGCTGTCTACAGTAGACTCGTAGCGTCTGTCCATTCCCAGAAGCTCAACTTCACGTGTGAGGGGAGAATAGAAATACAGGGGATAAACGTTCACGCCTATGATGTACTCTTGGAAATGGATGTTCTCCAAGTCTTTCTTGCTTAAATGTCCCCTTTTGATCATGTCTTCTGCTTTTTTATGAAAGGATTCCGGAGACTCCACAAGAAAATATCCTTTTCCGCCCATTGCCCCGGGAAACTTTGCGATAACCAGCCCCTCAATATTGTTTGGATCATCAAAGGTTCTGGGCAACCTTAAACCTGCTCTCTGCAGCCACTCTCTCTGCTTTTCCCTGTCCGTTTCCCAGTGCAGAAGCTCTCTGTTGCCAAACAAGGGCACCTGTAATCGATCGATCATTTGGTCTGTTCCAACGTAGGCGTTGAAGGAGCCGTGTGGAACCAAAATCGTGTTTTCCTGTTTCAGTTTCTGCTGGACCGTATCATCCAAAAGTTCACCGAAGTCTTCAACCAGAATAATTTGGTCTGCCAGAGGGAACCGCTTGTAAACGATTTCGCTTTCTTTTTTGCAGACACAAACTGTATCGAAGCCCTCCTCTTTTGCTCCCTTGAATATGTTAAGCGCAGAGTGGGAGCCGAGGGTGCCTACTGTAATGTGTTTGCTGTCGTACTCTCCCAGAACATTGTTTATTTCCGTTTTTGATATCACGTGACTATCATCCCAAGCTTATTTTCAGCAACTGCTTTCTTAATCTCCATTGCAACTCTTCTTCCCGGACCAACCTCTTTTCCATACTTGTATTTCATGTATGGGGAAGTGGGTTCCACGCAGGGGCAACCGGGTATTCTTGGGCTTACATCGAAAATGTAGAACTCTAAATTCTTGTTCATTGCTCCTTGCAGCGCAAACAACCCTATTATTCCGGGTGGGTACTCTTTTTTGCATGCTTCAACGAATTTTTCTCCAGCGTCCAGAATTTTTTCCAGTTGGGATTCTCGCATAGTGGCTCCCATGTGCCCTATTTCCACGTTCTGTGTTGGCAGTTTTGCTTCTAATTGTTCATCGGCGGGTAAATCTAGGACCCCATCCAAGTTTGTTTGTATTCTTCTGTCGAACCCTAACAGGTCTATTTCGTCGGTTATTGGAGACCAGAAATAGTTAGCGTTGAATTTTGCTCCGACAATGTACTCTTCGATGATTGATTCTTCCAAGTCTTTCCTGTCGATTATCCCCTTCCTTATTCTCTCTTCTGCTCTTCTTTTGAATTCCTCTGGAGACGAAGCGTAAAAGAAGGCACGTTCTATGCTCCTTGTTTTCTCAGGAACCTTCACTATCGCCAAACGGTCTATTTCTTCGGGTGAACCAAAAATTTTTGGCAGATTTAATCCAGCTTGCCTAATCAAGTCATACTGGTTTCTGGGCACGTTTCTTTCTTCGCTTCTAAGCATGAATCTGTTCCCTAATAGTGGAACCTTGAACTTCTGTTCGATGTTATCATAGCCGGTGTAAACTGAGAAGGACCTGTTCGGCACAAAAATAGTGTTTAGCCGCCGCAGCTTGGCTTGGTTCTCTTCTTCTACTATGTCAACGAAGTTGTCCAGCAGCAATACATGGTCGAAGAGGTTTCTGTAGTGTTTTGTGTAGGTTTTTTCTCTTCCCTTCTGGCAAACAACAACTACCTCGAAGCCTTCCTGCTTGGCGCCATGACCCATCTCCAAGGCAGAGTGA
>Ga0315551_10002922_pt1 | contig 12249 bp, 22 predicted proteins | sample SalMarSW160290MG_FD_203678 | JGI IMG/M metagenome (GOLD analysis project Ga0315551, IMG submission 203678) | Salt marsh sediment microbial communities from the Plum Island Ecosystem LTER, Massachusetts, United States - Salt Marsh Sediment SW1602-90 ... | reverse complement strand
ATTTGATAAAACTCGTCGACCGTCGTTTTACCCTGGCCGACTTTTATCAATGAGCCGACGGTGTTGCGTACCTGGTGGGGCAGGAATGAATTGGCTGCCATATCCAGAACAATCATATCCCCGTCCCGTGTTATTTCCGCTTTAAATACTTCTCTTATTGTTCTCTTTACGCGGGCGGTCTCGGCGCTGGAAACGAACGAAGCAAAGTCGTGCCTGCCGACCAGTGCCTGACAGGCCCGGTTCATCGCCTCGATATCCAGGTCGCCTTCTACCCGGGAGGAAAAGCCCTGCCGCATCGGCGAGCGTGTCGGGCTGTTCAGTATTGAATATTTATATTCCCGGCTGACAGCGCCGCGCCTGACATCGAAAGAGTCATCCGACCGGCGTGCTTCTTTCACCGCTATATCCCGCGGCAGATAGTGGTTCAGGCCGTCAATAAAAGAATTTAGAGGCAAAGCCGAGTCCGTCCTGAAGCTGACTACCTGCCCTCGGGCATGTACGCCGGCATCGGTGCGGCTGGCTGCCTTAATCCTTATATTTTCTCCGGTAAGCTTTTTCAATGCTTTCTCTATTTCTCCCTGTATCGTCGGTGCGTTGGCCTGCAATTGCGAGCCGTGGTAACTGGAGCCGTTATATTCCACAATCAGTACGAGCATACATCGTTACTTGACCAGCTCCAGCTGCACCATGGGAGCGCCGTCGCCCAGTCTCGGTTCCAGCTTGGTAAGGCGGGTGTAGCCGCCGGGGCGTTCTTTATACCGCGGTCCCAGCTCGGTAAATATCTTCTCGGTCACCTTTTTATCCATGATAAATGAAATCGCCTGGCGGTAGGATTGAAGTCCGCTCTTCCTGCCCAGGGTAATCATCTTCTCGGCCATGCCGCGTACTTCCTTGGCTTTAGCCTCGGTGGTGACGATTTTCTCATGTTTCAGCAGGTCCGTGACCAGGTTGCGGTACAGCGCCCGCCGGTGACCGGAAGGTCTGCTTAAATGTCTGCCAGCTATCTTATGTCTCATATCTGGGGTTCTCCGTGTTCAGAATCTTCTATAACGGGTTTTTCATCTTCGGTGAAATCGCCGGCGTCTTCAGCCCCGGCGTCTTCGGCTGTCTTGCCTCCGGCCTTTGCCTTGGGCTGACTTTCCTCTTCTTCTTCCTCGTTTTCGGCCTCTTCATCATCGTTTTCAACTTTTGGATTTAGCGATAGACCTATCGAGGCGAGGCGGTCTTCTATTTCCTGGTAGGATTTCTGACCGAAATTCCGCAGCTTGAGCAACTCCTTGGTTCCCTTGCCGATAAGCTCGCCGACGGTGGTGATGTTGCTGCGTCTCAAGCAGTTCATGGTGCGTACCGAGAGGTCGAGCTGTTCTACGGGCATATTGTATTTCTCATCGGGGATGGACATGCGGATGAGCCGCTCTTCCGCCTTCATCTGGGAAATTTTAACGTATTCGACGAAGGGCGTGAGTTCTTCTATTAAAAGACTGGCGGCGCGGCTGACGGCGTCTATCGGCGAGGTTGTTCCGTCCGTCCAGATATCCAGGCACAACCGCTCGCGGCTGGTCTCGCGGCCGAGATGAGTCGGCTCGACGGTATAATTGACCTTGCGTATCGGTGTGAAAATGGCATCGACAGGGATGGTCCCTACCGGTGTGTTATCGGCAGATTCTGCGGTTCTGAAGCCCGTTCCCAGTTCTACGTCGAACTCCACGTGGAGTTTGTTGCCGGGGTCGTTGATGGTCACCAGACAGAGCTCCGGGTTGATGATCTCAAAATCAGCCGATGGTTTAATATCGGACGCGCATACGCGGCCTTCACCTTCGTGTTCCAGTATCAGCGTGCCGCTACGTTCGGAGAGGGGTTTCAGCCTTAACTCTTTAACGTTGAGGAGAAACTCCATGACATCTTCTTTGGCGTTGGGGATAACCGTGAACTCATGCTGGACTCCTTCGATTCTTACTTGAGTTGCGGCTGCTCCGGGAAGATAGCCGAGCAACACACGGCGTAAGGAGTTACCCAGAGTTGTACCGAACCCCTTCTCCAGCGGTTCAGCGATGAACCTCCCGTAATTTTCCTCTTGTTCGGTACATTCAATTTTTGGGACTAATAGTCCAGCCAATGAATTACCTCCTTATAAGCTATACTACCGCGAGTAGTATTCGATAACCGCCTTGCCATCGAACCTGGCGTCGATTTCCTCGGGCGTGGGTAAGGACAAAATCTGCCCGACCATGTTCTGTCTGTCCAGGCTTAGCCAGTTCAGGACGGTTTTTGATTCTATTTCCTGGGCCAGCTGTTTATAATACTCCGTTTTCTGGCTGCCTTCCCGCCAGCTGATGGTATCACCTTCTTTAACCAGGGCGGAGGGGATATCGGTCTTGCGTCCGTTCAGCATGATATGCCCGTGCCGCACCAGCTGGCGTGCCTGCGGACGTGAATCGGCAAAGCCGAGTCGGAAGACAACATTGTCAAGTCGCCTTTCCAGCAGCACCAGGAGATTTTCACCGGTAATGCCCGCCTGTTTTTCGGCCATGGAGAAGGTCTTGCGGAACTGCCTTTCCAGGGTGCCGTAGGTATAACGGGCCTTCTGCTTTTCGCGGAGCTGCAGAGCGCGGTCGGAGAACCTGCGGCGTCGACGGCTGGTTCCCTGCCCCGGTGGTTTCGGTCGTTTATCTAGGGCGCATTTAGGTGTGAAGCAGCGGGCGCCCTTTAGTAAGAGCTTTTCACCACTGCGCCGACATAAACGGCAAACTGCTGCTGTGTATCTTGCCATATTTTTCCCCTTCTATACCCTTCTCCTCTTGGGAGGGCGGCAACCGGCGTGCGGGATGGGTGTTACATCCCTGATTCCGGTAATATAAAGTCCGGAACCCTGCAGCGAGCGTATAGCTGCTTCGCGGCCGCTGCCCGGGCCCTTGATGAATACTTCTACCTGGCGGAGGCCGTGTACCATGGCTTTCCGGGCGGCATCGCGGGCGGCCATTTGAGCCGCGTAAGGCGTGCCTTTACGGGAGCCCTTAAAACCGGCCGTTCCGGAGCTTCCCCAGGCCAGGGCGTTCCCCTGCGGGTCGGTAAGGGTTACGAGGGTATTATTAAAGCTGGACTGGATATAAGCCCGGCCAGTGGGTACCGCTTTACGCTCCCGCTTTCTCGTTTTGGTCTTTTTCTTCTGTGCCACCCTGTCCTCCTTGTCAGGTCACTGATTATTTCTTAGACATGCCGCGTTTCTGGCCCCGGCCGGCTACCGTCTTGCGGGTGCCGCGCTTGGTGCGCGCGTTGGTGCGCGTTCTCTGGCCTCTTACCGGCAGGCCGAAGCGGTGCCTTATGCCGCGGTAGCTGCCGATTTCAATCAGGCGCTTGATATTGAAATTGGTCTCTTTCCTTAGTTCGCCCTCGACGCGGTATTGTTTATCTATAATTTCACGCAGTTTGTTGACTTCTTCCTCGGTAAGGTCTTTAACCTTAACGTCGGGCGTGATATCAGCCTGGTTGAGTATTTTATAGCTCTGTGAGCGGCCGATACCGTAAATATACTGCAGCGATACCCAGGCCTGCTTGTTTACCGGTATATCAACTCCAGAAATACGTGGCATTTATTTCCTCCTTACCCCTGTCTCTGCTTGTGCTTGGGGTTGCTGCAAATAATCCTGACGACGCCGCGCCGCCTGACTACCTTGCATTTTTCACATCTTACTTTTACTGAAGCTCTTACTTTCATAATATAAACCCTTGTTTTATTTTAACCGGTAGGTTATTCTACCACGTTTCAGGTCGTAAGGGGAGAGTTCTATTAATACCTTATCACCGGGCAAGACCCTGATATAGTGCATTCTTATCTTGCCCGAAATATGAGCCAGTACTTCGTGCCCGTTGGGTAGTTCGACGCGAAACATGGCGTTCGGGAGGGCTTCGATTACTGTCCCTTCGACCTCTATGGCCTCTTTTTTAGCCATATGCTACTTTGGTTAACACCTCCGGTTCATTATCATCAATAGCGATGGTATGCTCAAAGTGCGCCGAAAGGCTGCCGTCGGCGGTGAGCACCGTCCAGCGGTCGCCGGCTACCCGCGTATGCCAATCGCCGGCGTTCAACATAGGTTCGAGCGCGAGCGTCATGCCCTTTTTCAGCTCCGGGCCCGTCCCCGGCTGCAAGCCGTAGGGCGGTTCGGTGCAGTTGGGTATCTGCGGGTCCTCATGCATTTCACGGCCGATGCCGTGGCCGGTATATTCGCGTACCACCGAGTATCCTTTCGATTCCGCATATTTTTGAATGGCCGCCGAAACGTCGCCGAGTTTCGCCCCGGCGCGGGCGGCGGCAATACCTTTTTCCAGCGAGGTACGGGTCGTTTCCATGAGGCGTTTCGCCTCCGTGCTTATTTCACCGACGCCGACAGTTACCGCGGCGTCCCCGTGAAAACCGTTATAAACGACACCGAAGTCTAGAGAAACTACATCTCCGTCTTTAAGGACTCTATCACCGGGAATCCCGTGTACTATCTCGTCGTTCACGGACACGCATAGATTGGCCGGAAAGCCGTGGTAGCCGTTAAAAGAAGACTCGGCTCCCAGGCTCTTCATTTCCTTCTCGGCGATGGTATCCAGTTCTCTTGTTTTCATACCCGGTTTTATCCGCTCACTTAATAATTTCAACACTTTAGCGACTATCTGGCCGGAATCCCGCATTCTGGCAATTTCTTTTTCAGATTTAATATAAATCCCCATCCGGTGAGTCCCCTCTACTGCAGGGCGGCGGCTATCCTCCCGTTTACCCCGGCCGCTTTACCCTCGCCGTGTATTTCCAGCAGTTTTCCCGCCTTTTTATAATAATCGATGAGAGGGGAAGTCTCCGTAAAATAAACCTTCAATCGATTTTTAATAGTCTCGATGTTATCATCGGCGCGCTGGTACAGCTCGCCGCCGCAGCGGTCGCATTTGCCCTTTACTTTCGGCGGCGAATCCACCTCGTGGTAGGGCGCCTGGCAACTGCGGCAAATCCAGCGTCCGCTTAGCCTCTTTAACAGCTCTCCCTCCGTTACGTTTATATATACCACTTTATCAATTGCCTTCGATTGTTCGGCCATGGCTTCGTCCAGAGCTTCAGCCTGTTGTAAATTCCGGGGAAAGCCATCGAGAATCGCCCCGTTCGTACAGTCCGGAGCGCCCAGCCTCTCCAGCACCATCTGTATTGTTATCTCATCGGGAACCAGCTGCCCCTTTTCCATGTACACCCTGGCCTGTTTGCCCAGTTCTGTTTCCTGCGCCAGCGCCTGCCGGAACAGGTCGCCGGAGGCTACCTGCACCAGTTGCAGTTTCTCGGCCAGCATTACGGCCTGTGTACCTTTTCCCGCCCCGGGGGCTCCCAGAAGTATAATATACACCATTACTCCTATTTAATAAAGCCTTCATAGCGCCGCATGACCAGCTGCGCCTCAAGCTGCTTCATCGTATCCAGAACAACGCCCACCACGATAAGCATGCCAAGACTGGACAGCTGTATCTGCTGGACGTTGGTTACCGTCCTTGCCAGGAAGGGCATTATCGCCACAAAGGCAAGGAAGAGCGCTCCCGCCCAGGTAATGCGGTTGATAACCCCGTTGAGATAGGTGGCGGTGTTTTTACCCGGTCGTATTCCAGGGATAAAGCCACCCTGTTTCTGCAATGTTCCCGGCAGGTCCTGCTGCTGATAGGTTACCAGGGTGTAGAAGAAAGTAAAGCCTATAGCCAGGAGGAAGTAGAAAATCCAGTAGAACGCGCCGATCGGCAGGGCAGTGCTGGGGCTGAACCAGCGTACGATTGTATCCGCAAAGCCCGGCTCGTTCGGATTAGCGAAGTAACTGGCCACTATGCCGGGGAAAAGCACTACCGACATGGCGAAGATGAGCGGTATCATGCCGGAGCTGTTGACGCGCATGGGTATATGCGTCGTACCGGATTGCCGGTACATGCGGCCGCCGCGGAAAACGCTGCGGGCATACTGCACCGGAATTCGCCGGTGCGCTTCTGTAAATATCACGATAAGAACAATGGTAATGAGAACGATAACAATATAAACAAGCAGTCCCATGGGATTTCCTTTAGCCAGGAAACCCTGTTGAATCATCTGCGGGTATCCGGCGACGATGCCGCCGAAGATTATAATAGATATGCCGTTGCCTATGCCGTACTCGGTGATAAGCTCTCCCAGCCAGACCAGAAAGACGGTACCGGCTATCAGCGATACCACAATGGCGACGGTGGGCAAAGGGTCGGAACTGCTGACAGCCCCGGCGCGCTGGAGAAGTACCAGCTGGCCATAGCCGGAAAGACCGGCCAGGGGTATCGTCAGCCAGTGTGTTATTAAATTAATCTTATTTCTGCCGGATTCCCCTTCCTGTGAGAGCGCCTGCAGGCGCGGAATAATCGGCACGAGGAGTATCATGATAATGGAAGCCGTAATATAGGGATAAACGCCCATAGCCGCCACGCTGAACTGCTTCATGGCGCCCCCGCTGAACAGGTCGAGCATGCCCAGCAGGGCATTGCTTTCGAAAAGCTGGTGCAGCGCGCCAAGGTTCACCCCCGGGAGGGGGACGTGCGCTATAAAGCGGAAGACTACCAGAATACCTACGGTAATCAGGATTCGGCGCCGGAGGTCGGGCAGGCTGAAGGCATCTATCATGGCCTGCAGTAGTCTGGGTCTACTCGGCCTTTGCCGCATGCTTTACCTCCTCAACCGTGCCGCCGGCTGCTTCTATCTTGGCCCTGGCCGCGGCTGAAAATTTGTGCGCCTTGATGGTAAGGGGACGGTCTATATCGCCATCGGCCAGAATCTTCACAGGGTATTTTAATGATTTAATAATACCTGACGCCACCAATTGTTCCGGCGTTACCTCGCTGCCGGAGTCGAACGCGTTAAGCGCGCCGACCTTGACGGTGCTGTACTCCGTCCGGAAGATATTGGTAAAGCCGCGCTTCCGGGGGAGGCGCTGGATTAAAGGCAGCTGGCCGCCCTCGAAGCCGGGGCGCATCTTATAGCCGGCGCGGGACTTTTGCCCCTTGCAGCCGCGCCCGGAATAAGTACCGCGGTTACTGCCGTCGCCGCGGCCTACGCGTTTGCTGGCTTTTCTGGAGCCCGGCGCCGGGGAAATGCTATTCTGTCTGACCAATCTCTTCCTCCACTTTTACCAGGTGTCTTACCTTGTTTATCATCCCTCTGACGGAGTTTGTATCTTCATGGACAACGCTCTGGTTAAGCCGGTGAAAACCCAGAGATTTCAGGGTCCTCTTCTGGCTTTCTTCATAGCCGATGCCGCTTTTAATCCAGGTTACTTTAAGCTTGCTCACTGGGTGCTGTCTCCTCGGTGGTTACGGTCGCCTTGCGCTTGGAAATTTCATCCTTGGGAATTTTCAACTCGCTTAGCGCCTTAATGGTCGCCTTGGCAACGTTGATATGGTTGGACGTGCCGAGCGATTTTGTGAGTATATCTTTAATTCCCACGGCCTCAAGTACCGCCCGGACGCTGCCGCCGGCGATAACGCCGGTACCCGGCGCCGCGGGTTTTAAGAGTACCCTGGCAGCCCCGAAGTCCGATGTAATTTCGTGCGGGATGGTACTCCCGATCAGAGGCACTTTTATTAAATTTTTCCTGGCTTGAGCCCCGCCTTTGCTTATGGCGGCAGGGACTTCATTGGCCTTGCCGATGCCCAGGCCGACATATCCTTCGCCATCGCCGGTTACCACCAGGGCGCTGAACCGGAGGCGCTTGCCGCCTTTCATCACCTTGGCGACGCGGTTAACGTCGATGAGTTTATCGTTGAGATTAAGTTCGACCGGGTCAATCCGGCTTATAGGTTGTTTCATCAGACCTGCATCGTCCTCTCTTAGAACTTAAGTCCACCCTTCCGGGCTGAATCCGCCAGGGCTTTTACCCTGCCGTGATATTTAAAACCGCCGCGGTCAAAGGCCACCAGGCCGATTCCTTTTTCGGTGGCGCGTTTGGCCAGCAGGGAACCTACCAGTTCCGCCCGGCCGGTCTTGGATTTTCCTTTAGAATCATTTTTAATCTCCGTATCGAGGCTGGAGGCGGAGACCAGCGTATGCCCCTGTAAATCATCAATTACCTGGGCGTATATATGGTTCAGGCTGCGGAAAATGCAAAGTCGCGGTCTGGAATCGCTTCCTTTAACCTTCTGCCTGACCTTGTAATGCCTTTTGCTGCGCGCTTCTCTGGTAGTTAATTTGCTCATTATTATTACCCGCCAACAACCTTACCGGCCTTGCCCGGTTTTAGATGCACCGTTTCCCCGGCGTATCTGATGCCCTTGCCTTTATAGGCATCCGGGGGGCGGATGGCCCTGATTTCGGCCGCCATCTCGCCGACGTCTTCTTTACTAATGCCGCTGACTTTAATCCGGTTGTTTCCTTCCACGGATAGGGTTAATCCCGGCAGCGGCTTTACCTCTACCGTGTGAGAAAAGCCGATGCGGATAACCAGATTATCGCCGACCTTCTCGGCTCGGTAGCCCACGCCGACTATATCCAGCGATTTTTCAAAACCCTTGGATACCCCCTCTACCATATTGGCCAGGAGGCTCCGAGTCAGCCCGTGGAAGGCGCGGTGTTTTTTACTCTCACTCGGTCGGTTCACCGTTATAGTATTTCCCTCCAGGTTGATGAGCATTTCAGTGGGAAGAGAGCGGCTCAATTCCCCTCTGGGGCCTTTTACGGTAACACTCTCCCCCGCAATATTCACCGTCACTCCGGACGGTATATCTATCGGCATTTTTCCTACTCTAGACATCTGTTACTCCAGAAGTGATTTACCATATATAACATAATAATTCGCCGCCGGAACTCTGGTGCCAGGCCTGTTGCCCCGTCTTAAGGCCGCTGGACGTGGAGACGATTGCGATACCCAGGCCGCCGTATACACGCGGTATCTCCTTCTTTTGCACGTATACTCTCAATCCCGGCTTGCTGACACGCTTCAATCCCGAAATGGCCGGCTTATTATCATCCATGTACCGAAGCTGTACTTTTATTACCCGGTGCGGCTTGCCCTTGACAACCTCGTAATCGGTGATGAAGCCTTCTTCTTTGAGGATTCTGGCGATAGAAAGCTTGATCTTAGAGGCGGGCACCAGGACGCTATCATGCCTTACCATGATGGCATTTCTTATTCGGGTTAACATATCAGCGATTGGATCTGTGACTGTCATACCTAATATTCCTTACTATATATTACCAGCTGGACTTCCTTACTCCCGGCAGCTTGGCTTCCAGCGCCAGTTTTCGGAAGCATATGCGGCATATACCGAACTTGCGTATATAAGCCCGGGGTCGCCCGCAAAGGGCACACCGGTGGTACTGCCGCACCGGATATTTAGCCGTGCGTCCGGCTTTAACTACTATCGACTTCTTGGCCATAACTAACTCGCTCCATCCTTGGCGAAGGGCATCCCCAGTAATTCCAGCAGGTGTTTGCCGTCTTCGTCTTTTTCAGCCGTGGTGATAATGGATATTTCCATTCCTCTCACTTTATCTATTTTGTCATACTCTATTTCCGGGAAGAGAATCTGCTCCCGGAGACCCAGCGTAAAATTGCCCCGGCCGTCAAAGGAATCCGGTGAGACCCCTTGGAACTCGTGCATACGGGGCAGCACCGCATTAACCAGCTTGTCAAAGAAGTCATACATGCGTTCGCCGCGCAGCGTCACCATTATGCCGATGGGCATTCCCGTCCTCAACCGGAAAGCGGCGATGGACTTTTTAGCCCGGGTGATGACGGCGTGCTGTCCGGCGATGGCCACCAGGTCCTGTTCCGCCGCTTCCAGCGACTTGGCATTGGCGATAGCTTCGCCCACGCCGATATTCAACACAATCTTTTCAAGGCGGGGTGCCTGCATGATATTTTTATATCCGCAGATTTCCATCAAGCGGGGCACAACCTCCTGGCGGTATTTTTCTTTAAGTCTGGCCATTTTACTCAATCACCTCGCCGCAGGCGCGGCAGATTCTTACCCTGCGACCGTCTTCAAGTTTACGGTATCCGATGCGCCCCGGCTTGTTGCACTTATCGCAGAGCAGCATGACGTTGGAAATATTTAAGGGCGCTTCCAGGTCTATAATACCCGCCTGTCTGACGGCTCCCTTGGCTTTTGAATGCTTTTTAATAAAATTGACACCTTCCACTATTACCTGCTTTTTCCTGGGATGGGCAAAGCGCACCTTTCCCTTTTTGCCCCTGTCCTTACCCTTGATAACCAGTATGGTATCGTCCTTTTTTATTTTCATTGTTCTTCTGCCTTTATAAGACCTCTGGCGCCAGAGAGATAATTTTAGTATAATTTTTATCCCGCAGTTCCCGGGCTACCGGACCAAAAATGCGGGTGCCCTTGGGTTCGTTTCTATCCGTTAAAATAACGGCGGCGTTTTCATCGAATTTAATATAAGAGCCGTCGGGGCGCCGGTAGGGGTGGGACGTGCGGACGACTACCGCCCGTACGACATCGCCCTTCCTGGTGCCGGCGTTGGGTATGGCCCGTTTGACGGATGCTACGATAATATCTCCGACGTGCGCATATTTTCTCCGGGTACCGCCGAGAACGTTAATGCACATGATTTCACGGGCACCCGTGTTATCCGCTACTTTTAGCCTGCTCTGCATCTGAATCATGTCTGTATCACCACAATCCTAGTTTGTTATCTCCTGTGGCTTGATATCGGCAACTTCTCCCTTGGTTATTATCTCCGCCACCCGCCATCTCTTTAACCTGGAGGTGGGGCGGGTTTCTACAATCCTTACCGTATCTCCAACCTTGCTCTGGTTCTTTTCGTCATGAGCGTAATATTTAACGACTCTCCTGATGGTCTTCTTATAAAGCCGGTGATGTTTGGGCGTATCCACGGCGACGACCACGGTCTTGTCCATTTTATCGCTTACAACCTTACCGAACCTGGTCTTACGCTTTTCTTCCATAATATCCTACCTTATGCCCAGTTCTTTCTCCGTGATCAGGGTCTTGAGTCGGGCAATCTTCCTCTTAACCCTCCGTACTTCGCGGTGGTTTACCAGCTGCTTGGTGGCCAGGCGAAAGCGCAGGTTGAAAAGCTCCTGGTGGGTTTCTTCCAGTTGCTTCTTCAAATCGTCGGTGCCGAGGGCTCTAAATTCTTCCAGTTTCAATGCGATTACTCCCTACTTTGCCGATTCACCGCCTACGGTGACGCTTTCTCTTAATATAAATCTGGTCTTTAGCGGCAGTTTGTGGGCAGCCAGGCGTATTGCCTCCTGGGCTACCTTTTCACCGACTCCCGCCATTTCAAACATTACTTTGCCGGCTCTAACCACGGCTACCCAGTGGTCCGGGGCGCCTTTACCGCTGCCCATGCGTGTTTCCGCCGCCTTCTTGCTGACCGGTTTGTCCGGGAATATGCGTATCCAGACCTTGCCTCCGCGGCGGATATGACGCGTAATGGCACGCCGGGCCGCCTCTATCTGGGCGCTGGTTAGCCAGGCCGATTCCATGGCCTGCAGGCCGTAATCGCCGAAGCCGATAACATTACCCGAGTTGGCTTTGCCGCGGCGGCGGCCTCTATGCGCTTTTCGGTATTTTACACGCTTAGGCTGCTGCATTCTTGTCCTCTTCCTTCTCTGGCGTCACATCCGGTTCCGGTGCGGCGGCTTTAGCTTTAGTTGTCTTTTTTGCCCTGGGCTTGGCCGGTTTTTCTTCTACCGGCGCTTTCTCATCGGTTGTTTTGGTTGCGGCTGCTCGGGTGGTTTTCTTTGCCTTCGGCCTGGTTTTTTCCTCTTCGTCTTTGGCAGCCGGCGCTTTTTTAGTTGCCGTCTTAGCCGGCTTTGCTTTCGCTTTCTTAGTCGCTACCGCTTCGGCGGGTTTTTCTTCAGCTTTTTCAGGTGGAGCCGCTTCGGCTGCCGCTTCGGCGGGTTTTTCTTCAACTATTTCAGGTGGAGCCGCTTCGGCTGCCGCCTCGGCGGGTTTTTCTTCAACTATTTCAGGTGGAGCCACTTCGGCGGGTTTTTCTTCAGCTTTTTCAGGTGGAGCAGCTTCAACTGCCGCCTCGGCGGGTTTTTCTTCTGGGGCTGCCTCCTCCGGTTTTTCTTCTACCTCCGCTACCTTGAGTTCGGGCAGTATCTGCCCTTTGTATATCCATACCTTGACGCCGATGCGTCCCAGAGTGGTACGCGCCTCGGTGAAACCATAATCAATATCTGCCCGCAGTGTATGCAGGGGGACCTGTCCCTGGTGTGAAGTCTG
>Ga0315551_10002920_pt1 | contig 12256 bp, 10 predicted proteins | sample SalMarSW160290MG_FD_203678 | JGI IMG/M metagenome (GOLD analysis project Ga0315551, IMG submission 203678) | Salt marsh sediment microbial communities from the Plum Island Ecosystem LTER, Massachusetts, United States - Salt Marsh Sediment SW1602-90 ... | reverse complement strand
CGTTTCTTCAGTAATAGGAGTGTCGTAGCGGATCGGTCCGGTAGCATACAGGGCGTCGGTGCTGGCAAAGACAAACAGCTTGAACTCACTCAAGTTCCTTGCCGCTTCCAGCAGGTTGAAGGTACCCCGGATGATGTTGTCGAACAGAGAGGTATTGTCCTTTTCGAAGACAATCGGGGGAAACATATCGAAGGTGGCGGCAAGGTGACAGATGATCTGTGAGCCTTCCGCAGCGGCGATCATCTGATTCCGGTCCAGAATATCGCCATGGACGAACTCGACATCCCCGGCAGCGAGCCCTTCGGGCTTGTTCTTGTGTATCAGAGCTTTGACCCGGTACCCCCTACTCAAGAGTTTGTTTAATACCCGTTTTCCGATTCGCCCGGAGCTACCGGTTAAAAAGACCGTTGGTTTCATGATCACTCCCGATATACTTTCTGCGTATACTATTCAAAGTGTTTGTCCCCCGCAAGCTCTGCGGCTTTGTCCTTTGCCCCCAGCTCGATGGACGGATAAAAGGGGTCGGCCTCTCCCGGAACGTAGAGGAAGGTCAACTCCTCTTTTTCCGGTTTCCCCGGACCGGCAAAGACTGGCAGACAGATTGCCATCATATCCAGGACTATGAGCACTGAGATACACCTTTTCTTTGTGGACCTCCTTAAGTTTTTTATCTGGATCTACGATCCGGTTTGTCCTCACACATCAGGTTTGCCTCGTTCCGTCCTTCCCCTCGCTTGAAAGGTGTCGAACAGCAGACCGCCGTTGTAGATCCCTTGAAGAACGTTTCCGGCGGCCCCCAGTACCGGTGTATTTTCAATCGACGAAACCTTGATTTCCTTTCTCGAAATGTTCCAGGCTCGTTCCTCTACGGTTTTCTCCAGAGCAGGGAGGAAAAACCGATGAGCCCGGGAAACGCGGCCGCAGAGTATGACCCTCTCCGGATTGAACAGGTTGATCAGGTTGCTGATTCCTATGCCGAGGTAGAAGCCCATGTCCTCGAATATCTTCAACGCATCGGGATCCCCTTCAACGGCGGCCTGAAAAACAGCCTCTCCCGAGATGTCCTCCAGGCTGCCTCCAGTCAGGGCAATTATCTTGGAGATTGGATTCTTCGCTGCCCTCGCTCTACCGATCCTGGCAAGCGCGGGTCCGCTTGCGTAGCCCTCCAGACAACCCTTGCTGCCGCAGGCGCACTCGGGGCCGTTTGGATCGATGCACATGTGACCAAACTCTCCGGCCGCGCAGTTCGTGCCCCGATATACCTCTCCGTTTATAATGATACCGGCACTGATTCCGGTTCCCAGGAGAACGCAGAGGAAGTTGTCGATCCCCCGTCCCTGGCCGAACAGCATCTGGCCCAGGGCTGTGCAGTTGTTTACGTGGTCCACATAACAGGGCTTGTTGAATCTTTCCTCGAAGGATTTTTTTAGGTTCACATTTTTCCAGTTCGGATGGTGGGGAGCATACAAGCAGATGCCGGCGTGGGCGTCGATTGCTCCGGGTGCGGCAACTCCTATACCCGCGACGTTTTCCAGGTTGATCCCGGCGTTGCCGAGGATCGTGTCGACGCTCTCGAACAGTTGCTCCAGAATCCTCTCCTTGCTCCCACGGGCATCGACGAACTCCTTGTACTCCGCCGCGGTATTTCCCTTGATATCGAGGATTATCGATCGAATATAGGAGCTGCCCAGACGCACCCCTACCACGAAATGCTCGGCCGTGTTCATATCCAGCTCAACCGGACGCCTTCCCACGCCCGTGTTTACAGCCCCGATTTCATTCACCACCCTTTTCTCGAGCAGTTCCTTGATCGATGAGGTGATGGTTCCCCAGCTAAGGTTTGTCTCTTTCTGAAGCCGCACTCTCGAGACCGGTCCCAACGCCCGAATCGTCCTTAGAATCGCCAGCTGATTGTTGCGCTTCATCGTCTCGTGGTCGGAGATCGGTTTCATCTCTTATCTCAGTTTTCGATAAAATAAATCACAGGATTTGAAATATATTAGCTCAAATCTTGAAGTATGTCAAGATATCGTTCTAGATTGACAATTTTCTGTTTCCGATTGACAGGCAAGGCTCTTTCGGATATTATCTCGGCATTTGAGAGAAGTTTCTTCTGATCTTGAGATAAATTGAGAAAAGGGGAGCAGTTATGGCGAAGTATACTGTTGAAAAATCGAAACGGTTGTTTGACCGGGCTTGCAGTCTAGTTGCCGGCGGAGTATCCAGCAAATCTCGATCGACCTTTGAAGGTTACCATCCGTTTCCGCTGTTCATTGAGCGGGCCGAAGGATCGAGACTCTACGATGCGGACGGCAACGAGTATATCGACTATCTGGCGGCCCTGGGGGCGACAATTCTTGGGAATGCAAACCCGGAAATTCTCGACTTCGTAAGCACGGAAATGAGAAAGGGTTCCTTTTATGCGCAGCCCTTCGAGCTGCAGCTGCAGGTAGCGGAGAAGCTTATTAAACATGTACCCTGCTTCGAACGCTTGTCGTTTGTGAACTCCGGGACCGAAGCGAACCAGATGAACATCCGGCTGGCCCGCGCGTATACGGGAAAAAACCTGCTGCTCAAATTCGAAGGCTGTTACCACGGGTGGTTGGACAACACCTGCTTCAGTCTCAGTGGAGTGACCGCGGAGCGGTTGGGACCGCCGGATAAGCCCAACAAGGTCCCCGCTTCCGGCGGTATGGCGGCACACGCCGGGGACGATCTTCTGACAATTCCATGGAACAACGTCGAGATACTGGCGCAGACGATCCGCGAGCACAAGGATCAGATCGCGGCTGTGATCACCGAACCTTATATGTGCAACAGCGGCTGTATTCCCCCCAACGAGGGGTACCTGGAAGCGATGCGGGAGCTGACAAAAAAGAACAACATCGTGCTGATCTTCGACGAGGTGATTACCGGCTTCAGAGCGGGTTTGAACTGCGCCCAGGGGAAGTTCGGGGTAACACCGGACCTTACCACAGTTGGAAAGGCGATCGGCGGCGGATTTCCCATTGCTGCCTACGGGGGTCGGAAAGAGATCATGGACCTCATAGCCGAAGACAAGGTTCTGCGGGCGGGGACGTTGAACGCAAATCGAGTGGTGATCGCGGCAGCCTATGCAACCTTAGGCGTGCTGGAGAGGAACAATGGACAGGTATATAATCATCTGTACCGTCTCGGCGGTAAGCTGATGTCGGGCATCCGAAGCATAATAGACAGTGTGGGTGTGGAAGCGGTAGTGCAGGGGCTCGGACCCATGTTTCAGATCTACTTCACAAAGCTGAAGAAGATCGAGAGCTCCCGGGACAGCGCCCAGTCGCGTTTCAAGGTTCACCACGACTTCATTTGGCGGTTGATCGGCAGGGGCATATTCCCCCGTCCCAGCCAGATGGGCGAGTTTTACGTTACCGCGGCGCATTCAGACAAGGATGTAGAGATTACCCTCGAGGTGATCGAAGAGGTGCTCAGGGAAATGAAATCGGACAATGCTCTGGGCGGAAAAGATTGAACCTGCGATGGGAGACTCCAGAAGTTGAAATCAGTCCGAACCTTGGAGGAATTTTCGAAAGCATTTGCTGCGCATCTATATCCTCTCATCATTTCTCGCTTCTCTGGCCGGTACGATTTAGGTGTTGAAGTATGTTATGGGGAAGGGAGATGCGGGCGCTCCCGATCTCCTGGACTCGATCGTTGCCGTGGTAATCGGGGGGGCAAGCCTTTGCGGGGGGAGAGGAACGGTTGGCAGAACAGTACCGGGATGTTTCATCCTCGCAACCCCGGAAACCTAGTCTGAATACGGGGGTGGCTGGTGCCGGAACAGAAGCGAGCCTACGGGGATCTGGAGAGCATTTTTCGTGCGGGGGTAGAACGGGTCAATCCCAAGCGGCTGATTTCCGCCGGTCTTCGCCTGGAGGGTGAAGAGCTCACGGTTCGATCGGAATCCACCTCGTTCACCGTCGACTTGAGGGAATTCGAGCGGATCGTGGTTCTGGGGGCCGGCAAGGCCTCCGCCTCCATGGCGGCGGGCTTGGAGCAGGTTCTGGGGGACCGCATCGCCGAGGGTGTGGTCGTAGTCAAGTACGGACATACCGAAGAGCTGGAACGGATCCGGCTGATCGAAGCGGGACATCCGGTCCCCGATGAACAGGGTGTGCGGGGGGCGGAAGCGGTTGCGGCGCTGGCTCGCCAAGCGGATGAGAAGACCCTGGTGGTGAACCTCATATCCGGCGGGGGTTCGGCCATTCTGCCGGCACCGTTTCAAGGGGAGGGACGGGGAGGGCCCCTGATCCTCTCCCTGGAGGACAAGCGGAGAGTCACCCGGGTGCTGCTGGCCTGCGGCGCCACGATTCAGGAGTTTAACTGCATCCGTAAGCATATCTCCGCTCTGAAGGGGGGACGTCTGGCGGAGCTTCTGCATCCGGCCAGATCCTTGAATCTGATTCTTTCCGATGTGGTGGGGGACCGCCTGGATACGATCGCTTCCGGCCTGACCGTGGCCGATGAGACGACCTTCGCCCAGGCTATAGGCATCATCGCCAAGTACGGGATCGAAGAGCGGCTGCCACCCGTCGTGGTGGAGTTGCTGCGGCGGGGAGCCGAAGGCGAGTTCCCGGAGACCCCCAAACCGGGGAACCCGGTATTTGCCGCTGTGACCAATGTCCTTCTGGGAACCAACTACACGGCCCTCAGCGCCGCAGCGGGCAAGGCGGAACACCTGGGTTACATCCCGGTTGTTCTGTCCTCCCGTGTCGTGGGAGAGGCCCGGGAAGTGGCCAAAGTCCTGGCCGCCATCGCCCTGGACATGCGGAGCCTGGAGCTCCTGGCAACAAGACCAGCCTGCCTGCTCTGCGGGGGGGAGACGACGGTCACGCTTCGGGGGAAGGGGCTGGGCGGCCGCAACCAGGAGCTGGCCCTGTCCTTTTTACAGGAGCTCGCCGCTGCTGATGGGGTTGCGGCGGAGGGGATTTACTTCCTGTCCGGGGCCACCGACGGAAATGACGGGCCCACCGATGCGGCCGGCGCATTCGCATCGGTGGACATCCTCGAGCAGGCCCTGAGGCAAGAGCTGTCGATAGCGAGCTACCTCGGGCAGAACGATTCCTACAGTTTCTACGAGGCAGTCGGACGGTTGCTCAAAACGGGTCCGACGAATACCAACGTCTGCGATCTGCAGATCTGCCTGATCTTCTAGTCCGCCTGATCTTCTATCTGGCCCGCTTCAGGGAGCTGTCGGAAGGACACCGCCGGGATTGCTGTTGGCAAAAAAATAGCGGCGAAGGGATTTGAACCCCTGACCCAGCGGATATGAGCCGCTTGCTCTACCACCTGAGCTACGCCGCCATGTAAGAGCGAGTCTTGAACTCCAGAAATATACCAACGCGACTTTTTCGTGTCAACAGAAAGCTTGACCCAGAAAGCTTGACCCGCAAGTACATAGCCTCTACAATCCAGGCGAATGATACACGTCGCCGAACTGAAAACCCGTTCCTACGAATGTGACAGCTACGGTCACATCAACAACGCCACCTACCTAAACTACCTGGAATACGCCCGCATTCAGCTTCTAGAAGAGCTTCCGGTACCCTACCGCGAGCTGCGCCGCAGGGGGGTAGGCTTTGTGGTAACCAGGATCTGTATCGATTACAGGCTGCAGGTCGGCATCGGGGAAATCTTGCGCATCGAAACCCGTTCGATTCAGAAGCAGAAGGTCCGGATGGTTTTCCAGCAGAATATCTATCGGGATGACCAGCTGGTAGCCGAGGCCCAGGTCACCTGGGCCTGCATCAACGAACAGGGCAAACCGATACGCATACCCCCGGAGTTGGACATACCGGAGCTGGAACCGGTTCCGGCACCGGAGCGGGAAACGTGAAGATCAGTCCTCGTCTTCAGAACTACATCTCCCAGTCTCTCTCCCAGTCGATGGAGGTCACGCTGATGGAACGCCTGGCAGCCCGGGTAATCGGCGGATATGATCTGTACGAGCGTACCGGTTTTCCTGCCAATATCCCCATACCCCAGGTCGATGCCGCGCGGCAGATCGCTTCCGACCTGGCCCGCAGCGGCAATATCCATCGCTTCGCCGAATTGCTCGTCGAGGTGGATCGAGCGGGCGTGATGGGTCGGCCGGTGTCCATCCGTCTGCTTCCCCAGATCGTCAAGGAGCTGGAAGTCCTGGGGTATCGATTCAAGGAGGATCAGGGCATCTTCATGGAGGCGGGGGCGCGGGGGAAGACCAAGGGATGGGGCGTGCTGATCGAAGGCCAGATCCACGAGCTGAGCTTCCTGCGTATCGACACCGTGGGCAACACCGCGCTGGTGCGCACCTATTCCAAGCGCTTGGTGGTCCAGGTGTACAATGAGGTAAGGCGGTTGTTTGCCGGTATCGTGGAGAATCGAGACGGCCGTCTGTGGCAGTGGGAGGGGGACGGCGGAATTGCAGCCTTCTACTACGGGAACAAGAACATTCAAGCGGTCCTTTCCGGAATGGAGATGCTGCTCGAGCTGTTCATGTACAATCTCTTCCACTGCCCCTTCTCCAAAGCTCTCCAGATTCGCCTTGCCGTGCATACCGGTCCCTGCCCGTTTTACGGGAACTTCGAGAGAATACGCAGCGACACCCTGAGAAGACTCGAGGTCATCGAATCCGAGTTCGCCGAAAATGACAGCTTGGTGATCACCCCGGGCGTGTATTCCGATATGGGCAATAAGCTGAATAGGTTTTTCAAACCTCTGCGTGTATCCCGCCACAATCTTCTCTACCAGTACAAGCCGAGATGGGAGTAAAGCGGTGGATATCCTGGTATTCTCCCGCAGTAAAAAACTGCCGGAAAAACTGAAGCTGCGCCGGCGAAAGGGCGTTGTCGATGATGTACGCTTTATGGGATTGGAGGAGTTTTCGGCTGCGCTCAAGGCTGCGGCTGCGCCCACGCTCTGCTATCTGGATATATCGGCGATCGAGGAGCGACAGATAGCCGGCTACCTGAGAAACCTCAACAAAAAGGAAAACATCCTCTACGGGATCATCGACCCGGGCGCGAAGATCAAGGATGTGGGCCGCCTGTTTCACGACGGCGCGGTTGATTACATCAACCGGCAAAGCTTGGAAAGCGGCGTGGGAATGAGCAGGCTCAAAACCGTTCTCGACTATGCCCGGGACGTGCATCCAACCGCTCTGGCTGTAGCCGCCGCATCCACAGAGGCGATGAAACGAGCGCCGTACATCCTTTCGGGAAGCGACTGGTCGTCCGTGGTACCCGGGGGGGAGTACACCTTTTCCATGATGTTCATCGAACTCGACGATAAGGACCAGATGGAGAAGCGCTACGATCCGCAGAATCTATCCGTCGCCCTTTCATCGTTTCGCACCTATATAGACGGATTCGTGAAAAAGTTCGGCGGACGGCTGTGGATGTGGTTCAGTTTTGGGGGCATCGTTCTGTTTCCCTTTGACGCGAAAACCTGCCCGGCCTTGACCTGTGGGTTCCGACTCATGCTGTTCAAACACCTCTACGATATCGAGGGCTCCCACTTTCCGAATTTCCTGTCTTTCCGTATAGTACTTCAAATTGGCAACACCCCCTACACGGAACAAAACACCGGCCATATCGTTTCCGACAGTCTGAACTCCATTTTTCATCTAGGCCAGAAGTTCGTCCGGCCGGATAATTTCTGCGTGACCGAAGAGGTTATGCAGTTTGGACATTCGGCCTTGCGGGATTTCTTCGTGGTTGCCGGCATCTTCGAAGGCCGACAAATACTGAGGATGCGTCGTCCCATACATCAGTATGAGAGAGAAACGTACTGAGGCCGCATCATGTCCCTCAGAAGCCTGATCCGGTTCAAGCAGCGCTTTCTTCTGCTGTTCAGCATAGCAGTGATCTTCAGCGCGGTCTCCTGTGTGTACTTCGTACGGTATCTCGTCAAACCGAACACGGGACTGGTGGTGAACTACCCGGAGGTGGTTAACCGGGACGGCAAGGTGATCTTCGCGCCGAAGACCCCTTTCTCGCCGGCGGTATCTTCGGGACTGCAACCGAACACCGATCGGATCGTTTCCATTGACGGCTATCCAATCCGCAGCGTCCGGGACGTTGTCGAGGCTGATTCCCGCATCCGGGATTTTCACCCGTTTCCCGTGGAAATCATTCGGGCGGGGAGACAGCGACTAACGATCAGTATAACACCCGCATTTACTCTCACCAAACCCGACTGGGTCTTTGCCCTAATCTTTTGCATCACCCTGGCGTTCACCGCGTTCTACCTGATTCTGCATCTGCCGGAGGACAAGGCGTCGAACTTGGTAATCTTTGCTGCCCTGTTCTATCTGGTTTTTACGGCGCTCAAACCTTTCTACTATGAGTCGTTTTTCTCGAATCTTATGATTCACTTCGGGAAGCTGACCTCCTGGTTCATGGTCTTCTTCGCCCTCTACTTCCCCACTCCCAGGACAACCAAGGCCGTCCGCAGGTCCATAATGGCCGCGGTCCTGGGGCTCTACCTGATTTTCACCGTGTTTCGGATGGTCTACTTCTCTTCCTGGGTGTCGAGTGGTCAGGATCTCTGGCTGGTGCGCTATCGCTTCCTGGGTAAGATCAATAATGTTTCCGACGGAGTTGCTTTCGCGGTATATCTGGTAGTGCTGATTCACTCCTACCTGACCACACCCCATGCAAACGAGAAGAGACAACTCGAGTGGATCATAGCGGGTTTTCTCATTGCAATACCGCCCTATTTTTTTCTCGATCAGCTGCCTCTCATCCTCGGCGGAGCCGAGGGCTTGCGCATCAGCATGGGCAACTTCGCCAATCTGTTTCTCTGTTTTGTTCCATTGTTTTTCTTGATCGGTCTGTTGAAACACAGGGTGTTCAACATCAGATTCTTCGTTAGCCGCTACGTCGTCTTTGTGATCCTGGCACTGCTGATCTTCGCGTTTTTCACCGTGCTCTACGAGCCTACCAAGAACCTGTTCATGGTCAGTTACGGAGTTCCGGACCGCATAGCCAGTTTCCTGGTGACCGCCATCCTTTTTGTGCTCCTCATTCCGATACGTTCGCTGTTCTGTTCGCTGATCGATCGGTTGGTATACCGGAAACACTACCGCCGGACTCTCCAGTATTCCGCGAGCCTGGAAAAGCGAAACACGGAGCTGAAACTGTTGATAGACGAACTGAACCTGCGCAACATGCGCTCCTTCCAGAAAGACCGGATGAAGGAACTGCGGGGCATCGTCACCGGGATAACCCATCGAGTAAACGATCCGGTGAACTTCATTTCCAGCAGTTTGATCGCTTTGGACAGAAAGATCCGGGAGTTGTTCAAAGCTTTGGAGAACGCCGAACAGCCATCGGCGGCCGAGGTCAGGAAGCTGCATCGGGAGCTGCAAAAGCTCATCAGTGTTGCCCAGGAGGGGGACCTGGAAATCCGCGACTTTCTGCGCAGGCTTGCCACATTGGTGGGTTCCCGCACCGGAGTTCCGGCAAGCATAAACATGGATCATCTGCTGAAGAGTGCAGCGGCGGAGTTCGGCAGAATCAACCCGGCAGCGCGCCTGAGAATCGAGGAAGACCATCGCGCAGTCGTGCTCTGCAATCCGGATGAGCTGATGCAGGTGCTGCGCTATGTCGTGGAGAACGCTCTGGAGTCGGGGATTGGTCCCAAAGAGGAGGTTTTGATCCGGGGGGACATCTACAATCACTACTACCGCATCCAGATCAGGGACGAGGGCATGGGTATCGATGCCGCCAATCTGAGGAAGGTCTACGACCCGTTCTTCTCCACGAAGGCCGCCCATGACGGGCTCGGTCTGTATTTCAGCCGCATGCTGGTGGAGCGGAATTCCGGATCCATAGAGGTGACCAGTAAGCTCGGTCGCGGTACGACTGTTACGATTCTGCTTCCGCGGGAAGACCAGGACGGGGTCGAGCACGACAACTCGGCTGAGCGCACGCCGGCAGAGGACCGCCCGGCAGAGGACTATCCGGCAGAGGACCGCCCGCAGGCCCCATGAAGAAAATCCGAATCTACACCGACGGGGGCTGTTCCGGCAATCCCGGCCCCGGAGCGTGGGCGTACATCCTGCTCGAGCCGGAGGGGGAAACCCACGACGCCCGTTTCGTTCCCGGGACGACGAACAACAGGATGGAGCTGCAGGCGGTAATCGAATCTTTACAAGCGGTACGGAAAAGGCCGGATTCGGCTTCCGCGCAGATCGAGCTGTTTACCGACTCCCGGTACGTGAAGAACGGTATCAGCGAATGGATTCACAACTGGATAAGAAACGGCTGGAAAACCCGTTCGAAACAGCCGGTGAAGAATCAAGATCTCTGGAGGCAGCTGATGAGCTTGAGCTCGACGATGAATATTCGCTGGCGGTGGCTGCAGGGGCATGCGGGTGATCGGTACAATGAGAGCTGTGACCGGCTGGTTCAGGAAGCCATCAAAAAGGGCAGATTCTAAGGGAGCTTTAAAAAGCAGCGATTCCCTTTCCCCCGTTATCTTTCATGAAGACATCGCAATGTGCATTGAGATGCGGGAGGTAGGGGGAAGCCATGCTCGCCGTGATCGCCAGCCAGGCCCCGGTAGGTATCGAAGGAATCCCGATCCAGGTCGAGGTGGACATCCGCAGGGGCCTTCCCGGTATCGATGTGGTGGGGTTGCCCGACGGCGCGGTCAGAGAAGCCCGGGACCGGGTTCGGGTGGCTATCCGCAACAGCGGATTCCGTTTTCCGGGCGACAGGATTCTCGTCAACCTGTCCCCGGCGGGGATCAGGAAAGAGGGAGCCAGCTACGACCTGGCCATTGCCCTGGCCATTCTCAAAGCCTCGGAGCAGCTACCCTTTCCCGCAAACCGCAGGATCATGGTCGTGGGGGAGCTCAACCTTAGAGGGACGGTGCTGCCCGTGCGGGGCGTGCTGTCGGCGATCGCCTCGGGATTGCAGGATGGGATCCGGTTATTTCTCGTTCCCCAGGAGAATCTGGCCGAAGCCCGGGCTCTGTGCGGGGAGGGCATCTTCGGGATCGCTTCACTGCGGGCGGCCGCCGCAGTACTGGAGCGACTTGCCCGGGGTTCATACCCGGCGGGTAGACGGGGAGGTGCTTCTCAAACCGGCTGCAGAAAGGCGGACGAACCCGAAGCGCTGTGGGGTGATATCGCGGATATCAAGGGTCAGCCTCGGCTGAAACGAGCCCTGCAAGTCGCCGCCGCGGGCAGGCACCACCTGTTGCTGTTCGGGCCGCCGGGAAGCGGAAAAACCATGGCCGCCCGTCGGCTGCCCTCCATCCTGCCGCCCCTGTCCTGGGAGGAGTCGCTCCTGGTGACCCGAATCCACTCGACCGCCGGGGTGCTCCCAGCCGGCGCCGGCCTGGTGCGGGATCCCCCGTTTCGCATGCCCCACCACTCCGCCTCGGCCGAAGGGATCATCGGCGGCGGCAAGTTGCCCCGACCCGGGGAGGTTTCCCTTGCGCATGAGGGGGTGCTGTTCCTGGACGAGGCGGCGGAGTTCAGCACGCCTGTGCTGCAAAGCCTGCGCGAACCGATGGAGGAGGGCAGCATCACCATCGCCCGGGCAGGCACCTCGATGCGCTTTCCCGCCCGTTTCCAGCTCGTGCTGGCCATGAATCCCTGTCCCTGCGGCAACCTGGGCAGGAAACAGGCGACCTGTTTCTGTTCGACTCTGGAGATCTCCAGATATTGGAGAAAGCTCGGCGGTGCCCTGCTCGACAGGGTCGACCTACGTATCCCCCTGGAACCGGTGCGCTTCGAGGATATGACCGGAAGCGACGCATCGGATGCCGGCAACAGCGCCGTTGCAGCCGGGCGGGTGGCTGCGGCCATGCGGGCACAGCGGGCTCGCTACAAAGACCTTTCCTTCTCCCGCAACGCCCACATTCCGCCCGGGCTGATCGACCGGTTCTGTCGTCTGGGGCCCGACAGCCGGCGTGCACTTGGGGATGCCGCCGAGCAGTTCAACCTCTCTTCCAGGGCCTTCCACTCGATCCTGAAGGTGGCCCGCACCATCGCCGATTTGGAGGCGTCGGAGCTCATCGGCAAAGACCATCTCCTGGAGGCGGTACAGTACCGCCGCTACTGCGAGGGGGATGTGTACTGGAACTACGCCTGAGCATCAAGCCGGGGCCGGGGGGCGGGCGACCCGGATGGATTTTCCCATCCATTATGGGTATACTCATCGGGAGGAGGATAGGTTTGAAGCTCTATACGCGTTGGCAGGTGATTTTCTTTGCATTGGCGGGTATCGCT
>Ga0315551_10002918_pt1 | contig 12258 bp, 12 predicted proteins | sample SalMarSW160290MG_FD_203678 | JGI IMG/M metagenome (GOLD analysis project Ga0315551, IMG submission 203678) | Salt marsh sediment microbial communities from the Plum Island Ecosystem LTER, Massachusetts, United States - Salt Marsh Sediment SW1602-90 ... | reverse complement strand
AAGCTGCTTTGAGCGGGGTGGCCTTAAACCAGTGGATTCCGGTGAAGTGCTGGATTATACCGTAGATTGAAATAAGCATTACGCCAGCGGCAAAAGCGACTACCAGTTTGTTCCGGCAGCTGGGAGAGTGAAATAGGAAGACTCCAATTGGAATTACACAAAAAAGCCATTCCTCTTTTATAATCAGTGTTGACTTAAGCGGGGTAGATCCAAGCAAAGCTGACAACAACATCCAAAAGATATAGAGAGCGATAAATAGATAAAACCACTTCAATGAAGGTGGGAACGGATTATAGCGTGACACAATGGCAATGGTAAGAAACATGATTAAGCACACGCCTAATGAGATTTGAGCGAGAGCGATGGAAAAGGCGGAGCTGAAGATAAACAGCGCAAAAAAGTAAAACAGAGCTTGGTTGAGGGACTTGAGGCTATGATTAGTCATCGAAAGAGATCACTTTCGACTAATTCAACCAATAGATGGATAACAAATATATGCTCTTCCTGTATCCTTTGAGTTGACGGATGAGGGATAATCAGAGCTCGGTCGACAATACCACTCAGCTTTCCTCCTTTATTGCCCAGAAGACCAGCGGTTAAGAGCCCGAGTTCCTTTGCCGTACGTACAGCTTTAACCAGGTTCGATGAGTTACCGGAGGTCGATATGACAAATAGCATGTCACCCTTGTTGCCAATTCCTTGAACCTGACGGGCAAAGACGTTTTCATACCCGAAGTCGTTAGCGGCAGCTGTCATTATGGCCAGGTCTGTACAAAGAGCTATGGCAGGCAATGCCTGTCGGTTTCTGTCCGCCGTTAATCTCACGATCATCTCCCCGGAAAAGTGGCAGGCGTCGGCAGCCGAACCACCGTTGCCCGCAATCAGAATTTTGCCTCCCGAACCAATCACGCCGGAAATGACGGCCGCCATCTCCAGAATCTGCTCACCAAGCCCGTCAACAACGGACTTGCGTAGGATAGCAGTTTCGCCGGCTAACTTTTTCAGTTGCGCCAGACGCTTGTCTTTCTTCATACAGCGACAGACTCCTTAGGATGAGTGGCTGCCGTTAGCTCACACAAAAAAGCAAACTTGGGATCGTTTTCCAGTTCGCTACCAACGACAATAAATGATGCCCCGGCTTCGATCCGCACTGCACACTCTTCAGGGGTAGTCAAGCCTCCTCCTACCAACATCGGTATATCGATATAGGAAGCCACAGCACGAACCATCTCTTCAGGCACTGGCTGTTGGGCACCTGAACCAGCCTCCAGATAGACAAGCTTCATCCCCAGGTACTGGGCAGCCAGGGCGTGGGCAGAGGCGATATCGTACTTTGTGCGAGGAATTGGATGGGTGCCTGATATGTATTGTACGGATGTCTGCATCCCCGACTCAATCAGCATATAACCCGTGGGTATCGGCTCCAGGTCAAACCGTTTCACCAGCGGCGCCCCCCGAACCTGTTCATCGATCAGGTAGTTAGAGTTTCGTCCGGATATGAGTGATGTAAACAGGATAGCATCGGCATAGGGTGTAACCTGCGCAAATGAGCCGGGGAAAATAATAACCGGTAGGGGTGTGGCCTCTTTTATCTGTTTTACAGCGGAAGTGAAGTTTGTATTGAGCATAAACGATGTGCCGACCAAGATAGCATCGACACCGCACTCTTCGGCAGCTTCAGCGAGCGGAAGATAAACCTTCTCAGTTATTCGGTCAGGGTCGATTAGAAGAAAGAATCCCCCGCCGCGCTGTTCTTTCACTGTCATTAACCTACGGTAGACTAGCCCCTTTGCCATTTTTCTTCTCAACCTCCTTTTTGATGTTTAAGCGGGCCGCCTCGAATAGCTCTTGTGACTTCGTTCCTTGAGCCACTGATCCTTGAGCGAAAGACGACTTACCTCCCCCATGACCTCCAAATTGCGGTAATATTTGTTTGGATAACTTACCGACATTTATGTGTAATTGCATGACTGCAGCATGACTCGCTGATGCCATATACGTGACTTTTTCGTTCACCATCCCCAAACCAAACGCCACCACGGCTTCGTTACGCGCCTTTTGGGTATCGACCCATCCGGCCATGACATCCCGATCTGTTTTTCCGAAATCATGTGTGACAATTAAAACAGGGCCTACGGCGAATTCTTCCCCGACAGGTTGTCGAGTACCGGAGAACATTTCCGTCTTCACCTTTTTGATCTCTTTTTGTAGAGCGAGATTGGTTTTCTGTAACTGTCGGACGCCTTCAACCGCATCGGCCTCGGTTCGACCGACAATAGATGAAACCTGTTGTTGGAATTGCTTGGCGGAAAGCATGTACTTAATCGCTTCCCGTCCAGTAATGGCTTCCAGACGCCGCACGCCAGAGGCAATACCGGTCTCTAAGGTGATAAAGAACGGTCCAATCTGGCTGACATTGTCGACATGAGTGCCGCCGCACAGCTCCTTTGAGAAACCCTTAACTGATACCACCCGCACAGTGTCGCCGTACTTCTCTCCAAACAGCGCCATCGCACCTGATTTCCTGGCGGCTTCCACATCCATGATTTCAGTCTGAACCGGCAGGCCTTTGAGAATTTGCTCATTGACTATCTCTTCAACGGCTTGAATCTCTTCCGGCGTCATCGGCTGGTGATGCGAAAAGTCAAAGCGCAGCCGATCCGGATCGACATAAGAACCAGATTGCTTAATATGAAGTCCGAGCACCTTACGTAACGCTGCGTGTGTCAGATGCGTAGCGGTGTGGTTACGCATGATGTCCCAGCGGCGTTCGGCGTCGACTTCAACTGTGATCTCTGAATCCTCTTTGAGGTCTTCTACAGATCCTTCAACAAGTTTGCCTATGTGGTAATGGTATCCCTTACGATCAAACAAGTAAGAAATCTTAACTAAGAAACCAGGGCCAGAAATTATTCCGGTGTCGCTTATTTGTCCACCTGATTCGATGTAAAATGGAGTTTTGTCAAGAAGGATGGCAATAGAGTCGTCTTCCAATCCCAGTTGACTCGACGGATAAAATGTAAGGAGTTTACTCTTGAGAGTGTGTGTGTCTCGAACGAATTCTGTAGGCTTGGGTGCTCTAATCTCGATAGGTAACGTTGCTGTTGTTACAACGATTGTTTTCAAACCCGAATCTGCCTTTGACTTTTTTCTCTGTCGCTCCATCGCTCTGTCAAAGCCGTCCTTGTCGAGTTTGAATCCCCTCTCCGCTGCCATAATCTCGGTCAGGTCATAAGGGAAACCATAGGTGTCGTATAGCTTAAAGACATCCTCTCCATCAATAACGTTGACACTATCGCTCTTAGCTTTCATGGCAATCTTGTCAAACAACTCACATCCTGTATCCAGCGTACGACTGAAGGATTCTTCCTCAGCCTTAATGACCTTTTCAATGAGTTCTTGTTTTTCCCTGATCTCTGGGTAGGCATCACCCATCTCGCTAACAAGCACCGGCACCAACCGATAGATAAACGGCTCGTGCATATCAAGAATGCGACCATGCCGTGCGGCGCGGCGCAGAATCCTTCGCAGAACATAACCCTGCCCTTCGTTGGAGATTCCGGCGCCGTCGGCAATGGCAAAGGTCAACGCCCGCAGATGGTCGGCAATGATGTTATGCGAGGCAGCATTGTCCCTGTAATTAGATTCGCTGATGTCTGAGATAGCCTCGATGATGCTCTTGAAAATGTCTATCTTGAAAATGTCCGTCTCGTAGCTGCAATCGACGCCTTGCACGACAGCAGCCAGACGCTCCAGGCCAGCACCGGTGTCGATAGACGGTTTGGGTAAGTCGATGACTTTGCCGTTCGGTTGCTGGTCATACTGCATGAAGACTAAGTTCCAAATCTCAACAAAGCGGTCGGTATCGCCATTGATAATGTCATTGGGCCTGGTTCCAAACTTCTCACCACGATCAAAGTGAATCTCTGAGCAAGGTCCACAGGGGCCGGTATCCCCCATAGCCCAGTAGTTGTCCTTCTTGCCGAAACGAAGAATGCGGCCCTTCTTTTTGAGTGGTGTGGCTATCTTTTCCCAGAACGTGAAGGCCTCGTCATCCTCCTCGTACACAGTGGCGTAAAGACGGTCAATCGGTAGTGCCAGCTCTTTGGTCAGCCATTCCCAGGCATAATAAATGGCCTGCTCTTTGAAATAGTCTCCAAAGGAGAAATTGCCCAACATTTCAAAGAACGTATGGTGCCGAGCAGTAAAACCAACATTGTCGAGGTCATTGTGCTTGCCACCAGCGCGGATGCACTTCTGGACACTGGCTGCCCGTTTGTACTCAACCTTACACTGGCCGGTGAATACGTCCTTAAACTGGTTCATGCCGGCGTTGGTGAACAACAGCGTCGGATCATCAAACGGAATAACCGGCGAGGAGGGGACAATGCGGTGGTCGTTTTTCTTGAAGTAGTCTAAAAAAGACTGTCTAATCTCGGCTGTTTTAATCTTTCGTTACCTCATCTTGCCGTTTCTGAAGTTGCTCAAATGCCGCTCTGGCTGCCTCATAACCAAACCCGCGGCGAGCAAGGTAATTATATGACTTCCGCCGAGCTACTTCAAGTTCAAATTGGCCGAACTCAGCCCAGCGATTTTTCAGGGCGGAAACAGCCAGCTCACTTTCGTCCTTCCCTGACAGTATCTCCTCGACCGTTTGATCTGCGAGGGAACGACTTATCATCTTCCTCTGAAGGTAGGCTGTCAGATAGGACCTTCCGCTTGGGCGGCGATGAAGCAGGTTCTCCGCCAGAGTGTGGGCGTAACGAGCGTCGTCTAGAATGCCCCGTTCTTTGAATTTTTTAATTACCTGTCGTATTGCATCGGGAGTGAAATGTTTCTTAGCCAGCTTGGCTTTGAGCTCACCAATTGAGTGCTCGCGGAGAGCAAGCAGCCGAACCGTCTCTCGGTCACAGCGGAACAGTTCCGCCTCGGATTTCAGCTTCTCAAGCTGGGGAGTCGTTATCACAATCCCCTCTTTGAGCCGGTGCTTGTGGGCAACATCTTCAGGTAGAACTACCGGTGAGTCCAGAGAGGAAACTGTCACCGACACCTCTGAAGCAGTACGATTGAGCCTGAGTATTTTGATTCTTTCGTCCATCAGTCAAGCGGCTGTTATCTTCAGCACCAATGCTGGAGCGTCAAAGCCTTATGTTGTTTAGATATTAAGCTGCTTTCTTGCATGAAAAAAGCTAAAAACGACATTTTCACCAACTTCTATATTGACTTGTTGTTTTAGTTTTATTAATCTTAGTACTCGTTAAATGATGTTATTAACTTGTTACTATTTTGTAGGTTGATATATTGAAAAATAAACTTATTTTCTATCATACTGATATGTATGCAGTAACAAAAGAGGAATATTATAACTGTTTCATGTCAAGTAGCTGGCATTCTCTGTCAGCAGGGAGCGGTTATGGAACTTGATCTACAAGGGAATATCGAACGATTTACGGTGCCGGAAGTATTTCAGTTGATAGCTTCTGGGCGCAAATCGGGGACTTTGGGGATTCAACGAGATGAGTCCATTGTCATGGTCTATTTTAAGGAGGGCAACATTACCTATGGCTACGGCCCCCGCGAGACATTTCACCTCGGACAGTTATTGAAGGAACGGGGAGTTATTGCGGCGGAACAGCTCGAAGAGGCGGTCAATATCCAAGCCAAGACAGAAAATTCCAGGCGCTTAGGGGATATACTCGTATCCCGGCATTTTATAGATCGGGCTGACCTGGAGACTGTTGTTAAAAAGCAGGTAGAGCAGCTTTTGTATTCACTTTTAAGCTGGCAAAGCGGATCATTTAAGTTCTACGAAGGCCAGTTTCCTACTGAAGAGGAAATCACCGTCAATCTCTCGGTAGAAAACGTGATTCTCGAAGGACTGCGGCGCATAGACGAGATGAACATGGTGAAGGAAACGCTGCCTGACCTTGATGCTGTATACACTATTTCTGCATCGCAGGGAGGACGCTCTCGTGCTGTTACCCTGCAAGCCGATGAATGGAATATCATGGCCCTGGTGGATGCGCATCGGACGGTAAATGAGATTTGCACACTGAGCCCAGTTGACCGCGATGACACGCTGAAGAAACTTGCTCAGCTCAAGCTGGCTGGTATTATAACCAAAACTGAAAAAAAGGAGAGACCGCCCTCATCTGATCTTGAAAAGATGGTGGACCGTCTGGCTAACTTATTCGAGGACTACCTGACGGAAAAGACGGGCAATCTCCCTGTGCACCGTAAAATCACAAAAACGTACGTGGAGAGTGTTGATTGAGCTACGGTGACGCTCTGCAATCGCTTGAGAACTTGCTGGAATCATTCCTGGAACGGGCAGTGGCCGCCAAAGAAGAACGGCTGCAGGTTTTAAGCGGCATCAATCGTCTCGATGACATTGCCCGTGCCACGAAGGACAGCGGGGATTTCACTGATAACCTCGGCGAGTGGTTTGCTGAGCACAACTCGTGGCTTTCCGGTGATGGTCTAAGGCCGGCGGATGCTTTACGTATTAATGAAATTCTCACTGAAATCAGAGAAGGTCTAACGACATCCGCTGATACCTCACTGGCCCTTGACAAATTGGGCTCAGAAATCGACCGCTGGGGCCAGCGGGCTACATCCACAACTCAGAAACTGGTTCTAAAAAGAGGACCGGAAACTCCGACAGAATCTGCCGAAGGTTCTATTGATCTTTTTGATCGAGTCCTGAATAGGGTTACCAACCTTTATGCCGATTTTTCCGGTTCCCGCCAGCATATTCTGTCAGCCCTGGATGACTCCCTGGAATCAGCCAAGGAACAAAAGAGTAAAGATGCGTTGCTTTTGTCTGCTTTTATTATATATTATCTTAAACTAAATAATTATCTTGTTGATCCATATGTTAAAAGGCTGAAGGAAGCCGAAAGCGTAATCATAAGTGAGAAACGGCATGCTTAATCAGTCCGAAAAGGCGTACTGTGAAGCTCTTTTGGACTTGAAACATAAAGATTATCGGGCTGCAGCCGAACATTTTGACGCAGCCGTCCTGAATTTTAAGGACAACCGGGAGTTCAATCTTCTAAGGGAGACAACAAATCTGTTGTTGGCGGTTAAGGCGGAACGGCAAGGGCTGGATAGTAAAGATAAAATAGAAATTGAGGAGGTGTTCTCTTATGGGCAAGAAGAAAACCTTCGCTGATAAAGTGAAGAAGGCAGCAGGTAAGCAAGATAAACCGCCGGTCGAATACGTGAAATGGGTGAAGGCATACCGGACAGAAGACGGTTCCTGGAAATTCCGCACTGTAAATATCGCCGTTACCGACGAGAACAAGAGTGAAATTTACGGCTAAGTTTTAGCTGCCTTCAAACAACTTATTGCCTCCCCATGAAGAGTGGGGAGGTTTTTTATTGGGAAGATGTAGATATCCGTATAATCAGTAGAACGGTTTCGGCGCTTGGTGACGCACTTTGGAGTTGGTTCCACCATTTTGTGGAGAATTGAATCTCCAACCTAAGAGCGGATCTGTGAATTCAGTTTGTCTTTTCGCTTGGTGTCAATATATTTCTTGGCCAGGAGAGCGAAGCAAACATGCGAATTGTAGTCCAACGAACTACCGGCGCCGAGGTATGGATTGATAACAGCTTGCACAGCAAGAGCAAGGGCGGCCTGTTGCTGTTAGTGGGGACCAGAACGGGCGATACGGAAGAGTCGTGTGCTTTTCTGGCCGACAAAGCGGTCAATCTGCGTATCTTTGAAGACAGCAACGGCAAAATGAATCTGTCAGCCTTGGACATCGGCGCGGAAATAATGATTGTTTCTCAGTTTACTCTTTATGCCGACACCAGGAAGGGACGGCGCCCCTCGTTCATAGAAGCGATGGAACCGATCGAGGCGGAGCGCCTGTACAATCGATTCGTAGAGCTGGTCAGAGCGAGCGGGCTGGCGGTGCACACCGGAGTGTTTGGCGCCAGAATGGACATCAAATTCACCAACCATGGGCCAGTGACAATCATTTTAGAACATGAGATATAACTACATTAGGCAGTTGGCCGACCAATGGAAGCTGGTTCTTGGGTCAAAGTCTCCCCGGCGGGTTGCTCTCTTAAAAGAGATTGGCGTTTCATTTGAGCAAATCATCCCTCCCCTAGAAGAGTCACGTCAAGCCGGTGAACCTGCTTACTTGTTTGCAAAGCGTTTAGCTGAAGATAAGGCTCTATGGGTAGTGCGTCAGATTAACGCCGGTCATGTAGTTATCGGCTGTGATACAATAGTTGTTCTTGGTGATAGAGTTCTTCAGAAGCCGGATGACGAAACCGAGGCCTTTGAGATTCTGTCTATACTTTCCGGACGGATGCATGTTGTCTGTACTGCTCTGGCGTTGGTTAAAGATGAGAAGCTGCTGGCCTCAGGATATGAGCTGACGGAGGTCTTTTTCAACCCGGCCAAGGCTGAGCAAATACGTGACTACATTGCTACCGGCGAGCCGAGGGATAAAGCGGGCGCCTATGGGATACAGGGTATGGGGGCTTTTTTAGTTGACAGAATAAATGGCAACGTGGATAATGTCATTGGCCTGCCGCGTACGCTACTGAACAAACTCGCGGAAGAGGTAATTGCGAAATCGAATCACTCACGGTAGTTGTAGTGATGACTGAATTGTACAAAAAAATCGGGAAACTGTTAAAACTGGAACGCGAACGGCAGGCTCTGACTTTGGAAGATTTATCGGTACAGCTCAAGATTGCCAAAAGCAATCTTGAGCATATCGAACAGGGAGAGGCTGACGCTCTTCCTTCAGAGCTGTACTTCAATCTTTTTGCTAAATCCTACGCTGAAGCGCTTGGCATAGATTACACGAAAACGGTCGAGGCCATCAAGGAAGACCTTGGCGAACCGCTCGAACCGTCAGGTTACCCAAAGGAAAGTAAAAAGGGCGTTACCGATTCAGGTGAAGCGATCGCAGGAAAAGAGATTGAGCCTGTGAGTGACCGGAAGGAGTCTAAAGCAAACAATCTAAAAATCTGGATTTCCGTGTTTGCTGCAATCATAGTTCTCTTTTTTATCTTTCTGTTGGTGAATAAGTTATTTTTCAGTTCCGGTGAAGTTGTCACTCCAACTGAGGAACAGGTTGAAGCACCCGCGGAAAGTTCCCTTGTGGGCAATCAGGCAGAACCTGAACGGGGCAGCTTGGCTCGATATACTTGGGAAGTGACACCTTATCAAAAGCCGCCTGAATTGGAGATGCAACTTGTTGCAAAGGAAAAAAGCTGGGCAACTGTTCTGGCGGATGGTGACACAGCTATTTTCAGAACCCTGACCCCGGGCAGAGTCTACAAGGTAAAGGCAAAGTATCGGTTTCTGGTGTCCATAGCAGTTCCGTCCATAGTTAATGTTGAACTTAATGGTCAGCCGGTGGACATACGCTCCCCGAATAAGGGACGAATCTCGAGGGTGGAGATAAACCAGACGAATTTGGATTCTTTTCTTAATTCACCGGCTCGTACCATCGGCAACAACTCTAATGCCAATCCCTTGTCTTCACTACAGGTTCAGTCCATAGGTTCAAGCACTTCTTTAAGTTCAGGCGTTGAAGCGCCGGGTGCAGTTGAAAAGGATGTTGACAGCACTCAGGTAAATTGGAAGCGTAATGATGAGCCTTAGGAACTTTCTTGCCAGAATAACGCTTGAACGGCTTAAAAGCAAGATGACCACCGAGGCATTTGATTTTCCGGATGTTTTGTTTGCTCCAAAGCATGTCCTGGTGTGTTTGCCAACGGGCTTGCGGCAGCTTACACTTGTCAAACAATTTTTACCTAACATCACAGAGCTTTTCAAGCCTGCGGAGATCACTCTTTTACCCATGCCCGGAATGAAGATTGCTGACATTTTCCCTCGTAAGGGGTTTCACGTCCTAACTCCCTCGCCAGACCAGAGGACCTGGACCGGACTGGCCAGGAAGAGCTACCTGAGAGCGCTTCAGGATTACAAATTCGACCTGCTTTTGGACCTCAATCTCGACTCATCGCTTTTTACCTCAAGCGTTTTGCTCAACTTTCCGAAGGCCTTACGGATTGGTCGGGGGAACCACTTGGGACAACCTTTTTATAATCTTGAAATTAAAACTAAGTACCTGAGGGATGAACGCAACATTTATCGTTCTCTCTTTGAGACGCTGAGGTTACTCAAAAACAGTCGGCAGAAACAAACTGACTCTGTGCGCAAAGCACAAGCATCGGAGGAAGCGTGTACTTAAAACGACTCGACGTACTGGGATTTAAGTCCTTTGCCAATAAAACAACCATTTATTTCTCAAACGGTATCACAGCCATTGTCGGACCGAACGGGTGCGGCAAGACGAATACTCTCGATGCCCTGCGCTGGGTGCTGGGTGAGCAGAGAGTTTCTCTGTTGCGCAGCAGCAAAATGGAAGAGGTCATTTTTAATGGCACCCGCGATCTCAAACCGCTAAACATGGCTGAAGTGACTATCGTCCTGGTCAATGACCGCGGGCTGCTGCCCACGGAATACAACGAAGTGCAAGTTACGCGCCGCTTGTTCCGCAGCGGGGAGTCAGAATATCTGCTCAACAAAGTCCCCTGCCGGTTGAAGGATATTACGGAACTCTTTTTTGATACTGGTGTGGGCTCCCATTCGTATTCGGTTATTCAGCAGGAAATGATTGAAGCCATCGTCTCCGACAAGGCTGAGGAAAGGCGGTTTCTGTTTGAAGAAGCGGCTGGAATCACTAAATACAAACAGCGCAAAAAGGCAGCCCTGCGAAAGCTTGAAGCCACGGAGAACGACTTACTACGCCTCAATGATATTCACGCTGAAGTGAAAACACAAGTCAACTCGCTTAAACGTCAGCACCGCAAGGCTGAACGGTATCAGGCTATCGTTGATGACATCAAGAAGTGGGAGGTGTATTTAAGCTCCCTCAGAATGCAAGCTATTGAATCGGAAAGCAGGGAGATGAAAGCTGAGCTTACCGCGCTATCGGATCAGAGGCTGGACAAAGAAGCGAAGCTCAACAGCATTTCCGCCCAGTTGGAGGAGGACCGCAAGAAGCAGGTTGACCTGGAGCATGAACTGAGTAGAGTGGGTGGCACGGCTTATGAGATTTCCGAAGAAGCTCATTCATATGAGAAGGAAATCTCTATCTTGACGGAAAAACGGGCCAACGCCAGAGCGCTTATCGAGCGCAATCAAAATGATATTCAAGCCTTACAGGCTAGAGAGAATATCCTCAAAGATCAGGCGGCCGCATCAGAGGCCGAGTTGAACCAAGACCGAGCTGAAGTCGATTTTCTTATGTCCCGACTCCATGAGTCAGAAGAGGTGCAGGCGGAAGCTGACCGGAGGCTTTTGGAAGTCCGTGCGGCCAAGGAACTGGGAAACAAGAAGCTTATCGACCTTGAGGGGAAGCTGTCCTCGGGACGAGCTGAGGAGGCCGGTCTGCTCGAGCAACAACAGGAGCTTGCCCAGCTTCTCGCAGAGCTGGATGATAACCTGAATGAGCAGGCTGCCTTGAAAGAAAGCTTGAATGAGCAAGTAGTGGCTCACCAGCAAATCCTGAATGAAACCAGTGCGAAAAAGGCTGACACTGAGAAATCGCACGCTGAACAGACGGAACTGATCGAACAGTTGCTCGATAAGAATGAGGAGCTATCCCTTGAAATTTCAAATCTCTCCGCGTCAATTGAGGCTTGTGAGGCTCGACGGAACCTGCTGGAGGAGATGATTTTCCAGTATGAGGGCTACGAGTCCGGTGTTGTCGCGGCTATGGAAGTGAGAAACCGTTTTGAGGGTATTGTGGGAACCGTTGCTGAAAAGTTTGTGCCCGTGGAAGGCCTCGAAACAGCAGTAGAGGCTGCTTTGGGCGAAATGGCCGGTTTTATCATCTGCAACAGTCGCCAAACCGCTGAACGAATTATCGATTATCTAAAAGCTGAAAACAAGGGCAAGCTGGGTATTCTTGTACCCGACAGCGGTACTCTCAACCCGGTGGTGAAGCGCCCGGAGCTAACCATGCCGGAGTTTGTCGGATGGATGGATGGTTTTATCTCCACCGATGATGAGCTGCGTCCTCTCATGGAAGCGGTTGTCTCACGGACGGCGGTATTCAAAGAGGGAAGTGATCCAACTGAGATTCTCATCCTGCTCCCGTACGGATTCAAAGCTGTTTCCACCGACGGGGTTGTTTACAGTAAGAATATTATCGCTGGCGGTTCACAGGACAAATTCCCCCTCTTCCGGAGAAAAGAAAAGGTGTCCCAGCAGCA
>Ga0315551_10002916_pt1 | contig 12260 bp, 7 predicted proteins | sample SalMarSW160290MG_FD_203678 | JGI IMG/M metagenome (GOLD analysis project Ga0315551, IMG submission 203678) | Salt marsh sediment microbial communities from the Plum Island Ecosystem LTER, Massachusetts, United States - Salt Marsh Sediment SW1602-90 ... | reverse complement strand
CAACGTAATACCACGTCTGGCCGTCTTCGGTGGCGGAGTCCCTGACGATGACCGCCGTGCCGCGCTTCAGGGTAGCGATGACGCGCGAGAAGCGATCGGGTTGGTCATGCAGAACGTTCAAACTGCTTGTTCTGCTCAGATAAACCTCGCTGTTTAGAATGGCTTTGGCCCTGGCTTTGGAAGCTAACCCCATCGTGGCGGCCAGCAAGACCAAGGCCACCAGGCCGGTGATGATCCACAGGGTAGAAAGCGTTTTCCTTGACATGCTGGCGTCTCCAGAGGATGGCGATTGAAATCGCACCTGTAAGGGCACTCCGTGCCGGGCGACCACCTACGTGGTCGTGGAAATCGTCCATGCAGGTGGACGACCGGCGCATTTGCGCCCCCCAGGAGCGGTTTCAACCGCTGAGCCCATCTGAGCCTATCAATAGCTAGCCTGCCGCACAACCCTGGTCAAGGCCAGGGCAAAAGCCTCCCCAACCATCCGCAGCTTGTCGGGCTCGATGCGCTCGATGCTGTCCTCGTCTGGTGCGACCCCCGGATTCGACCACGTGAAATAGAGCCTTTGAGTGCTTCGAGAGGGAACAACATCGTCGTAAGGCGGTGAACCTCCTCCCTCGGACACGATGGAGATGCCGACCTCCGTAGCGGTCTCAGCCAATAGTCTACTCAGGTTGTCACTGGAATTAGGATGGATGTAGAGGGTATCGTCCCCCGCCCCCACGTAATCCAGTTGGAAGACCATGGCCGGCGCAAAGCGACGGTACATGGTCCGGACAGGCAGATAGGGAAAGTTGCGAGCATCCTCCAAGAAATCCGCCGCTCCTGAGTCGTCCAACTGGCCTCCGCCCCAGGCAGCGAACAACACCGAGCGGCGAACATCCAGGTCTTGCTCCTGCCACAGCCGAGCCATTTCCAGCAGGAGGCCAACGCCGGAAGCGTCGTGATTGGCAGCCGGAAAGACCGTCCCATCAGGGTCCATCCCCAGGCCATCGTAGGCGGCGAACAGGACGACCAGTTGCCCGGCCAGATCAAAGTCAGAACCGCGCTTGTAGGCCAGCACACAAGGGATCTCGACCTCTTGAGGCTCAGTCAGGGTCAAGGACATGCGCACGACGGCCTTCAGGTCGCGGGTAAACCAACCTGGGCCGGACTGGTCAACGTCACCGCCCAGGGCGAAAAGGTCGGACATCGTCCCCCCACTGCTTTCGACGATGGCGCTGGCGACCGAGGGACGAATGTGATAAATAGGAATGCTGGGCTTGCTCAGGTAGTCAATATCGGGATCGGCCAACTGGATCTGGGAGCGGACATCGTCGCGCCCATCGCCGGCGATCCAGAGCACCCCGCGCGCCCCACGAATCAGGGCCTCGGTGACGAAGTCGGGCCGGGCATTCCCCTCCAACAGAACGATCACCCGGTCGCGCAAGTCCAGCCCCTGGAAGGATTCCCAGGTGTACTCATGCTGCCCCAGACGGAAGCCAACGAAGGTCAGCGGCGCCTCCACGTCCCCACCGCCGCCGTGTCCCTCGATCACGAAGCCGAAATCAATCTGGTGCCGGAACTCTCGAAGCGGCTGACCGTCGTCACCCACCAAGGCCAGATACGGCTGGGACAAGGGCTGCACCAATTGAGTCTCCAAAGGATAGATGTAGCCATCGCGCTTCCCGCCCGGCTCCAGGCCATAGGCGGCGAACTTCTCAGCGATGTATGCTGCGGCCCGCGCACCGCCGTCCTGCCCAATGCCGCGGCCATCCATCTCGGTCAGGGCCTTGACGTGCTCGTAGGCGAAATCGCCGCTAAATGCCTGGGCCACCTTGGCGAACCAGGGCGCCGGGCCGGTGTTGTTGATGATAAACACGGTGGCGAAGGACACCCCGGCGATCACCAGCAACATGCGCTTCCGCAGCAGGAAGCCGGTGTTGAGACCGGACCTTTCGATCAAGCGCCGCAGCCCCTCGCCCAGGGCGTTGAAGCCCACCACCGAGACGAAGAAAGCCGTCGCCGGCGGGAAAACCACGAAGGGCTTCGACCGCAGATAGCGGAAGCCGTCGGCCAGCATGGCTCCCCATTCGGGCACCTCCACCAGGGTGAAGACCTCGGTGGGGTCCATGTCTTGTAGTATACCAATCCGGCTGCCGCCGCCGATGAAGACCCCCACGAAGCCCAGTTCGCCCATGAGCATCATCACCGCCCCCATCTCCAGGAACGAGATCACCAACAACTGCGGCAGGACGTTGGGAAGCACGTGCCGCACGGCAATGGCCAATCCACTCAGGCCCACCGACCGCGCTCCCTCGATATAGGGCATCTTGCGCAGCACCAGGAATTCGCTGCGAATGTATTGGGCGATCTCCGCCCAGCCGATCACCGACAGAGCAACGATAAAGACCGGCAGCCCTTTCCGAATGTCCAGGGCGTAGATCAGGACCATGCTGCTGATCAGCATCGGCACCGAGGTTATGACCACGATCAGGCCCATGATGAGCTGATCGGCGGTCTGGCCCTCGTTCCAGCCGGCGACGCCGCCCAGGGTCAAACCCAGGATCACGCGCACCATGGTGATAAAGGCGCAGGCCACCAGAGTGTTACGAGCCCCGTGCATCAGCAGGCTGAGGAGATCGTTCCCCCAACGATCGGTGCCCAGGGGGAACTCCAGCGAGGGCGATAGCGGCGGCCTGACGTATTCCTGGAGTTGGAAGTCGTAATGGGGAATGATGTGCTGCCCGGCAATGTAGGGGTTCTTGGGGGCCCAAAGCGGGCCGAACAGCACCAGAATAAACAAGCCCAGGACGATCACCATCCCCATCATAAAGGGGAAGTTGGAGACCACATTTCGGAGACGCAGGCGTCCGCGTGCTCCCGCCGGCGCGCTGCCGATTGAACCATTTTCGGCTTCGGGGGCTGAACGAGAAAGCTTCTCCAGCCTGGATTTGGGGTTGAGGAGGCTGCTGGCAATGTTTCTCAAAAAGTCCGTCATAGTTCTCTCACACGCGGGTCTACAATGCGATAGGTGACATCTAGTAGCAAATTGATCATCAGAAAAGTCAGCCCCATAGCAGAGGCCAGGGCCACCACCACCGGGGTCTGACGGGTATTCACCGCGTCCAGCAGGCGGCGGCCCATGCCCGGCCAATTGAAAAAGAACTCGACCACGGGCAGGGTGCTCAAGGAGAAGCGCACCGAAACGCCCACAGCGGTCAGCACCGGGACGGCTATGTTGCGCAGGGCGTGTACGTTTACGATCCGCCGGAGGGAAAGCCCCTTGGAAAAGGCGGTGCGGATGTAATCTTCCTCCATGACGTGGGTGAGCGCGAGGAAGGCCGCGCGGGTCAGATAGGCCAGCGGGCGGGCGGCCAGCACCAGCACCGGCATCAGCATGTGCTCCAGGTCCCAGCCAAAGCCGGCCATGCTCACCAACCGCCGTCCAGTGATGGCCAGGTAGCGCAGTTCGCCCACCTGCAGGAGCAAGGCGGCGAAGAAAGACGGGGCCGAGACTCCCAGGATGGTCAGGGTGAGCAGCGGAAGCACCAGCGCCCTCCGTTTCGTCAGGGCCGCTACACCGCCGATGTACAGGCCGAGGATAGCGGCAATCGCCAGGGCCACCAGCAGCAAGCCCATGCTGTTCACGTAGGCCTCCCCAAGAATATCCTTGACCGGTACCAGGCCGCTGGCGATCCTCATGGACCCCAAATCCCCCCGCACCGCGCCGGCGAGAAAAGTGCGCGTATCTTGCCAGGCGCGCTTGCTGTGCTGGACCAAATTGTAGTCCGGCCTGGCAATCTCGGAATTGCGCACCATCCTCATCCCCAGGTGGGAGAAGAAGACAATGAAGACCCAGACCAGAGCTATGAAAAAGATTCGACGCACGATGAAACGAAGCACGATTTCCACCCCCACCCCAACCCTCCCCCTGCCAGGGGGAGGGCGCGAATGGTTATTTCCTCGGTAGCACAAGAATGAGGGGCAAACCCAGCAGGGTGATGACGGCGCTGGCGGTGAATGTCAGGCGCAGCCCGAACAGGTCCCCCATGGCCCCAAGCACCACGACCACCACCGAGCCGAGGACGAAACTCAGCGACATGTAAACGCCGTTGGCCAGCGCGCGGTTCTTGGGGAAGCTCTCCTGCACCAGGGCCATGAAGACGGGAATGACGGAGAGACCAGTGAAGCCCATAATCAGCAGGAGGGGGAACTGAAGCCAACCGTCGTTTGTCAGAAAGGCGAACATGAGGAGCGGCGTGGTCAGCGTAGAGATAAAGAGAACCAGTCGGCGACCCAGTCGGTCGCTCATCGCGCCCCCCAGCAGCGCGCCCACCACGCCCCCCGCCTCCAGGAGCGAGAGGGAGACCCCGGCGAACCAGAGGTCGGCGCCCTCCTCGCTCAGAAAAATGGGCAGGTAGGTGGTCAGCGACCTGGCCATGAAAGAACGCGCCACGATGATGCCTGCCAGCGGGAGCAAAAGCGGCCCCATGCCCCGCAACGCCTGCCGCCAGGGGAGTCCCTGACCGGCGTTGGTGGGTCGCGTGGGCACGTCCTTGAGCCGCACGTAGAGGACGGCCGAGGCCAGGAAGCCGCCGATCATCAGCCAGGGCGTGCCCTCCAGCGTCAGCCAGCGGACCGCGCTGACGATCACGATAGGCCCCAGGGTACGGCCCAACTCGCCGCCGACCATCCAGAATCCCATGCCCCGGCCCAGGCTGCGCCCCGACAGGCTGCCGGCCATCACCGGCGCCACGGCGTGCAGGCCGGCCGAACTGAGGCCGGCCACCATCAGGAACAGGACCAGCACCCCGTAGCCGGGCGCCACGCCCAGCAGGCTCATCGTCGCGCCAGTCACCGTGGGAGCCAGGATGACCAGGTAGCGCAAGTTCACACGGTCGGCCAGGTGGCCGATGAAGGGCTGGAGCAACGACGGTCCCTGCATGAACACTGTCAGCAGCCCGGCCTCGGTCTTGGACAGGACCAGGTTGGCGATGAAGGCCGGCAGGAGAGGGACCAGGAAGGCAGTGTAGGTATCGTGAACCGCGTGCCCCGCGCTGATGGTGAGCACGCCGTCGGTCTGAAATCGTTTGGGTTCAGCGGCTTGAATCGTGGTCGCAGTCCCAGCCTTCGAGGTGCTTTTGATGGAATCGCTTATGGCTGGCATAGTGGCCTATCTCGACTGACTTGTTTGCGTTTTGTCAGTCCGTATGATATAATCTTACACAAATATGGCAGGCGTTGCAGGAGATCCAATTTGCTACGTGAAATTGCGTGTGGGAGGAGATTACCTCGGATGTAGAAATACACGATAATCACACCTCCGGCGGCCAGAAGGGGTATTTTGCAGCTTGTGGTTGAACATCGTGTATTTCTACATCCGTGGTACTCTTTCCGCCATCACCCAGATTCACAGATCGTTTCGCCCTTCGTGTTTTCTGCTTCCATTCCTCGGAATGCCAATCACCAGCGCCAGCGGCCCCAATAACAGAAGCCACATCGTGACCGCCAGGTCGAACCGCTCGGCCACCAACCCTAGTCCCAGCGGGACAAGCCCACCCACCAACCCAAACACATTCCCCACCGTCATCACCGTGCCGCTCTGCCCCGGCATGGCCGAGTACAACTGCGCCTGGAGGATCGAGTACCAGCCCGCGTTGAAGAGGCCCAACAGCCCCAGCAGCATCAGCTTGGCCCCAAAGCCCGGCACCAGCAAGAAGGCAGGGAACAGCACCAGCTCCGCCACCGCGCTCAAACGCAGGTAACGCAGGCCGCGCACGCGCTCCAGGAGTGGGATGAGCAACAGGTTTCCCAGCAACCCCAGCCCCGTCCACACTGCCACCGCTGCCCCCGCCTGGGCCGGCGTCGCACCCACCACGTCCACAAAGTACAGCGCCAGGAATCCCAGCAGCACGTCCAGCATCAGGTCGGAGAACTCTAGCAGCGTCAGCCAGCGCAGCACCTCGCCCCGCCGCAGCGCGCGCAGGGCATCCACCATGCCCGCCTTGAAGTCGGTCCTCTCGGACTCCCGCTGCCCGATGGCAGACCGAAAGCGGTACGCCACTGCCAGCGGGATCAGCGTCAGTCCGGCGAAGACGAGGAACAGGCCGCGCCAGCCCAGGTTCAGCATGGCTGCCACGCCCAGAGCAATGGGGCCGGCCACCACGCCCAGCGAGCCGGCGAAGGTCCAGCGGGCCATGTTCTGCTCGTGGCGGGCGGGGTCGGCGTCCATCAGCGTCGCCTGCGAGAGCGAGACGAACGCGCCAGAGGCCGAATAAAAGGTTATAAACGAGATCAGCAAAACCGGGAAATCCTGGCTCAGCGCCGTGAGCAGCAGCGCCAGGGCGAACACAACGCCTCCACCCAGGATGAGGACGCGGCGCCTCCATATATCACCCAGGATGCCCAGGAAAGGTTCAACGAGGCTGCTGACCAAGCTGGGCAGGCCAAGCAGCAGGCCGACCTGGGCGTAGCTCAGGCCCAGGTCGGTGCGAATCAGCGGCCAGGCCGCCTCGCGAGCCCCGAACACGAACTCGTCGAGGAACTCGATGGCGAGCAGGGTGAGGGTGAAGACGGCTGCGTGGCGAAGAGTACGAAAATGGGGGTTGCTCACAGAACGAATCTCCCCCCGAGTTCCTCCGAGTTCCACTGAGTTCCACTGCCTCACGGGACCTCGGGGGAACTCAGGGGAACTCTGTAGCTCTTCTAGACCAGGCCGAGCAGTCAACGGATAATCGCCTGCTGGATGGCAGGCGTCAATTGCACCAGCAGATCATGGACGGATTCCAGACCCAGCCCGACCAGGAACCAGGCAGGCCCATAGTCCAGCCGGATAAAGCCGTGCACGTGCCAGCGGGCACGGCTGTAGTCCCAGGGGCAGACACCGATGAGGCGCTTGAGCACCCAGCCCACCAGGTACTCTATGGCAAAGAAGCCTATCATGTAGACCACGCCTCGCAGCGGCCAGGGCCAGGCGCGGAGGGCGTTGTGGACGGGTTCGTACAGGGGCGCGATGAGGCCATAGAGGGGAAACATCCACAGATAGGTGGTGCCCCTAAGCTTCCAATCTCGCTGCTGCCCGCTGAGCTTTCCCCTGGTCGCGGTCCAGATAATCTCGCCGCACCAGCCGAGCAGTCCGTAGATGATGAATCGGATGGTCATGTTGCCCTCAGCTTGAGCCCCCTACCCGCCCTTCGGGCTACCCTCTCGTTCAGTCACCTCGCATAGTAGTCGTATATGTCCTGAAACTGATGATCCCCCCGCCGAGCAAGTAGGTCAATTAGCCAAAGGGCCTGGCGGCGGGCATTTTTGTCGGCAGCCGCTTTCTCGATAATCGTGCGTGCCTCTTCCCTGGCGTAGTACCCTCGATGTTGTGGCACCTGGTCATGCATCAGGCGATAGAACTCGATCGCTCTCACGGGATCGCTCTCAACTTCTGTGGCAAGGTACTTCTCCACAGCAAGCCAACCCTCTTCCCTACGTTCTGAGCGAGTGATATGGGGCAACAGAGCCTCCAGCAGAGGCCAGAGCGATACCATCGTCTCGTGTTGCGGTGCTACTAGCAATAAGTGTGCGAACCCCCCCATCTCATCATCGAAATCTATTGAGTGATTCGCAGCCGATGCCTCTTTTGCCCGCCATTCCCAGACAGCACGTATTCGGGGCCAGTAAGTCTCCAATTCGTTAGGATTATCCTCCAGAACTCGCCAGAAGAACCAAGGCACGTGACCACGAGCCTGTGGCGGTGCTTCTTGGAAGAACAACTTGATCAGATTCTGTGATCCGCCGGGCAAGTTCAGGTCATACTCTGACCGTAGATACTCCCACATCACGTGAATAGCCAGACCTCGTTCTGGCTCTAAGTGCGTTTTAGTCACCCATCCCTTGCCAAGGTTTTCTATTGCCCTCTCGTACTTCCGGCGCAGTAGTTCAAAAAGCGGTAACCAGAAACGGTTGAAGATAACATAGGAGTCCCAGGCGGCCACGTAATACCTAACACTATCTTCGTCCTTTCCTTCAGGGAAGATTTGATCAACGTGGGTTTCCACCCATTCCTGATCCAACCAGAAAAGCCGGGGCAGATAGCGCCCATAGACTGAATGCACAGCCCAACTCGGATCCTCTAGCCGATCCAGCTTTTTGGTCAATGCCTCTCGAACAACTGGCTCCAGACGCATGGAGCCTGATTCCTCAGCATAAGGCTCCTGGCCGGCTTCCTTGGCTATCTGAGCCCACAGACTCGCGTATTCTATGAGAGCAAGCAGTGCTCTGGACCGCACCCTGTTGATCGCCAACGTGGCTGGGTCTTCGTGTCCAAGCCAGCCTTCTGGCGGACGGTCAGCAACTTTATCAGGATCAGGGTCATTCAACAGAACTAGGAGAATGCCACGTACTCTGGTCAGAAGATGAGCCGGGATCTTGCATTGCTCGTTACTTAATCCTAGTTGAATGAGGCGTACAATCTCTGACCGAACGCTGGTCCAACTTATCTCAAATGCACGGGTCATATCGGTGCGCACAGTTTGGTCCTCCAGCAATATCTCACACGCTCTGATACCAAACTCCCATGCCTCGGAAGTGGCCGGCTTGCTTTCCCAAGCACGATTCAGAAGCATGTAGGCAAACTCCGGGCGGAAGAGAACCACTGACTCTATCTGATCTCCATACCTTTTGGGGGCTTCCAAGATCACATCTGCGACCAGATTGGCTAGACCCTTATACGTAGTTTGCTCAGGACCAAATGGCTGACGAGGGTCAGGGCGCCATCCTTGTACATACCTGACCAGTTCTTCAGGAGACATCTGGGTGAGTTCCTGCTTCTCTATTGGAGCGATGTCTCTAATGGCAAAGAAGCCTGAAGACCAGTGAGTAAACTCAGGGTGTTCTGGTAGCCCGAATTCCTCCAATAGTCCATCTAGTGTCTCTGCGGGTTTGCCTGAGAGGTAGTCCTTTAACATCCACAGACGATCCCGGATCCAGAGTTGCACACGTCCTCGAACATCGTCTTCCGCATCTACGGCGCCCTCTTGTTCGGCCCGCTGGGCCCGCTCCGTCCACTGCTTCACCCGCGCAGGCAGGGGGCCATTGCTTATAGCGGCAACCAGGGCTGTTTGAGCCGCGGCATCCAAGTGAGGGAAACCTTTCTGCAACAGCATAAAGAACTCGTGATGAATGCCCGTATCATCCAAGTTCTCAACTCTCCGCAACTCATCAGTTACGAGAGCAAGATATCTTGTCGGGAAGGTATGTAGGATGTGGAGTCCCAAACGTCGCAGGATTTCTCTTCTATCACGGAGATTCTGCTTGAGTAGGGGTTCTACAGCCTGTGCATCCTGTTGCACCCATGTCTCTAGCGAGTGGCGCAGAGCGCGAAGCAATTCATGTTTGTAGGCAACATGAATGTCTTGGTCGCTATCTTCAATAGCACTGCGCCACCATGACCGGGTCTCAGAATCGGGCGAGTCCAGAGCCTCCGCCTCAAGGTGAATTGCAGTGCATAGGTGTTCCTGTAGAATTGTGACCGCTCGTCCTGGATCAAGTACCGCCACCTGACGGAAGTCCCGCTCGAAAAACCTCTTCGCAATGTGCACGTCGGGGAATTTAGGTGCCGCTTCAGCTCCCCATTTCATCTCACCGATCCTCTTTATGTCGAATGGAGGAATCGGCGCTGTCAGCGCGTGCAGTAAGTCAAACGCGGCATCCAGCTTCTTATTCTGCGCCAGATGAATGACCAGATTGACAACCTCTCTAGCGATGGATCTGGCGATCTGCGGGTCATCAAGCCATTCAATGATCTTCGGCACCAGCTCCTCGGCCTGCTCACCTGGGATATGGCACAGTGCACGGATTGCCTGGGATATGTACCAACCTTGTCCCTCAATAGATTCAGCAACCTTGACAACGACATCCGGAGCCTCGGCGGCTACGTTGATAAGGTAGTCCTGCACATCCCAGTGAGGCAACACATAGCCAGCCTCTGTCTTTTTCGGGGGGGGGGGATTGTCAAAGAAGCCCCGCTCCGACAGAATGGATGCCCAGGCGGGACTAGGCCCGCTACGGAAGAAGTATGTTCGCAGGTCCCGGTTTGTTTCTAGCACAGTTAGGATGACTTCCAGCGCGTCTGGATCATCCGCGGGATCAGAAGAGTGGATGTACCGATCCAAAACTGCTGTTTGTGCATAGAAAGGCACTTCATTTTCCGACATTGAGCACCTCCCTCAAGAACTGTTTCCTGAAAGGAGAACTTTGCCGAGCATAGATTTTGTCCATCCATACAATGACATTACGAGCCCTATGGGGCCCAATCTCGTTGATAACTGTAGATGTTGATGCACATCGCTCCGTCACATCCCAAGCGTATAGAAAGTCCTGCAGTTTCTCATGAAAGAATCGATAAACACGGCCATGCTGGCACACCACAACTCCACTACTGATCAAACGCCTCTGCGATTGCGGACATGGATAGTCTAGCTCGATCATGCGTTCGGGATGTGATAGCCCATCTCGAGCTAGCCTCACGGCTTCAGCAATGACCTCCTCACCTTCTCGTTCGAGCAAGCTTTCTCTATAGTGTTCCCAAAGGTCAAGCTCATCCGTGATAAACGAGAAGTCAAAGAGGGGTTCCCTTTCCATAATCGTGCCAATGATCTCTAGGTTCAGTAGGTTACGTCCCAAGTCAACCAGCTCTTGAGTCGGTTCTGCAATTCCCATCTTCTGGAGTACTTCCCGCGCCCTATTCTCGTTCAGTGGATAGCTCGTCACTTCGGTGAAGCCAGCGGAGAGAAGCGGTTGCAGCAACTTACCTTCGTGGGATTCCCGCTTCCTGGATATCGCAACTACTTCAACACCCTCAAGTTCATGGCACTCTACCATCAGCTCAACCAGCAATTTGGCTGCAATGGATTCCACAACGTTATCCAGTTGGTCAACGATGAACCGACACCCTCTGTACCGCCCAATCCGGCCGATCGCAGAGCACACAGGGCCTTTCAATCCAAAATGCTGGCGCAACTCAGCCTCACTCCTTATGTGAGCCACGCGCCTTGCGTCAAGCAGAAGAACGACTGAGTCCTGCTCTATTACTGGTAGGGCAAGCTTCTTGCCTATTCCACTCTTCCCGGTGCCTGCTTCGCCAGTCAGAGTCACGGACTTATTCCCTTGCAGTTGATCTTCACAGCGACCAACCTCATCTCTGTGCAGCGAGTCGGGAATACCAGGAACCAGAAGTCGAATTTGATCAAGCGCCTTCTTGGTGTGACGGGAAAACTGTTTCTCGATGGTGTCAACGAAATCCTCGTCCAGAGGTGGGATGTGCAGGTAGTCATCAACAAGCTTCTCGTGCCGTGGGGCGCTGGCTACTGGAGCAAACCAGCGTATTGTCCTTACCTCCAAGTCCCACCCAAACTCTTTCTTGACTTTTTCGCGCCATTTCTCTTGAGTATCTGTTCGAGGGTTCCCGGCAGTTGCAAAGACTGTGATACCGATCTTCCGTCCAGTCTCCTGGCATCGCTTGCAGTCGTTCTGGATCTTGGTCCAGGTAGCGGTTTTCGAAGCGAGCACGGAAACCAGCTTGCCGTCGTGAAGGAAGACTACAGAAGGCTCTGTGCGAGCGTCCTCACCCAGGTCATAGCTCTCCGAAGTGGGATTCAGTCCTGGATACAGCTCTAGGCGAAGCAGTTCTATTGCAAACCAGTTGAACACACTGCCAGAAAGCTTCTCGATTGCAGAGCGAATGTCATCCTCTCGCATGTTTGGCCTTCACAAAAGCTTGAGATTCTAGAATAGCGACGCCTGTACCGCACCCATGAAACCACTCGGGGGACGATCTACTTTGAGTGATAGAACAGCATGGGAGATAGTCAGAACCCCACCAGGCCTCTTGAGTTGCAGGCTAGGTGTCCAGCTGCCGTCGCTAGCCTCACTTCGAAACAACCACTATTCCCAAGGTCCCCGGCCCGCCGTGGGTTGCTATGACCATCCCCGTCTCGGCAAGAAGGATTTCTTCTTCAGGGAAGCCAGTTTGCAAAGCAAGCTCTGAGACCAGCTCCCTGGCCTCCTCTTCACAGGCAATGTGAGCGACGCCTACTGTCTCAGCCGGGAAGCGACCCCTGGCCAATTCTATCAACTTCTGTTTGGACGCCTTTCTTCCGCGTGGCTTCTCCAGCAGGGTCAGTTCTCCATCCAGCAAGGTCAGAATCGGCCTGATCTTCAGCAGCCCAGCTACCACTCCGCTCAGTCTGCTGGCTCTGCCCCCCTTGACCAGGTATTCTACGGTGTCC
>Ga0315551_10002912_pt1 | contig 12264 bp, 16 predicted proteins | sample SalMarSW160290MG_FD_203678 | JGI IMG/M metagenome (GOLD analysis project Ga0315551, IMG submission 203678) | Salt marsh sediment microbial communities from the Plum Island Ecosystem LTER, Massachusetts, United States - Salt Marsh Sediment SW1602-90 ... | reverse complement strand
CTGGATTTCAGCGTAACAGCGTGCTAATATACATCTACATCGGGTTAATGGAGGTAAAAGATGCTGGAGCAGTTTTCCGGTGAGTTGCTGGAGGCGATTTTCGATGCGTTGCCAGTGGACGTGACATACGTTGATGAAAACGATACGGTGCGGTATTACAGCAAGCATGACGAGAGGATATTCCGGCGGACGCCGGCGGTCATCGGGCGCAAGGTGCAGAACTGTCACCCCAAAGATAGCCTGGACGAGGTAAACCAGGTAGTCAGCGGACTGAAGTCGGGTAAGAGAAACGTCGCCGAGTTCTGGATTGACCTTAAAGGGCGCAAAGTATACATAAGGTACTTTGCCGTGCGGGATAAAGAGGGGAAGTATCGCGGTATCCTTGAGGTGACGCAGGACATCACCGATATTCAGAAGATAGAAGGGCAGAAGCGGCTGCTGGACGTAAGTTGAGTCAAGCGTTTCTCTGCCTTTTACCTTGACAGGCTCGGCGTGTGGAGCGTGTAGCCGTCGTTGCTTTCCGGGAAAATATCCCTTAACTGAAGTGTTCTTCCCGTCTGTATGGCGGTGAAGCCGTATTTTTTGCGGATGCGGTCAATGGCTGTGTTTAGCTGTTCCAGCCTTTTTCCCTTCGTGTCCAGCATATCCGGTTGCTTTCCGACCTTTACCAGATTTGACACCCCGATGCCAATGAGGCGGACCGCCTGTCTACCGTGGAGCAGTTCGTTTTTCAGCAGTTTTACGCCGGTCTCGAATATCGCCTGGTCGGCATCATTGGGCTGGAGAAGCGTCTGCTGTCGGGTGGTGGTGGTGAAATCGGCGTATCTCAGTTTGAGCGTGATGCACCTCGCCAGCTTTTCTTCCTGACGTAATTCGCTGCCCACCCGTTCGCTGAGGTAGCGGAGTGTCGCCTGCACCATTGCCGTATCTCTGGTGTCCCGGCTGAAGGTGGTCTCCCGGCTGATGGACTTGGCGGCAGCGGGAGGCTCCACTTTACGGTCATCAATGCCGCTGGCATGGTCGTGGATAAGTTTGCCGTAGGTGCCAAAGTGGCTCTTCAGAACCTCCACCGGCGATGTCGCCAGCTGCCCGATGGTGCTGATGCCCAGGTTTTTCAAAACCGGCTCGCTCTTTTTCCCGATGCCGGGCAGCCTGTTCGCCGGCAATGGGGCGAGGAAAGCGCTCTCTCCACCGGCGGGCACTTCCAGCAGTCCGTCCGGTTTGGACGCCTCCGAGGCAACCTTGGCCACCACCTTATTGCTGGCGATGCCGATTGAGGCGCAGAGTCCCAGCTCGTCTCTCACGCGCTGCTTTATCTTCTCCGCCATCTTCTTTATTGAGCCGTGGAGCGATTCGAAGCCGGTAGCGTCAAGATAGGCTTCATCGATGCCCAGCGGCTCGAGATAGGGTGAGAAGTCAGCCAGTATCGCCATGAATTTTTGTGATGCCTGACGGTAGCGCTGATAATTGCCCTCGATGAATATGGCCTGGGGGCAGAGGCGGCTGGCGGTGAGCAGCGGCATGGCGGAATGCACGCCGTAGGCGCGGGCCTCGTAGGAAGCAGCAGCCACCACGCCCCTTCTATCCGGCTTGCCGCCCACGACCACCGGTTTGCCCTTAAGCTCCGGGTTGAGCACCTGCTCCACGGAGACGAAGAAGGCATCAAGGTCAATATGCATTATTCGGCGCGGCTTCTGGGCATTCATTTTCACATTCTCATTATTTGCACCGCCTTCAGCGGGCAGGCGCGGGCGCAGTCACCGCAGCCCTGGCAGGTAGAGGGGTGGAACATGGGTTTGTGATAGGGAGCTTCCTGTTTAATCAGTTTGTGCGGGCAGGCCGACAGAGCCAGACAGTTACCATGCTGGCACTTTTCTGGCTGGCACTTATCAAAGACTACCAGGGCTATCTTACCCGGCATCTCCGGCTTTTCCCGTCTCCTTTTTCAATCTCTCCAGTTCCTCCTCGAGGTCCTCGCGTTGCTGCCACATGGGCAGCGGCACCGAGTGGGCGGGCCAGCGCGCCAGCAAATCGGCTAATTTCTCTTCGAGCTCCCTCATACTTTCACTGGCTGTTTTGCGGGTCAGGGGTTCTTCTCTGGAGATAACCGCCTTTACCCGGCGCTCAAAGACGCTTCTCGGCAGGAGCACGCGGCGCTGGCATTGTAAGCATTTTATGCCGATATCAGCACCAACCCGGACCACCTGCCACTCGTAGCTGCCGCAGGGGTGTTTTTTCTTCAAACGGACAGTATCGCCGATTTTTATGTCCATGGCTCTGGCTCCAGGCTGGAAGTACAAATCAGGAGGTGGTCTCTTTGATGTGGTTTATCTGTTCTCTCAGCTCGATGGCCGCCTGGCGCGCCGCCGGGGCGAAATCCTTTCCCTTTGAGGCATAGAGAATCTGACGCGAGGAATTTATAATTGCCTTCTCGCCGTGGCGGTCAACGCCGTAGCGCACGGTCAGCGCCAGGTCTCCACCCTGGGCGCCGATGCCGGGAATTAAAAGCGGCATATCAGGGTGCTGCTCGCGGATGACCTTCAGCTCATCGGGGCAGGTAGCCCCCACCACCAGCCCGATATTTCCGTGAACGTTCCATTCGGCGGCTTTTCGGGCAACAATCTCGAACAGAGGAAGACGCTTATTATCTCCAGATTCAATATTGAGCGCCTGGAAGTCAACGGCGCCGGTGTTTGAGGTGCGGCAGAGGATGAAAACACCGCGCTCACGGTACTGCAGGAACGGCTCTATGGAATCATAGCCGAGGTAGGGGTTTACCGTGGTGGCGTCAAAGTCGAAGTGATTGAAAATAGCCCGGGCATAGGCTTTAGCCGTGTTGCCGATGTCGCCGCGTTTGGCATCGCCGATGGCTGGAATAGCATCGGGGATGAAGCCTCTCGTCTGTTTCAGGATGCTCATTCCATCATCACCCAGCGCTTCATAGAAGGCGAAATTGAGTTTATAGGCACAGACCAGGTCGGAGGTAGCTTCTATAATGGCCCGGTTAAACTCGGCAACGCTGACGTTCTCCGGCATCTTGTTTGAGTCAGGGTCAAGTCCAACGCAGAGAAGGCTCTGGTTCTTTTTCGTAGCTCCGGTCAGCTTTTCAATGAATGTCACCCGGTCCTCCGCAGATTACAGCTGGTAAAAGGCGGTCGGCGAGCAGCAAGCCAGCTTGCTGGCGTTACCGCACAATTTCGTGATGTGGTGTCTGGGCCTCAGCGGGAAGCATATCGCCCAGGATTTTCTGAAGCGCCATGGTATGGCTGCAGAGGCCCCACATAGAGAAGAAAGGGCAGGAGCAATGCCACTTGCCATCTTGATAGCTGGTGTTATAGGTGTCATTCTCGCCGCGGAATTTCAAGGCAAGCTCGGTGAAGGTTACCCGGTCGGTTTCCTGAGCATATCGATTGGCCTTTTCAATCTTCCCGATCAAGCTGGACTGCATATGCCTTCCCTCCTTAAATGTAAGAAGCACTGGCCTAATCTGGCACAGCGCTTCGTCTCCATATTGCCAAGCCTCTAGCTCCTGGATTCATATCGAAGTTACCATCATCATTATCACTAATTAAATTTTAACTCTTTTTCGGTCGTTAGTCTAGGGGAATTCCGTGGATTTTATCAACCTGTATTTGCCTCCCTTGAAGCTAATGCGGTAAAATAATTTTTAAAAAGGCGTGAGGTGAAGCGTGCCCATTTACGAGTACGAGTGTGGCGAATGCCAGTTACGTTTCGAGAGGAAGCAGAGCTTTGATGAGGAACCGGTAGCAATATGCCCGCATTGTCAGGGAAAAGCTCGGCGCGTCATTCATTCCACCCCCGTCATCTTCAAAGGCAGCGGTTTTTATATTACCGATAGTCGTAAACACAGCAAACCGGAAGAACACGGGAAACCGGAGAAGGGCAAGGAAGAGGTATCAGGCAAGGAAAAGGGGAAGTAGTCTGGTGAAAGCGCTCCTGCAGCGTGTTACCGGGGCCTCCGTAACCGTGGGAAATGAGGAAGTGGGGAAAATAGGGCGGGGGCTCGTGATATTGCTCGGTGTGGACAGCGGCGATACCGAGAAAGATGCCGATTATCTGGCGCAAAAGGTCGTCAACCTGCGCATCTTCGCCGATAGCGAAGGCAAGTTCAACCTGTCGGCGCTTGATGTCCAGGCCGAGATGCTCATTGTCAGCCAGTTCACCCTCCTCGCCGATACCAGAAAAGGAAGGCGACCCAGCTTCATTGCTGCCGCGCCTCCGGAAAAGGCGGAGGAACTGTTCGCCTGCTTTGTGGAGCAGGCAAAAGCCGCCGGCCTGAAGGTGGCCACCGGGCGATTTCAGGCGTACATGCAGGTTGAAATCCATAATGACGGCCCGGTCACCATCATGCTGGATAGCCGCGAAAAAATTCAGGGCTAGTAGCAACTGCAAATAATTTTATTTGCAAAAGCTTGCAAAATCGTCTTTTTTCTGCTAAACTTTTCCCGTCCAGCTAACAGACTGTGTTTCTTCGGGTATGAAAAAGACGGTCGATATGCTTACCAGTTTGAGCGAGCAGGGCTACCGGCTGACGCCGCAGCGCATGATGGTCCTGACGGCCATTGCGAACAGCGATAATCACATCAGCGCCGAGGAAATCTACGCCCAGGTGGTCAAGAAGTATCCTCACCTCAATATTTCCACCGTATACCGGACGCTGGAGCTGCTCCATCGGCTTGGCCTGGTAACCGAGACCGACCTCGGCGGGGGGAGGGTCAGGTATCATCCGGCGGACAAGGGCCACCATCACCATCTGGTCTGCCAGGAGTGTGGCAAGGTAATTGACCTGGATGAATCGGTGATGGACCATGTGAAGCTGGTGCTGCAGCGGGATTATGACTTTGCCCCCGATATGCGGCACCTGGCCTTCTTCGGCCTCTGTGCTGATTGCAGAAATCATGGAAAATAAAAAATTTTTACCTGATTATTGCATTAATTTGCAAATGCATATAAAAGCAATAAAAATAAGGCAGGTCTGGAAAGAGATAAAATTTTTTTAAGCTGTTAATGCAATGGATTGCAGTTGCATACAGTTGTCTATAATTAATTGAGAGAGGAAGAGATAATAATGAGTAGAAAACGTTATTTATTATTGTGCCTTGTTCTGGTTCTGGCTATGCTGGCGAGCATCGTTTCCGGCGGGTGTGCGTCGAAAGAAACGGGAAAGCTTCAGGTGGTTACCAGCACCTCGCTGCTGGCGCAGATTGTGGAGCGGGTGGGGGGTGAAGATGTGGATGTTATCAATATCATTCCTCCGGCGCAGTGTCCGGGCCATTTTGACGTCAAGCCGGGCGACATCCAGAAGCTGGCGGACGCCGATATCTTTCTCATGCATGGCTGGCAGGGAGAGAAATTCACCGATGATTTGATAACCTCGGCCAATAATCCTGACCTGAATGTTTTCAAGGTTGACGTGCCGGGCAACTGGATGACGCCGGAGGTACAGTCGCAGGCAATAGAGATAATCGCCGGCATTATCAGCCAGGCTGACGCTGAGCACAGTGCTGAATTTCAGAGGAATGCTGATGATTTCAAGGCGTCGGTCAACGCTATGGGGGCGGAAATGGCGGAAAAGCTGGCCGGGGCGAACATTGCTGAAATCAACGTGCTGTGTGCCGACCAGCAGGAAGGGTTTGTACAATGGGCCGGCTTCAATATCGTGGCTATCTTTGGCCGACCCGACTCGCTGACACCGCAGGTGGTCAAAGAACTGGTGGACAAGGGGAGAGAGGGCGAGGTAACCCTGATTATCGATAATATGCAGAGCGGCCAGGATGCCGGTGCCGGCATTGCCGAGGAGCTTGGCAGCGCCCGGGTCATCCTTTCCAACTTCCCCGACTGCTATGAGAACACGGAGACCTGGGAGAAGACTATCGAGTACAACGTGGCGCTTCTGCTGGCGGCGCTAGGCCGGTAGAGCGCTTTCGGGCTGGTATGAGATGAGCGAAGCGGTCATTGATATCAAGAACGCGGTGGTATCCTACCGGGAAGACGTGGCCCTGCGGGGAGTGTCGCTTAAGGTAAAGGTGGGAGAATTCGTCGGCGTCATCGGAGCCAACGGTGCTGGCAAAACGACGCTGCTGACGGTGGTCAACGGGCTGGGCAAGCTGCTCAGCGGGCAGGTAAAGGTGCTGGGGCACCAGCTTTCTCCCGGCAATGGCCATTCATTGCGGAAGAAGGTCGGCTATGTAGCCCAGGTGCAGAACATCGACCCGCGCATGCCCATGAACGTGCGCGAGGTGGTGATGATCGGGCGCTACGGTCTGCTGGGCCTGATGGTCAGGCCGAAAAAGCATGATTGGGAGGTGGTGGATGAGATGCTGGAGCTCGTTGGCATGAGCCATCTTGCTCGAAGGCCCATCGGTCACCTCTCCGGTGGTGAGCAGCAGCGGGTGGCCATTGCCCGCTGTCTGGCGCAGGAGCCGGCGATATTCCTGCTTGATGAGCCGACTGCTTCGCTGGACTGGAAGGCACAGGCCGATATTCTGGAACTGGTGAGGGCAATCCATGAGACCAGGAGCCTCACCACTCTTTTCGTCACCCATGACCTGAGCTGCTTGCCCGTCGCCTGTGGCCGTGTCGTTCTTATGAAGGAGGGGAGAATCTGGGGCGAAGGCGCCCCCGGAGAACTGCTCACCGAGGAAAACCTGGGTCGGCTTTATGATATGCCGGTCTCCGAGGTGAAGAAGCGGCGAACGCAAAATATTCTGGCGTGAGGTATTTACTTGTCCATTTTTGAATACCAGTTCATGCAGAACGCCATCCTTACCGCGTTCCTGGGCGGCGTTGCCTGCAGCAGCATCGGCGTCTTCGTGGTGCTGATGCACATGCCGTTCATCGGGGTATGCATGTCGCACGCCGCTTTTGCCGGAGCACTGCTTGGCCTGTGGCTGGGCTTCAATCCATTAATCGGGGCCTTTGTCCTCAGCCTGCTGGCCGCGGCCATAGTCGGCCCCCTGGCCGACCGCGGAGAGCTCAGCCCCGAGACCTCAGTGGGTGTTATCTTTTCCCTCATGCTCGGCCTGGCGTTTCTTTTCATGGGCCTGATGCCCGGCACAAAATCGGGGGCGCTGGAACTGCTGTGGGGCAGCATTCTCACCAATACCCGCAGCGATGTCATCCTGCTGGCGGTCGTTGCTGTTCTGGTGGTAGGTTTGATAGTTGTCTTCTATAAGGAGATACAGGCGACCGTCTTTCACCGTGATATGGCGCTCTCGGTGGGTATACCGGCCACCGCGATATTATACGGCATCCTGTTTTTAACCGGTGCCACCATCACCGCCACCCTGCGTTCCGTCGGCGGCATTCTGATTTTCAGCCTGATTTTGAACCCGGCGGCGGCGGCCTATCAGCTCACCTACAGCATGAAAAAGACATTTCTGCTCGCGGCAGGTTTTGGCGTGCTGTCGGGCTGGATGGGATTGCTGTTCTCTTACCTGTTCAACATCCCCAGCGGCGCCACCATTGTGGTCACTTCCTCGGTTATTTTTTTGCTGGCCGCCGTTTTCTCGCCCAAGCGCCGGGTAAAGAGATGGCAGGCAAATACGACTGCGGAGGCAGGCAGTGATTAGGACCTATTTCAACGTCAGGGCGGCAACCTGGGATGAAATCGCGGCCGAAAAAGACCAGTCCAAGCTGAGACAGATGGCGGCGCGACTGGACATCGGACCAGGCTCGGTGATGCTGGATATCGGCACCGGCACCGGTGTCTTCATACCTTTTTTGCGGCAAAGAATTGGTGGTGGCGGAAAAATTCTGGCCATTGATGTCGCCGAAAAAATGCTGCACCGGGCCCGGGTAAAGAGTTTCGACGGTTTAGTGGCCTACCTGAATGCCGATGTCGCCCATATCCCGCTGCCTGATGCTTCGGTTGACTGTGTGGTCTGCTACTCAAGTTTCCCGCACTTTCAGGATAAATCGAAGGCGCTGGGGGAAATGCACCGCGTAGTCCGGAAAGGCGGCCATTTGTATATCTGCCATACTTCAAGCCGGGAGGCGATAAACGGGCTGCATAACGGCATTCCCGAAGTGGCCCATGACGTTATCCCCGAAGAATGGGAAATGCGCCTGATGCTTTCCGAAGCCGGTTTTGCCGACATAGAAATAGAAGACAACCGTGAAAACTATCTCTGTCGGGCTTCAAAGCTAGGCTGACTTAAAGGAATTCGGGTCAAACTCAAGGCTGATATCCAGGGCTTTTGGTGAATGGGTGAGGGCGCCGATTGAGATGTAATCCACGCCGGTCAGCGCCGCTTGGCGGAGATTGGCTAGTGTGATACCCCCCGAGGCCTCGAGCTTTGCCTTACCCTTCAGTGATTTTACCACCTGGCGCATTTCTTCCGGGTTCATGTTGTCCAGCATGATGATATCAGCTCCAGCTTCGGCAGCTTCCATCGCTTCCCGAGCAGAATCGACCTCAACTTCAACTTTGAGTCCGTGTGGAGCGTTCTTTTTTGCCCGGGCCACGATTTCCTCCAAGCTCATGCCGATGGAGCGCAGCGCAGCGAGGTGGTTATCTTTTATCAGTATTCCGTCGCCGAGGTGAAGGCGGTGGTTTTTACCTCCGCCCATGCTCACGGCGTGCTTTTCCAGCAGCCGGAGGCCGGGGGTGGTCTTTCTGGTATCGGCGATGTACGTCTCCAGGCCGTGAGTCTCAGCGGCATATTGTGCCGTCAGCGAGGCGATGCCGCTGAGCCGCTGCAGAAAATTGAGCGCTGTGCGCTCGGCCTTAAGGATGCTGAGCACCTTCCCGCCGACCTCAGCGACTGCATCGTCGGGCTTGACGGCGGTTCCATCCTGGCACAGCACGGTGAACGCAATCGCGGGGTCTACCCTGCGGAAAACCTTTCCGACTATCTCGACTCCGGCCACGATACCCGCCTCTCTGGCGTATATGGTGGCTCTGCCCTCGAGCTCGGGCGGGACCAGTATCTCGCTGGTAACGTCGCCATGCCCCAGGTCTTCGGCTATGGAAAGGTCAATGATGGCATCTATCTGTTCTTCTGGTGTAGGCGCTTTATCCACTTTTTGCTCCTGGCGACTATTATGCCGTGAAGACAATATGACGCTGCCACTCCGTGGATTTTTCGGGGAAATCGGAGCGGAAGTGTGCCCCACGGCTCTCCTCTCGTTGCAAGGCTGCCTCAGCAATCAACCTGCCGGTCAGCACCAGATTGTTCAGTTCGTGAGAAGGGCGGTCTGTGGGCGATGGCAATGAATGCTGCCACATCGCCAGCGCATCGGCGGCCCGGGATAGACCATCGCGGCCCCGAATCACGCCAAGGTTATTCCAGGCGAGTTGCTGCAAGCTGGTGAAGCTGGGTGCTGGCGATGACCCGGCGACCCGTCTTTCACTCAGTTTGCCTTTGACTTCCTGGCGTTTGGAGGCAGCCGATGAACCGGTTTCAGCACCTCGGGCAGTTCTCTCCATAATGCGCTTGCTGAAGACAACCACTTCCATCATGGAGTTGGAAGCGAGGCGGTTTGCCCCGTGCACGCCGGTGCAGGCGGTTTCACCGGTGGCAAATAGCCCGGACACGTTCGTTTCTCCCCAGCTATTGGTCTTGATGCCGCCCATCATATAGTGGGCGGCCGGCGCCACCGGAACTGGCTCCTTGGTGATATCAAGACCATGGTCGAGGCAGAAGCGGTATATATGGGGGAAGCGGGTGGTGATAACGTAGGGAGAGAGGTGGGCGACATCAAGAAAAACCCGGTCTGAGCCCGTCTTTTTCATCTCGTAGAGGATGCTGCGCGCCGCCACATCCCGCGGTGCCAGGTCGCCCTGCGGGGCGTACTCGGGCATAAAGGGATGCCCCTCGGCATTGCGCAGAATACCGCCCTCGCCCCTGACCGCTTCCGAAATGAGGAAAGGCGTCACTCCGGGAAGGTGCAGGGCGGTAGGATGGAACTGAAAAAATTCCATATCTATGATTTCCGCCCCGACCTTGAAGGCAAGAGCGATGCCGTCACCGGTGGCGATATCGGAGTTGGTATTGAATTTGAAGAGCTGCCCGGCGCCGCCGGTGGCGAGAATGAGGTTCCGGCATTCAAAAGTCTCCATGGAACCGGTGTGGCAGTCCAGCACCTTTATACCTTTGACGGTATTCTTCTCCACTAGGATTTCCGTGGCCTGACTGTCTTCAAGCACCGGAATCCTGGCAGCCCGAACCCGTCGGCTGAGGGTGACCTCAATGTGCTCGCCGGTGGCATCACCGCCAGCATGCAGGATGCGGGGAACGCTGTGGGCAGCTTCCAGAGTAAGCGCAATCCGGCCGTTCAGGGTGTCAAACGGGACACCGAGATTGACCAGTTCGGCAATGCGGGCCGGGGCCTCGTCAACCAGGATTCGTACCGCCGCTTCATCGCATAGACCGTCTCCAGCCTCTATGGTGTCTTTGAAGTGCAGGTCAGGGGAATCATCCCGACCGATGGCGGCGGCGATACCTCCCTGGGCGTGTCTGGTATTGCAGTCTTCAATACTGCCCTTGGTTATCACCAGCACGCTGCCCTGCTCTCTGGCGAGAAGTGCCATATAGAGGCCAGCGATACCGCTGCCTATGATGATATAGTCGTAGCGATTCATGTGGCTATTGCTCTTGGCGTTGGCCGGCAATGCTGCTTCGGGCCATGCGTATACTGGCTCCCGACTCAACTTTCAAGACAATGCTGTCATCGCTCAGGCTCTCCACAACGCCGTAGATGCCGCCGGTGGTGATGACCTTGTCGCCGCGTTTCAGTTCCTGCATCAGTTCCTGGTGTCTTTTCTGCTGCCGGCGCTGCGGTCGAATAATCAGGAAATAGAAGATGGCTACCAGCAGGACGATGAAGACAATGAGTGTCCAGTCGAAGCCTCCACCTTCCTTACCTCCTTCTGGCAGTGTTCCGCAGCCGCTGAGTGCCGCCAGAAACGTGAGCAGTATTCCCGTCATAAGACCATACTTTACCATTGTGCCTCCTTACTTCGATGTATCAACTGTGCCCTGTAATGACCACGGGCTCGTCTTTTCTATCCGAACGCTTACCAGCTTTCCCAGAAAATCACGGCTGTCTTCGAAAAAGACCAGTTTGCCGGTGCGGGTTCGACCCTGCCATTTGTCTTTTACTCTGGACTCAACTAAAATTTCGGCCATTGTACCTAGCAGCTGCCCGTTGATTTCAGCGGCGATTTTTTTCTGGAGCTGCTCGATGATGTTCAAGCGCTCCCTTTTCACCGCCGCAGGGATATCATCTTCAAGCTCGCGGGAAGCGCTGGTTCCCGGCCTCGGCGAATAGACGGCAACGTGTACGGTATCGAACCTGAGCGCGGCAAGCAGGTTCACCGTTTCCTGGAACTGGGCTTCTGTCTCCGAGGGGAAACCAACGATGATGTCCGTGCTCAGCGCCACACCGGGAACGGTATCCCTTATCCTTTTCACCATCTGTCGGTATTGTGCTGCGGTGTAGCCCCGCCTCATCAATTTGAGAATGTCGTCGCTGCCGGACTGAACCGGGAGGCTTATCCATTCGCAGACCCTGTCCAGCCTGGCGATGGCGCCAATGAGCTTATCGCTCATATCTTTGGGGTGGTTGGTCAGGAAACGTATTCGTACTAAGCCATCAATTTTGTTAAGCTCTTCCAGTAAATCGGCCAGGTCAGGCTTATCGGGCAGGTCGTGCCCGTACGAATCCACGTTCTGGCCCAGCAGGGTTACCTCTTTGACCCCCCGCCTGACCAGCTCTTTGACCTCGCAGGCGATTTCTGATATGGTGCGGCTTACCTCCCGGCCGCGACGGTAGGGGACGATGCAGTAGGAGCAGAAGTTATCGCACCCCTGGATGATAGTGACATAGGTGGCAGGGGAAGGTCTTTGTGGCAATGCTAGTATCGCTTCGGGCTTTTCCAGCCAGGGTGGACAATCGCCCGGCTTGAAAAAATAATCCACGTGAGGAAATTCTTTTTTCAAACGCGTGGTATCGGAATTCACCAGGCAGCCGGTGACGGCCAGAGTGGCGCCTGGATGTGCCCGGGCAAAAGATTGCAGGGCTCTGATTTTGTTCACCACCCGATTTTCCGCGCTCTGACGCACCACGCAGCTATTGAGCACGATAACGTCAGCATTCTCGGCGGCGTCCGTTGGCCGGTAGCCGAGATGCTCGAAAAAGCTGCCCAGCCGCTCCGACTCTGCCTTGTTCATCTGGCAGCCGATGGTCCAGATATAATAGTCAGGCATTTCTCCCCGCAAATTATCTCTAATAGTAATA
>Ga0315551_10002911_pt1 | contig 12268 bp, 10 predicted proteins | sample SalMarSW160290MG_FD_203678 | JGI IMG/M metagenome (GOLD analysis project Ga0315551, IMG submission 203678) | Salt marsh sediment microbial communities from the Plum Island Ecosystem LTER, Massachusetts, United States - Salt Marsh Sediment SW1602-90 ... | reverse complement strand
CGATCCAAAAGTATCAGGAGAATCAGCAAAAGATCGATATGATTATTTTGGATATGATTATGCCCGATATGGGTGGGAGTGAGGTCTATGAAAAAATAAAAAAAATCGATTCTGAAATCAAGGTTCTTCTTTCGAGCGGTTACAGTATTAACGAGCAGGCCATGGAAATATTGAATAAAGGCTGTAACGGCTTTATTCAAAAGCCGTTTAGTCTGAAAGATCTTTCAAAGAAAATCAGAGAAGTTTTATAAAAAGCCTCGAAACAAAGAGCGAAAAGCCCTTAAGAAGGTGGTTGACTTTCTACAAGGGTTATGATTCATTTCCTTAAACCATCAATCGTGACGATTTGCCAAAGTTCGATTCGGAACACTCTGTTTCAGTGAACTGGTTTGGAGCGATAAACTTATGAAAACATATATAAAAATCTTGATCATTGTCGGAATATATCTTTTTTTATCTGCTGCGGTGTGGGCTGAAACAAAGCATTATATCAATGACAGCATGACAATAACCATGCGGACGGGACCTGGGACGGATCGAAAAATAATTGCCCTGCTCGGTGTCGGGCAAGAGGTGGAAATTTTGCAGACGGAAAATGAATGGACCATGGTGCGATTGCCAAACGGCAAGGAAGGCTGGGTGATCAGCCGCTTTATTACCGATCAAACGCCGAATGACATTCAACTCAACGTGTTGCAGAACAAATTCAACGAGCTTCAGACCAAGTCCGCATCACTGATAGAAGAAAACAAGACCCTGAATGCCGATAATAAAAAGCTCAGCGCCGATCTCAAGGCCACTGAAACAAAGCTGAAGAGCCTGAGCAGCACTTATGAAACGCTCAAAAAAGACTCTAAACACTTTCTCGAGCTTCAAGAAAAATATAAAGCGTCAACGACGAAACTTTCCGAGCAGACCCAAAAAGCCCAGAAATATGAAGACGAGTTAACCAAATTACTTTGGAATAAAAATATTAAGTGGTTTTTAAGCGGCGCCGGCGTGCTCGTTCTTGGATTTATCATCGGTTTCAGTACAAAACGCCAGCGGCGGCATTCATCTTTGCTCTAACATTTCAATATACCATGGCTCCATCATTCTTCTTGTGCTATTCAACCGGTAAGCATTCTTGAAATCAAAGGGTCAGTATAAGCACTATTGACAAAAAAAAGCCGATCCATAAACATCATTCTTAAACGGTTGTTTAAGTGGTATCTGCCGGTCATTGCTCTTATCTTCGGCATGATGCTGGCATATTGCTGGTATCTTTCCATCCGGATAGATAAGAGATTTTCAGGGCGGCGATGGAGCATACCTTCCAAAGTTTATTCCGACACCACCATATTGTATCCCGGGCAAAAGATAAATCGCGTTCTTTTTAACGAAAAACTTCGGAATTTGGGGTATCGGAAAGTCACTCACACGCTCGAAGAAAAGGGTGAGCTTCGGATATCGACGTCATTGATGGAGATTTATCTTCATGATTTTAAGGTTCCGTCGAGATACAAAGAGGGCGTTCCTGTAAAAATCAGGTTTGATAAGAATCGAATAACCTCGATTGTCAATTTAAATACCGGCCAACCAATGTCGATTTTGGAACTCGAGCCCGAAGAGGTTATGCTCTTTTTCGGGCCGAAGCGGGAGCGGCGGCGGCTCGTATCCATCGATCAAGTCCCTATGAACGTTATTCATGCGGTTTTGGCCGCGGAAGACCACCGGTTTTACGAACATAAGGGACTGGATCCAAGGGGCATATTAAGGGCAATCTATACGGATCTCCGACATGGTTCCTTTAAACAGGGAGGATCCACCATTACACAGCAGTTGGCCAAAAACTATTTTCTGACCCCCAAAAGAACCCTGATTCGCAAACTAAAAGAATTGTTCATGTCTCTCACCATGGAGAGGATGTATAACAAGAATGAAATTCTTGAAATTTATCTCAATGAGATCTACATGGGACAGAACGGATCAGAAGCCATAAACGGCATCGGGGAAGCATCCATTTTCTATTTCGGAAAACCGGTGGAAGAGCTTTCCTTGGCTGAAGCGGCAACATTGGGCGGTCTTATCAGAGCGCCCAACCATTATTCTCCTTATGTTGATAAAAACCGGTGCAGGGAACGGAGAAATGTGGTGTTGAACGCCATGTACAAGCAGGGGTGGATTTCGGATGAAGAACTAAAAACAACGCTGCCGCTGCCGGTGAAAACGGTCGGTTATGACGCTTACCGCAAAAAGGCGCCTTATTTTATGGATTACCTGTCCGATCAGCTTACGGCACTCTATTCGCCTCAAGATTTGTCCAGCCTCGGTTTGAAGATATATACGACCCTGGATACCCAGGTTCAAACTGCGGCTGAAAGCGCTCTGAAAAAAGGCTTGGAGACCCTTGAAGAATCAAACCCTGCGCTATCTCGAACAGACCCGCAAAAGAAATTGCAGGGTGCGATCATCGTGATGCAGCCCAAAACCGGCTATGTTCTGGCCATGGTGGGGGGCCGCAACTACAGCGTCAGCCAGTTCAACCGAATTACCCAGGCACGCCGGCAGCCCGGAAGCGCATTCAAGCCGTTTGTATATTTGAGCGGACTGGATCAATTTACCCCGGCCTCCATATTGTCTAATAAACCGGTAACCTATGAATTTGACGGAAAGGAGTGGACGCCTAAAAACTATACCCCGATGGCGGAAAAATGTGTGACGGTCAGGGATGCATTGGCAAAATCCATCAACTTGGCCACCGTTGATTTGGCGATGCAGGTGGGCATAGATCATATCGTAAAAACGGCCAGATCGCTGGGATTTTCGACCCCGATGAAACCTTATCCTTCCATCGCCCTGGGATCTTTTGAGGTGATTCCGTTAGAACTCGCACGCGCTTATTGCCCTTTTGCCGCTGACGGAGTGCTGCCTTTTCCGTTGGCGCTGAAGTCGGTTCTGGATGAGAACGGCAACATTCTGGAGCAAAGACATATGATCATCAAGGAAGTAATGACGCCGGGCAAAGCCTTTCTCATGAGTTCATTGTTGCAGAGCGTTGTAGAGAAAGGAACCGCAAGTTCATTAAGGGAATTGGGAATTGCGTACCCGGTTGCAGCCAAAACCGGAACCACCAATGATTATAGAGACGCCTGGTTTGTGGGGTATACGCCGGATATATTGGCTTTGATATGGGTAGGGTTTGATGACGGCGCCCCGATCTATGCAACGGGTTCAAAAGCCGCATTGCCCATTTGGGCCGATCTCATGAACGCGTTGCCCCAATATGTGTCAGGAGGGTGGTTTCGGATGCCGCAAGGGGTGGTTCGGGGGATGATCTGTTCGGAAAACAGACAAACGGCTGCGAAAGACAAATGTCCTCATCCCATGGAAGAATATTTTCTGGCCGATCATATCCCTGAGGGATACTGTCCCATCTACGGACACGCAAATTCCTTCGAAAGGATCATCAATGGGATCAAAGGCTTTTTTAATACATTTTAAAGCGGTTATTGCAACCTTGGTATTTGGATCTCTACTGATACTTTTAGGCTGTGCCCCTTCTGTCGTCAAATCTGCGCCCTCAACATCTTGGAAAACTTCTCAAGATGCCGGCGGAGGACAGAAGAACATTGAAAAACAACGGATGAGCCCCCGTGCCCTTGCGGCTTTACAATTAACCGAGCAAGGACGGATGTTTATAGAAAACAATCAACCCGATGATGCCATCGGAATTCTGGAGCGAGCGCTAAACCTTAATCCTGACAACGGCCGGAATTACTATTATCTTGCCGAAGCCTGGTTGATGAAAGGCAATTTCGGCCAGGCTGCCCAATTCAATCGCCTGGCCCAAATCTACCTTAAAGACGACAATGAATGGTTGCAACGGGTTAACCTTCAAAAAGAACGGATCGCGGAGAAAGTGCGCTGACCCGAACCGTTCAATCGTTGACATTTTTTGCCGGTTATGATCTTTTGGCCGCGTCGAGAATAAACCGGATATCGATTTCTGAAACAATGACCGTTTATCGTTTAGGCTCGGGGGCGCAAGTCTCTGTACTTGAACCATTTATCCAGTCAGCAAGGAGTTGGACGATGAAAATTTTGCGAAAAAAGGCGAAACCTGTGAGCGTATTGATGACCTTGTTACTAATCATGCTGACTGTCCCATATCAGTCTGTTTTTGCAGAAACAATTGGGACAGAGCAGGTGATAAACCGGGTTGGGGGACAAAAAGCCCGAAATTATCTGAATCAAATCCTGGTTCGTAAAGACGTTCAATCTGCGCTTAAATCCAACGGCATCGAGCCCATGGAGGCAAAGGCGCGTATCGACAGCCTCTCCGATGCCGAGGTTCAAAAGCTTTATAACCACTTCAAAAATCTTCCGGCAGGCGGCGGCGATTTCGGCATCATCGTCGGAGCCCTTCTTGTTGTATTTATCGTTTTGTTGGTGACGGATATTTTGGGATATACGAATGTTTTCACTTTTGTGAAACATCGAAGTTAATGGCTGAATTGACATAAAGCCGGATTTATAATATGATATTCTCACTTTCACGCCCGATAATATCACCGAAAGTATTCAATGTCCGTTCTGTTGCACTGGTGGTGTTTATACTTTAGGGCGTCGTACTTGAGTTGTTCAACCAACTAGAAGCCGTCTCAAAATAATCTTTTGGCCCAATCTGCCAGAGGCGGACAAGCCTCGGCGTTGGAACCTCGTTTTAAGCCCTCGACATACTTGAGTATGCCTGCGGGTTAAAACTCGGCTCCGCTTTGATTTTGAACCAAAATCTTTATTTTGAGATGCCTTCTAATATTGTTCCCAAAAGGGAGGATTTCATGCTCAAGAAATACAAGAAGGTAAATCCCGAGCCACAAGTCGCCGCAGCCCCGGTTGCTTCGGCAGCTAAAATCGACAGGACGATTATCGGGGATCAGATTTTTATAGAAGGCATTATCCGGGGCAAGGAAGATCTCTTGATCGAGGGGTCGGTCAAAGGCAGCATTGAAATGAAAGCCAACCACTTGACGGTTGGCTCAAAAGGCCAGGTTGACGCTGAAGTCAATGCTGCGAATGTCACCATCGGTGGAAAATTGGTGGGAAACGTCAATGCCACAGGCAAGGTAGAAATTACTAAAGCAGCGGATTTCAATGGAGAAATCAAGGCAAAGAGCATCTCCGTTGAGGATGGTGCCTATCTCAAAGCGGTCATCGAGCTGGAGCGCGAACCCATAAAAAAATTCGCGCAACCGGAAAAGCCGCCGGAAAAACCTGGAGAAAAAGCACCTTCCGTACCGGCCAAGGAATCTTCGATGCTCGCGGGCATGGACAACAAAAGGGTTTGATCGGTGGCTGCTTCCGTTGCAGATCAGGGCCGAAAAGATCATTTAACGGGTCCCGGGTATGAGGCGTATACCAGCAATGCCTTGAAACTTTTCGCGGAACATCTTGAGCGAAACCCGCAAGGCAAATTGTTGGATATTGGGCCGGTATGCCAGGAGAACATCCGGTTTTTCGCCCGCAGAGTGAAAAAACACCATGTGTGTGATATGTTCATACGACTGGACAGACGCCTGCGAAAGGGCGAGCCTGTTCGCCAAATCTGGCAGGAACTCGAGTATCCCCCTGATAGCTTCCATGGGATCTTGGTATGGGAGTTGGCGGACCGCCTGAATGATGAAGATGTTCACCGGTTGGTAAGGGTGTGCCACTCCATATTAGTGCCCGGGGGAATGGCGGTGATCATGGTTATGGGTGATCAGATCTCATCCACTGAAACAAGATCCTTTGTTATCGGGCAAGATTATCGCGTTCAATTACGTCCGCAACCCCATTTAAACCTGCCGCTGCGCGGTCGCCAAAACAGAGATGTGTTGTCCATGATGTCGCCGTTTATTCCGGCCAAATCATTTATATGCCGGCCGGGTTTTATGGAATTCCTTTTTCAGAGAGTCTAGCGTAAGTGTTCAGTGTTCAGCGCTCAGGATAGTAATCCTGCCTATTTACAGTTCTTCTACGCTTTGGTTTCGGCTATTGTTTTGCTCACAGAATATGGTAGTAGAATCGCCCTTTCTGAACGCTGAACACCGAACTTCCAGCCTATTTTGCCCTATGCTTTATCACATACGCGATTTTAACCTTGTCTTTTGATCCGGATGCAATATTCAAGGATGCGGGAGTCAGGGCAAGGTTCGCAAATATTGTTCCGCTTTCTTTCAAGTTTTCCAGGTGGACCTTTTCCGTGTAGATCGTCGAAAGCGTTTGCAAAATTCTTTTTCCTCCGACAATCTCAACGTTTTCAGGGTCAATGTTTACCGCCGAAAGAATTAAACCTGCCGGCAATTCTCCAACCCAGTCAACCTGCACGGGAAGTTCTTTTTTAATGGTTTCGTCAAGGGTAACTTCTATGACGGACGGCACGACTTTTCTTATAAATATGCCGGGCGGCAGGGTAATATTGTCCTGGGTGATGGAAAAAATATTCCGGCCCATAACGGCATGCCCGAGATCCAGTTTTACCTGAACCTGTTCGGGCTGAATCGATTTTATCAGAGCCCCGGATCCTGCCAGATGAAGGCGGACGGTGTTTACGGATGCTTCCACGATTCGAAAGCCCGGTTTACGATTCGTATATTCCACGGGGATTTCGAGGGTGATCAGGGTATCCAATCCTTTTGAAAAGCTAAACCACATGCCCGTGATAAAGAAAAATGAAACCACTGCCGCAATGCCCATCTTAAGTTTTTCTTGCTGCCGATAACCGCTTTCTACTTCATGCAGCCCCATGTGTTCTTTCAAAATTTCTGTCAAAGACGCACTGCCGTGGATATTGATGATGTTGGAATTTTTAGCCACCATCACATTTCCGGTTTCCTCGGATACGACAATAACCAGAGCGTCCGTCATCTCGGCCAGTCCGAGCGCCGCCCTGTGCCGGGTGCCGTACCGAGACGGTAAATCGCTTTTGAATGACAAGGGTAGGATAACGCCGACCTTGGCAATCCGATCTCCTTCAATAATGACAGCGCCGTCATGGACCGGGTTGTCGCTCCAGAAAATACTGGTGATCATCTCCTTGGAAATCAGCCCCTGAACGGGGATGCCGCCTTTGAGGACATCGTCCAAATTTTCTTTTGCCGGAAGGACAATCAAGGCGCCGATGCGTCGTCTGGACAGTGTCTTTACACTCTCCGCAATAGTTTGTATCGTTGTCGGATCGCTTTTTTGAGGAAATCCAAAAAGTATGGCTTTCAGATTTTTCGCCTGAAGAACACTCCGAATTTCATTCCGAAATACGATGATGATAATCAGCGCGAGGAGAGCAGTAATACCTTGCATGACCCAACTGGTCAAAATAAGACCAAAATAAACGGAGATCCGCTGAAAAATCCAGAGGAAAGCGATTCCGGTAAGCACCCTGAAAACATAGGTTCCTCTGAACAGCACGTAGAGGCGAAACAGAATGTAACTGTTTAACAGGATGTCGATGACATCCTGCCAACGCATATAATGAATAAAAGACATGAAAATATTCCAGATCCGTCAATCGGTGATGCTGAATCTCAAGATATATAACAGCTTTCCATTTTGGTCGGAAATCTCAACCCGCCACGGGCCTTTGTCGGTCTCTCGAAGTTGGATCGTGCTGAAGGTCGCCCAACGAGGCGGTTGAAGGTATAATCGTTTATTGGTACTTGGACTATCTCTGTGAAACCACTTATGGTAAATGAACGTTTTTTCAGGAACCGGATCAAATGAGGTGTAACAGCAGACTTTCCCGATCTTAATGGAAAAAACAACGGCCGGATTATGGGGGGCAAAATCCTTGATATCTTCGCACATGACCGCACGATCCAGAGTCAATTTTTTTTTGGTGACGCCTGACGTCGGATGTCGAGGGTTTTGTGCAAACAACAATTGCGGAAAAAACAGATTTAAACATAAAATTACAATCAGGATATATTTAAGTCTCATGGTTTTCAATTGAATGGCTCCGGATTTTTGCCGCCGGTTTTACCATGCCCGAGGCGATTGATTGTCAAAAAAGTAAACGATTACGTGTTCTTAAAACCTGTCATTGATTCATTAACGTATTTGAACAAGCTAAATGATGATAATATTTAAGAAGCTATGTTTGCAAGTAAAAACGTCGTTCATATTTCAAGGGGTTCGCTGATATAAACATATAACAAAAAACAATCTGTTGAAATAGACGTTCATAAGTTTTATTGTTGTTCTCAATACGGAGAATGGTGCATGTCCTTTTTAAGGAATAAAAAAACCAAAAATTTTCGGCATCTCTTTCGATCGTCGTTTTGATTCTGATTGCCGGTTCAAAACACGATCTTACTTCAAACGCTGAGCTTGAGATCGTCCGTCAAAAAATTATTACAAAAATCACAAAAGGAGAGATATGAACCGAGCCATAAAATGGGGATTGATCATCAGTGGAAGCCTGGTTGTCCTGCTCATTGCAGCCCTGGTCTTGCTGCCGAAATTCGTGGATGTTCGCCGGTATAAACCGCTGATCGAGGCGCAGGTGACCAAGGCGACCGGGAGACCCTTCAGTGTGGGGGACGATCTGCACATTTTTCTGTTTCCTTATGCCGGGATTTCGTTTTCCGATCTTCACCTTGGAAATCCGCCGGGTTTTGAGGAAAAGGACTTTGTTTTCGTAAAATCTTTTGTTGTTAGGGTTAAACTTTTCCCTCTTCTTTTTAGAGATGTTCAGGTCAAACGGTTTATACTAAATGGGGCTCGAATTGTCTTGGAAACCAACAAGGACGGTCGGGTCAACTGGACATTCAACCCAAAAACCGGTCCTGAGACTTCTGCTAAAACTTCTCCAAACTTAAACATCCCCAAGCAGAATGAGTCCGGCAAATGGGTCGATCTGAAGGCATTTACCTTGGGTGAATTAGCGGTGAAGGATGGGTCTGTTGTTTGGATGGATGATCGGAAGAAATTACGCAGGGAAATCTCTGACATGACGCTTTTGCTTCAAAATGTTTCTCTGGAACGCCCGATCGGCCTTGCCTTCTCCGCCAAGCTGGATGGACAGCCGTTATCCGTTGACGGTGATGTCGGTCCCATCGGGAAAATGCCCGGCAAGGGAATGATTCCGCTGGATCTTTCCGTCAGGGTCCTTGAGCAAATGGATGTGAATATAAAAGGGCATGTCACAGATCCGGCCACCCGTCCCAAATTTGACATGGATGTTAAAATATCACCGTTTTCACCGCGAAAACTTATGGCTGCAATGGGAAAGCGCTTTCCCGTATCGACAACCGATCCCGAGGCGCTCGGCCGCATGGCCCTCAAGGGCGAGGTTAAAGGGGATATGAAAAACATATCGATTTCAAAGGGCGTATTGGACTTGGATGAGTCTAAGGCGAAATTCATGATACAGGCAGATCATTCCGATCATCCCCGAGTGACGTTCAATTTGGCTGTTGATCAAATCGATATGGATCGATATTTGCCCGCGCAAGGCCCAAAAAAAGCCGTCCAAAAAACAACCGGGTCCGGGGCGCCGAATGCTAAAAAATCCGGACCAATAAACGCTAAAACCAAGACCGATTATTCTCTCTTGCGCCGGCTGGCATTGAACGGGACCGTTCGCATCGAAAAACTTAAAATCAAGAATGCCAAAATCGAGAATGTATATTTAAAGGTGACCGGAGAAAAAGGCCTTTTTAATTTGCGGCCGGTTACCTTGGAACTGTATCAGGGCAAAATGTCCGGCAACGGTATGTTCAGCGTCCAACAGGATGTGCCGAAAACCGATATTCAATTGGAATTAAACGGCGTCAAGGCAGGTCCCCTTCTCGTAGATGTATTAAAAAAAGATTTTCTGGAAGGGGTTTTAAAGGCAAAAATCCATCTCGGCATGAAGGGAGATGATCCCGGTGTTATCAAAAAGACATTAACCGGCAATGGGGATCTTTTGTTTAAAAACGGTGCGATCAAAGGCATCAATTTAGAAGCAATGATTCAAAATGTCAAAACCGCATTCGGGTTGGCTGAAAAAGGAGAAAATGCACCACGAACCGACTTTTCCGAACTTCATATCCCTTTTTCAGTTCAAAACGGGGTCTTTCGCACCAGCGACACCACTCTCTTATCCCCTTTGATTCGATTAAAGACATCAGGCGTCGCCGATTTGATAAACGAACGGCTTGATTTCAGATTGGAACCCAAAGTCGTCGCCACTCTCAAAGGCCAGGGAGATGCCGAAAATCGATCGGGTATCATGGTTCCGGTGTTGGTTTCCGGCACTTTTTCTTCTCCCGAATTCCGACCGGATCTCCAAGGGATGTTGAAGCAGGAAATTGAAAAAAGACTTCCGGATTTGCAAAAACAATTTAAGGGCAACGAATCCTCCAAAGATGGATCTCAAACAATGGAGGACCAGGTCAAGGGGATTCTCAAGCTGTTCGGCAAATGAGAATTGGCACAGATATTGCTTTTAACATAAATCAAATGGAATCAAGCAATAGCTTTTTGATTCCCACCTCCTTTTGACCCTGCCGGGTTGTCGCTCCCGGCAGGGTTTTTCAGTTGGGATGCCGGAGACAGGGAGCCTGTTTCTTTATTCGCCTTCGTATCCTGCATGCTTATCGGAGTGGCGCACTGTTCCCGTTTCACCAGGGGGACGAGTCTCATCATTCTCTCGATTCAGCCGGGTACGGTCCCGCCGTCAATTTTTTAAGCATGTCTGTCAAAGAGTTGCCGGATTATATCTTTAAATTTTCTTCAGATAATCCTCGAAATCATAAAAACCAGACCGGGAAAGCCGAACTGAAAATTATCGAGATGTTCAATCACAATCTCCAGCTAAAAAGATGGAAAGGAATTATATCCATTAATGGGAGGCCCTATATGTCCAAGTTCAGCGCAAGGCGCATGCAACCATCATAACTGAACGGCCGAACACTGAACACCGAACACCGAACACTTAATGAAACCGTCTTCCGGCGATTTAATTGTCATTGATCAGTGAAATTTCCACGCGACGGTTGGACTGCCGGTGTTCCGGAGTGAGATTGTCAAAAAGGGGGTGGTATTCGGAGAATCCCTGGATGGACACCCGTTTTCGAGAGACGCCGTTTTCAATGAGCGCTGTCGCGACATGGATGGCGCGGGCTGCGGACAATTCAAGGTTCGATGGGAATTTTTCCGTATGAATGGGCGTATTGTCCGTATGACCGGAAACCACAACCTGATATTCCTTCTTTGCAGCGATAAATTCTGCAATCCTTTTAAAGATCGACCGATATGCTTCAAGCAGGGTGGCTTCCCCTTCGGGAAATGTAATGCGTTCACCCAGAACCAGGACAATGCGGTTTGGTTCTTTTCGAATTGAAAACATATCCTTGTCATTTTTATTCACGACGTTGAGAACATCGGTGCGGAGCCGATCAATGGCGGCGTCCATCATCATGTTTTTGTTCAATTGACGTGAGGATGGTTCGGGAATCCTGTCTGATTGGACGGAAGACAAATTTTTCACGGATTTTGGTAAGGGTTGCGGCGTGTTGAAGTGTGATGCCGGTTGGTCCTTATCCGCCTCCTTCACGGCAAAGGAGTTTTTTTTGATAGACATCGAGTGCAAAAAGAGAAAAAATACCAGAAGAAGGGTCATGAGATCGACCATGCTCCAGAGGGGTGTCTCCTCCTCAACGGTTTTTCGGGCCAGCATCTTTTGCAGATGGATTCTTTTGTGTTCGGATGCGTCGAGCCGGCTTTGGAGTTCTTTTGCGCTGTGTCTATGCATTCTGTCTTTTCGTGGTCAGTTTTTCCAAAGGATTCGAAGGAACCCGCCATCTGGAATGTGTTCGCGGTTCAAACAAATCGTTTTGCGGGCTTTGACAATTTTCCACATAAGATTGAAGATGATAAGCGATGGCTCTGGAGTTTTTGTCATTTGAAATATCCAACACACCCTCTAAGATCACATAACAAAGGGTAGATTCTGTTTTAAGATGCTCGGAGAGTTTTTTATGAAGGGGGAGAAAAAGAAAATTGGCAATCAACAAACCGTACAGCGTCGTAAGTAGTGCGACAGCCATGCCTTGTCCCATACCTGCAGGAGATTCAAGATGATTCAAGACGTTCATCAAGCCAATAATGGTGCCTAAAAATCCAATGACCGGCGCAAGTTTTTGCTGGGTGCTGAGGATGTTGACCAGAGATTCCTTTCGGGAAAAATAAATTTCGTATTCTTTTTCCATAATTTGGTGAATGTCATACGCGTCATATCCGTCGACGATCAGATCGATTC
>Ga0315551_10002904_pt1 | contig 12285 bp, 10 predicted proteins | sample SalMarSW160290MG_FD_203678 | JGI IMG/M metagenome (GOLD analysis project Ga0315551, IMG submission 203678) | Salt marsh sediment microbial communities from the Plum Island Ecosystem LTER, Massachusetts, United States - Salt Marsh Sediment SW1602-90 ... | reverse complement strand
TCGGCTGCAAGCAGAACCCTATGGCGGGTTACATCATAAATGAAATCCTGGGAGCCGGGGTGCCAGCGCACCATCACCGATTACAACCCGCTCTGACGGAGGGGCTGAAGCAGGAAGTGCGGAAGCTATCCGAGAACGTGGCTGACATTCTGGTCAGGATTGAAAAGCTGAAAGCAAGTAGATAACCGGGCAAGGATGAGTGCCCGATAGACTGTATTATGCTAGAATGTAGCTGCCCATGAAAGCGGAGCTCTCCAAAGCACTGGCTGAAATCGTCGGCTCGGACTACTTCTCCGACCGCCCCGAAGAGCTTTATCTCTATTCCCGCGACCCGGGTGCCCAGCTGCCGCGCAAAGTCGATGGCGTCGTCATGCCCAGAACGGTGGACGAGGTGCAGCGGATAGTCGCTCTGGCCAACCGGGAAAAGCTCGCCCTGACCCCGATGGGGGCGGGGCTGACCCTTTCCGCCCTGAACGTGCCGCTAAAGGGCGGCATCGTCCTCGACATGAAGCGGATGGACAGTATACTGGAGGTCAACAAAGCCAGCCGCTACGTCCTGATTGAAGCCGGCGTCACCCAGGCGGCTCTGAGCGCCTACCTGGAGAAGAACCACCCCCGCCTCCAGCACTCCACCCCCGAATCGCCCCCCACCGCCACCATCGTGGGCAACATCCTGATTCACGGGCACGGCCACCTCACGCCGAGATACGGCGTCAACTCGCAGATGGTCAACGGCATGGAGGTGGTTCTGCCCACGGGCGAGGTCTGCCAATTAGGCTCGGGCTCGATAAGCCCCAACTGGTTCAGCCGCGATCCCCTCCCCGACCTGATGGGTCTTTTCTTAGGCTGGCTGGGAACGACGGGAATCGTCACCAAGCTATCCCTCCAGCTTTTCCCCAAACCCGCCTTCCGAGACCTGCTGTTGTTCGTCTCCGACAGCGTGGAGCTGATTCCAGAGCTTATCGCCGAGTTCAGCCAGATTAATCTGCTGGAAAACTGTTTCATCATCACCCAGGAGAAGCCGAGGTGGGCGCAGCGCATATACTACATTATCGTCGTTTCCGGCGAATCCCAAGAGGAATTCGAGGTCAAGAAGAAGATGCACGAGGGCATCTTCGAGAAATACAAAGTGGAGCCCGTGGCTGAGGAGAAAGCGCTCGCCGCATTGCGGGAGCGGTTTCTGGGTGTGCCCCCCTTCGCCGCCACCGCCGCCGATTTCAGGAAGGGCGGCGGCTTCGAGTACACCGGAGCCATACTGCCCATAGAGGTCATACCCGAAGCCTGGCGTAAAGGTATCGAGATTGCCCACAAACAGGACTTTTTATACCAGCTGGGCATACAGCTATTGCCCAACGGGCACAGTGTCATGCTCGCCTATTCATATGCCTTCAACCGCGCCCAGGCGGATGAGTTCGAGAGAGCCCGAAAGGCACTGGACGACACCAACCGCCTGACATTGGGGCTGGGCGGGGTGGTCTGGAAGCCGGAGCTGCCCGCCCAGAAGCTCATCCTGGAAAGGATGGACGCCAACACCCGCCAGCTGATAAAGCGGGTAAAGAAGATGCTCGACCCCAACGACATCATGAACCCGGGAAACTGGGAGGTGGCTTAAATCTCGCTACAGGATTATAAAGAGGTCATCCACCGCTGCTTCGGCTGCGGCTACTGCCAGCTGACCCTTGATTACTCAGCGTTTAACTGCCCCATCTATAACAGATTCCGTTTCAAGAGCGGCTCGCCGGGCGGGCTGCTCTGGCTCATTCAGGCCTGGGCGGGGGGAGAAATCGAGTGGTCGGAGTCGTTGGGCAGGATGCTCTACGCCTGCACGAACTGTAATAACTGCGCCCAGAGCTGCAAGTTTCCCTTCAACAAGGACATCGTCAACATGATAAACGCCGCCCGGGAAGATATGGTCGCCGAGGGGCTGGTGATGCCCCGGGTAGCCCGTTTCTTCCAGAACATCGAGGCTTACGGCAACCCCTACCGGGAGTTGAGGGAAAACAGGGGGCGGTGGGCTGAGGACATTGAGGTAGAGCCCTACGCGGGGCAGGAATACCTCTTTTATGTCGGCTGCGTAGGCTCCTTCGACGAGAAGGGGCAGCGGGCGGCTAAAGCGCTGGGCGAGCTATTGCTTAAAGGCGGCGTTTCCTTCGGCATTTTGGGTCCCGCCGAAGAGTGCGACGGCAACGAAGTTCACATACTGGGCGAGAGCCGTATCTTCGGTATGCTCCGAGATAAGAACACCGAGCTTTTCCGGAAGGCGGGGGTAAAGAAGATTATTACCCTTTCCCCCCACTCCCACCATGTTTTCGGCAAAGAGTACCCCGATGGCTTTGAGGTGTATCATTATACCAGCGTCCTCAGCGAGCTTATCGAGCAGGGCCAGCTAAAGCCGTCGGCAAAGATAAATCTTAAGGTAACCTACCACGACCCCTGTTTCTTGGGCCGGCACGCCGGCGAATACGAAGCACCGCGCCAAATCCTGAAGGCAATTCCCGGTGTCGAGCTGGTGGAGATGGCCAGGAACTGCGAAAACTCTTTTTGTTGCGGCGGGGGCAGCGGCAATTTCTACACCGATTTCTTCGGCGGCGGCGAAAACAGCCCCTCCCGAATCAGGGTGAGAGAAGCCGCTGAGACGGGGGCTGAAATCATAGCGGTAGCCTGCCCGTCCTGCGCCGTAATGCTCGGCGAGGCGGTAAAGGACGAGGGGCTGGCCGAAAAGATGGCGGTCAAGGATGTCGCCGAGATTTTAAGGGAATCCGTTTAGCCCCGGAGGCTTTAGCCACCCGACCACAACGTTTTCATCGTCTGACGGCGAGATGCTATAATGGCAGGGATGAAGCCAGACGAAAAACTGCTAAAGAGCTACTCTAACCCCCCGCTCAAAGAGCCCTTTCTGGTGGCGGCGGGGCCGGGCACCGCCAACGTGGGCTTAAGGACGGTCAGCTACCTCCAGGAAAAGCTGGGGGCGGAGCTTTTCGCCGAGATTGAGCCTGGCGACTTCTTCACCCCTCCCTATAGCTTCACCTTCCGCGACGGGCTCATCGAAACCGCCCCCATAGAAGCGGGGGAGCACCAGCCCCACAACCGGTTTTACTACTGGAAGTCGGGCCAGAGCCACGACATCATATTCTTCACCGGCGATACCCACCCCCTCCCCGGCAAGGTGCCGGAGCTGGCCGGCTATGTGCTGGAGGTAGCTAAGGGTTTCGGGCTCAAACGGCTGTATATGCCCGGTGCTTTTCTGGCCGATATCCACCACTTGAGCGAGCCTACCCTCTACGGCTCGGCAACCAATGACGAACTACGGCAATACCTCCATAGCCGCCACATCGTAGACGCCCCGTCGATGAACATCGCCCATAACCTGAACGCCTGGCTGCTGGGCATGGCTAAGAGCAAGGAAATCGACGCCATCGGGCTGGTCAGCGAGATACCCACCTATAAGCCCGAGGAAAGAAACATCAGGGCCTGCCGGGTGCTGGTCAGGGCTCTGCTCCAGATGCTCGAAATAGAAGCCCCCGACCTCTCCGACCTGGATACCCTGCTCGCCGAGGAGGACAAGCGGACGGAGCTACAGCTCGGCGAGCTGCGGGAATCCGCCGACGAAAGAGTCATCGATTTTCTCCACTACCTCGACGTGCTGGCAGAGCGCGAGCAACAAGCGTCTAAAGACAGGGGACTGCTGCCCTCTGAACTAGAGCTACCCGCGTCGCTCAAATTCATCGAGGAGCTTTATGCCCAGGCTAAAAGCGACCCGGAAAAGGTGGGGGAGCTCAGGCTGGCAGTGCAACAGCTGGGAAGCTCGGACCGCCTGTTGATAATGCGGAAATACGGCGAGGAAATCATGGGCCTGCTGGGCTACCAGGTGTGACGCTGGCAGGCGTTCTTCTTAGTGAGGTGGGTGGTGTGGGCGGTACTGTACGATAGGTAGAACCTTTGAGTTGGTCTTTAGTCTCACCTAATTGTTCGTCGAGATGGGGGTAATCACACCGCCGGTGGGGGTGAATGTATTTGTCATTAAGGGGATTGCTCCAGATATACCCATTGAGAAAATCTTTAGGGGGATATTCCCCTTCATTATTGCCTTGATTATTTGTACCATTATACTGTTCGTTTTCCCCCAGATTGCCACCTTTTTGCCTGGTTTTGCCTGCTATTAGGAGGAAACAACGTTATCTCTGATACCTAAATGAATAATTTTTAGGTTGCTTCTGATTGGAAAGGAAGACGTTAGAGAAATGGCGGAGAAGAAGAACTACCGGGAACTAATACTTGAGTCACAAAGGGGATTATGGCTGTAGAAGGATTTACCGCACATAAGAAAGAAGACGTTTAGAAATATTATAAATTCAGATGGTGGCCCGGGATTACCCTTGGCGATATGTTTGATAAGGCCACTGATTTATACCCTGGTAAAGAAGCTTTAGTTGATGATAATAGTCGCTTAACTTATTCCCAACTTAGGGACAAGGTAGATAGACTGGCTATCGCCTTAATCAAGCTTGGTATTGAGGAACAGGACCGTGTTTTGTTGCAGCTTCCAAACTGGAGCGAGTTTGTTTACTCATACTTTGCCCTTCAAAAGATCGGGGCGATTGCTGTTTTATTAGTTCCGAGGCACGCCCAAACGGAGATTGTCCACCTTTGCCATCTTACGGGAGCAACAGCCTGGATATTGCCGGAGAAATACCGTAATATTGACTACATGCCTATTATAGAGGATGTTTTGCAGGCAAACCCACAATTGGAGCACATTATTTTGGTCAGAGGAAAAGAAAAGGAACGGTTCCCTAACCTCGAAAAGCTGATACAGAATGCTGAGTTGAGCGAGGATAGTATTCACGAACTTGCTGATAGAAGGCCTGACCCAATGGAAGTTGCACATATGGGACCAACTGGCGGCACCACAGGTTTACCCAAGGTAGCTACACGCACCCACAATGACCTTATTTGTGATGTTGAATACAAGGCCAGGGCATGGGAATTGAAGAATAATGACATATGCCTAACTATGGCTCCCGTGGGGCATGATATGACTTTTACTGTTAATATTTGTGGCACTATTTTTACCTTTGGCAAACTGGTTCTATTGGATTCTACTATGCCAGAGGACTTCTGTAAGACAGTTCAAAGAGAGAAGGCAACCTGTGCCGTCACGGTTCCCGCCCTAGCTACAAGGATTGCCAATTTTGAGGGCTTGAAAGATTACGAAATGAGTTCTTTATTAAAACTGCATGTTGGTGGTGCTCCCAGCCCGCCTGATTTGGTCAGAGCGATCCACGAAAAGATTGGCTGCAAGTATGTTATTGGGCTCGGTTCGACTGAAGGCTTGAACTGTATGACGAGGTTGGATTATGACCTAGATACCATCTGCAGCACCTCGGGAAGACCTTGTTGCCCTTACACTGAATATAAAATCATTGACCAAGCTGAAAGAGAGCTGCCACTAAACACAGATGGAGAACTAGTAGCCAAGGGGCCAGACGTGTTTAGCGGTTATTTTAATGCCCCTGAGGAGAATAGGAAAAGCTTCACCGGGGACGGATTCTTCAAGACTGGCGATTTGGCAACTATCGATGATTTGGGGAGAATTAAGATAACCGGCAGGATTAAGGATATCATTCTCCGAGGTGGTGAAAATATAATTCCTGCTGAAATCGAGAAGTTGATTATTACTCACCCGGGCGTTAAGGATGTTTCAGTAATCGGTATGCCTGACAAGGAATTGGGAGAAAGGATATGTGCTTATATCAAGCCTGTATCGGGGGCGAACCTTAGTTTTGAAGAGATTATCTCATTTTTGAAGGGTAAAGCGGCTTCCGTGCTTCAGTTACCGGAGAGAATTGAGTTTATTGACAGCATCCCGTTAACGAAAGTGGGCAAAGCAGATAAGAGAGCCCTGAAAGAAGATATTAAAAGGCGCCTTGGGATAGCTTAAACCAGATAATATATTGAGTTAAAGAAAGGGAGGAATTTATGGCGAAGAAGACGAACGCGGTAATTGTTGGTGGAGGGGTGAGTAAATTTGGCGTAAGACAGGCAACCTTATTCGATATGGTTCAGGAAGCAGCCAAAGCCTGCTCTGATGACATTCCGGCACTGAAGCCCGGAGACATCGATGGTCTCCTCTTTTGTTCCACAAAGGTAGGGAGGCATTCCAACGCCCTGAACACAGCGCCTCTTATAGCTCACAGATTGGGATTAAAACCGACCTCAATCTGCACCAGGCTGGATACCCTGTGCGCCGGCTCCAACACGGGGATTATTCTGGCCAAGGGAATGGTAGAAAGCGGTATTTCTGAGGTAGTTCTGGTGACAGGCGCCGAGAAGAGTTACCTGCCCCAGCGATGGGAAACAAACTATACAGAACTGGCGGTCAATGACCATGATTGGGACTCCGCCATGGGCCTGGGCGTACCCCCACCCTTCTTTGCCATGATTGCCAAGATGCACATGAAGCGCTACGGGACGACCAAGGAGCAGATGGCTCATGTCTCCGTAGCCAACTATAACTACGGCTCAACCAATCCCAAGGCGCACTTTTACTCGAAAACGCTCACCATGGAAGAGGCGTTGGATGCCCGGCTAATTGCTGACCCATTCGGTCTTTTCGACTGCTGTCCCCTAACTGATGGCGCCTCGGCGGTTATCATTGCCTCGGAGGAGAGAGCCAGGGAGATGTCCGACCGGCCGCTGGTCTACATTCGCGGCACGGGGCAGCACGCCACCCACAGCATGTCGGCCGGGTGGCCCGGTGAAACCCTGGCCGAGTGGCCCCATCTGAAGAAGGCGGGGGAGGTGGCTTACAAGAATGCCCGGGTCACCCCCAAGGATATAGATGTCGCCCAGGTCCATGATTGCTTCACCATATCCGAGATTATAGAGATGGAGGAGCTTGGTTTCTGTAAGAAAGGAGAAGGCGGTGCTTATGTCGCCTCAGGTGCCCTCAATCTTGGTAGTGAACGTCCCATAAATACCGATGGTGGCCTTATCAGCTGCGGACACCCCTTCGGTGCCTCCGGCGCCCGCCAGTCCCTTGAGCTTTGTAAGCAACTTCAGGGGAGGGCTATAAATCAGGCGAAAAATCCCAAGTTCGCCCTGGCGCATAATCTGAGCGGTGCCTGTGCCCAGCACACGGTGGTAATCTACGGGACGGAACCGGTTGAATAAATTATAATAAGGATAAGGAGAAAGAAGATGGCGGAACTAGAAAAGGCAACAATAGTCGGGACTCCAGCTCTGGATGGCAGATATATTACGGAAATGGATATGTGGCCGTTGGAATGCCCGGAATTTAATCGGCTCCATCAATTTTACGATAACCTCAGAGAGGGCAGGTTTACCAGCACCAGGTGTAAAAAGTGCGGGCATATCGCCTTCCCACCGGGTGTTATCTGTCCTAAGTGCTGGTCCGAAGAATTGGAGTGGGTAGACCTGCCCCGGAGGGCCAGGGTAGTCACATTCACCGAGACTCAGGCCGGTGCCCCTATCGGTTTTCCTCCGCCGATAATCATGGCCTGGCTTAACTTCGGCAAGGACAGCCCGCTCAAGCACCTGCTGGTGCGCATCGTGAACTGTGCTGAGGGCGAGCTAAAAGAGGGTGATGAAGTCAAGCTTGCGGTCTTTGAAGTTCCGTCACACCCCATAGAGGTTAAGCGGGAAACCCAGATACGCGACCGGGTATATTACGCCTTTGAGCGCGTTAAATAAGCAAAAAATAATACTAAGCTGCCAGTAACTTGATTGAAGGAGAAGAGGATATGTCTTTAGAAGGGAAGGTAGCTCTTGTTACCGGGGCGTCGAGACCGGGGGGAAGAGGAGGGGAACATGGAATTTGAAGATATAATCTTTTCTAAAGAAGAAGGAATTGCCATCATAACTTTAAATCGACCTCCAGTGAATGCTATGAGATATCAAACATACGCTGAACTTCAGGAAGCTGCTACCTTTATTACGGCCAATGAAGAAGTGAGGTCGGTTATCATTACCGGCGGTGGTGAGCGGGCATTCTGTGGTGGGGCTGATGTTCGAGCATTCTATGAGTTAAGAGGGTCGGTTGTTAATGTTAGGGAATATAACCTTAACGCTGGTGCTGCTTTAAGAAAGATCAAGGAACTTGAGGTGCCAGTAATTGGGGCAGCAAATGGCATGGCTTTGGGAGGTGGATTAGAGCTCCTCTGTACATGTGATTTCCGCATCGCCTCAGAAAATGCCACATTTGGACAGCCTGAGGTAAACCTTGGGATAATTCCCGGTACCGGGGGTACGGTTGAACTACCCTATATCATAGGACTGGCTAAAGCAAAAGAAGCCATCATGCTGGGAAAAATCTATAATGCCAAGGAGGCACTGGAGATGAGACTAGTGAACAAAGTAGTATCATCGGCTAGTCTCATGGAGGAAGCAAAAGCTCTGGCAAAAGAACTTATGTCAAAACCTGTGGCTGCATTGAAGGCAGCCAAGTTAATGCTGAATAACGGGATTAATATGGACTGGGCAAGTGCCCGTAAGCTTGAGTCTGAAGTTTCCAGTTGGCTTATGATGACTAGTGATGCTCAAGAAGGGCTTTTGGCTTTCATCGAGAAGAGAAAGCCTGAATTCAAAGGTGAGGAGATAATAGAGAGCATCAAAAAGGGAATGGCATCAAAGACCAAAGGCTTTGAGCATTGATGGCTTAAAAAATTTAGGAGTTCATAGATAATTGTTAGAAAATAGCCTAGGCAGAAGATTACACAGTGTGGCGGGCTCTGCCAGGGGAAACTGGGGTACCAGGGGGTTTTTAATCTTCTGCCCCCAACTGGTTTAAATGTTGTCACCTCCCCCTCCCGTGTGGGTAGCCCCAGCTGTAATCGGGCAATTGGCATCCCGCCTTTTCGATTATAAATCCTAAGTCAACGTTGAGCAAATGCTTGCTTTGTGCAGTTAAAGATAAAAAAACTGGCAGCGGAGGGACTTGCATCCCTGGCGGAGTGGTGGGTAAAGGCGGTAAGGGACGAGGACTGGGGAGGTGCGGTGGTGGGCGGTAGAGGACTTGCACCTCTGGCGGAGTGGTGGGTAAAGGTGCTAGAGGCAAGTCCTCGGTGGGGTCGGGGGGTGGGCGGTAGAGGACTTGACCATCGGGAGGTGCCGGGGGAGAAGGTGTAGATGTGCGAGTCTGGGAGGGGTGGAGTGGTGGGCGGTACAAGACTCGAACTTGTGACCCCCTGCGTGTAAAGCAAGCGCTCCTGTGCGGCTTCAATTAGCTTTGAGCCAAGAGCATCCCAAAGCTGTTGGAAGGTAGTGGAATCCGGTAAAGCAGGTGCTCTTTGTTTCATCCTTTTACCTCCTCATATTGTACTTATTCACCTTATGGGATTGTAGCTCTGGTAATGTCATAAATCAAGCTACCATAGTCCGCCCCAATTATTGATAGCTTCCAGCAAAGAACAGATCAGCTTCCCACCTAGGTATTCTCCTCACTGTTGTACCTCTTTTGCCTTCGCCTCTCAATCAAGCCCTCAATCATGACAATCAGGTCATCGTCAAGTTCATCGGGGTACATCTGACGAGCGTATTCACGAAATTCAGGCCACTCGGGATGTCCTGCCTCAGCTACGATAGGCATGTGCCCGGCAATGGAGAGGATTTTCTCCAGAGGTACACCACTGTATTCAGCCAACTTACGACAGGACTTGGTACTGGGAATATCTGCGCCGGAAAGCCAGCGGCTAACAGTGGCATGGCTAATACCTAAATCGGACGCCATTTGACTCGGCAAGCGTTTCCGCCGCCGCATTACTTCTTTTAGAAATGATACTACAGGGACTTCTCTTGTACTCATAGTTACATTTTACAAAACCATACTGCGGGCTGTCAACAAAAAATGCCCTAATTCCATTAGGCAATAGTCATGGGAAAGAAGTACTAAACTCGAGAGGAAAGGTTAGTTAAAGATAGGTCGGATGGCCTTGACTTCCGGTTTTTGGCGTATTATGATATTGTCCGTGAGAGAACATAGTGTGACCCTAAAGGGACTATCAAAGCCCCGACCTATTGACAAAAAGGGGAAAGGGGAAAGCGGCGGACATAAGTCTCGTAGCGAGGTTATGACTATGAAATTGGAAACAAGGGTCTTTGAGTTATACAACAGGAAGTACACGAGCTTACCTGAGGTGGCTCAAGCTATGGGAATGAAGCCCTTCCAGATTTATCGGGTGAGACAGGGCAAATGCAGCATCAGCGAGAAATTCATCATTAGAGCATTAAAGGCCTTCCCTGGATATACGCTTAATGACCTTTTTTATGTTGCTCCGGACGGAAGCGAAAATGAAGGAACCACTAATGAGGCTGGAGTGGCAACGGCTTCTAGACGCGATGAGGTAGTTAAGTTGAGCCAGGCCGGCGTAAGTTATACCGAAATTGGTTACAAATTGAGTATGAGTCGCGAGCGGGCGAGGCAAATTGTTAATGGGAACCCTACTAAGCCACGAAAGCCTGCCCTCGACTCCAGGCTTATGCTCAGTACAGGGGATGCAGCTAAGCTCCTCGGGTTGCATGTTAATACCGTGAGGCAATGGAGCAGAGTGGGAAAGCTGAAAGCATACCGTCTTTCCCCCGGGGGTGCGAGGAGGTTTCGGCGGGAGGACATTGAGAACTTTTACCAGGAAGAAGAAGTTGAGTAGCGGCTTAGTACTAGAAAAATGAAGATTTTTGTCTGGATAGTTACGATAATATTGGCTGTGGTTCTCGCGGGCGTTGCCTTCCTGTATTTCTCCCCCGGCCACGATATGCGCCTGGTAAGGAGCGAGAGCATGAAGCCAGCCATCAACATGGGGGACTTAGTGGTCACCGGTCCAATCGGTGGCCTTTTTAGTGGAGATGTCGAAGCCGGGGATATCGTAACCTATCAGCGGGGGGAGGAGCTAGTTACCCACCGGGTGCTATCGGTTGAGGGCGACACTCTGGTTACCAAGGGTGACGCTGTGGAAGACCCCGACCCGTGGGCAGTTACCCTCTCCGATGTTAGGGGTGTCTACCTGTTCAAGGTTCCCTACATGGGTTATTTAGCCAATTTCGTCCGCACCAAGTTCGGCTGGTTCCTATTGATTATTCTTCCCGCCACAGCGCTGGTGGCTTTCCTTATCCGAGATATATTCAAAGCGCGGCGACACAAGTCGGAAAAAGCAGCTAAGAAAAAAGGGGGTGATGCCTTGAAACGAGTGGGCCTGACAGGAACTACAAAGTTAGACTAAAAAATAATAAAGAAAGGAGTAACAAAGAAGTGAAAAAGATACTTGGTTTAACAATAGCAATAGTGCTCATAACCGGATTGGTTGCTGTCGGCACCTTTGCCTACTTCAGCGACACCGAGACCAGCGCCAACAACTCCTTCACCGCGGGGACGATTGACATTGACGTCAATGGTGAAAATCCCTGGCAAGGTGAGGGCTATTTCACTATTGATGACTTGAAGCCCTGTGATGTCGAGTACATAGACTTCACCATTAACAATGTGGGTGAGAATGAAGTCGATGTCTGGAAGCACCTGGATATCGATGAAAACTATGCAGAAAAAGGTGGAGTAATGACCGAGCCTGAGTGTTTAGCCGAAGGCGGAACTTGGGACCCTGCAGCCGGGACGTGTTCGGACATGCAGAGCCAAAACGACGACATTGCTTCAGTCATAACCTATGACCTCATAGTGGATGGCGTGGTAATCATCGACGAAACAGACGATTTACAGATTTCCGACATCGATTGCTGCTGGATATACCTCGGGATAATACAGCCGGGAGAAAGCATGGAGGTAACCCAGAGCTATCACATGCAAGGCACAGCCGGAAATGAGTATCAGGGTGATTCTATGGGTTTCCTCATTGAGCTCGTTGCTCAGCAGACAGTAGGCTGCCCGCCAGCGCCAGGTACTGAATGTACTGATTTGGGAAAGCCGTTCCTGGATTACGTCGACATTGGCAGTGCTGCTAGCATGAGCGGTCACAACGCTTGGGGATGGTTCCCTTACAGCACAGGAAATTATGGTGGAGGAGACCCTGTAGGCACGTATAACTTTGCCATGATTGGCGGGGATGATGATGGTGGTGGTACCTGTGATATGGACGAGAATGATGCCACCTTTGAAATGAATGCTTGCGCAGTGACGGCCAATAACTTGGTTATCAGACACCTTGACGGTACAGCTATCGACACGTTCGATGTCTATGTAAATGGTAATTACGTGGGTGGCTATGTTGGTGGCACAATATCGGGTGAAGTTTGGGTTACAACAACCTTCCCTCTCGGCGG
>Ga0315551_10002903_pt1 | contig 12286 bp, 12 predicted proteins | sample SalMarSW160290MG_FD_203678 | JGI IMG/M metagenome (GOLD analysis project Ga0315551, IMG submission 203678) | Salt marsh sediment microbial communities from the Plum Island Ecosystem LTER, Massachusetts, United States - Salt Marsh Sediment SW1602-90 ... | reverse complement strand
GCCGAGCGAGGAATACGCGGTAAAATCATCGAGAATCCGGGAGGCAATCTCCGGTTTCCGGATGGCCTCACTTATCGGTTGGTTGCCCTTCGCCACTTCCCTTATCGTGTTAACCACGACATCGGGGTCAACGTCCTTGTTAAAGCAAGCGCTGGCACCGCTTTTCAAGGTCTCAAAAAGCTGTTCCTCGCTGTAATTGTCCATGACCAGGATAACCGATACTTCAGGCAGGGTCTGTTTAATCGTACGCGTGGCCTCAAAACCGTTTACCTTATCATGGCTCGCGTTCAAAATCGCCACCTGCGGTGGATTGGTCTCAATAAAAGCCAGTGCCTGTTCGTTACCTACGTCTTCACCAATCACTTCCATATCTTCCTCACCGGACAGGGTAAAGTGAATGCCTTCACGGAAAAGAACCTGCCAGTCTGCCAGAAAGACGGTTATTTTATCCATATTCAGCTCCTCTAAAGCTGCCGTAATATCTACGCTTTTAATCTAACACGTGAGCATAAAGACAGGCATAAAAAAAATAAAGATTTCGTAAAGGTTCTATTAAAGTTTCGTAAAGAATGGCGGGCCGGATGGTTAGAAGCGCAATTTTTTCGGGAAGGCGGCGGGCCGTCCGTTCCGAGGTCAGGCGGGACTGACAAACTTGTAGCCCATGCCGTGCTCGGTAACTATGATGCCGGGTGATTCAACGTTATCACCGAGCTTTTGCCGCAGGTGCTGAATGTGGACCCGGAGCAGGTCACGGGCGTCGCGATATGCTTCGCCGGATACCTTGGTGAGCAGGTTTTCATGGGAAAGCAAACGCCCCTCATTTTTGATGAGATGGTAGAGTAATTTATACTCTGTCGACGTAAGCTTCACCGGCTTGCCATCGATCAGGACCTCATTGCGGGCAAAGTCAACGTGCAGTTTGCCGCTGGTGTAAGGCTGTTCCTCAGCGGGAGATGGCTCACCCCGGGAACGGCGCATCACCGCCTGCACCCGGGCCAGCAGTTCAATATGACTGAAGGGCTTGGTAACGTAATCATCGGCGCCCAGTTCCAGCCCCTTGGCGATATCAGTGTCTTCGCTCTTCACGGTAAGCATTATCACCGGGACATGAGAGAAGCGCCGTATCTCACGGAGCACCTGGAAACCGTCCATATCGGGCAGGCCGATATCAAGTATGACCAGATCAGGGTTTTCCTTCTCGACAAGCTCCAGCCCCTTGTTGCCATCACTGGCGGGAAACACCGATGTGTTCCCCCAGCGTAGCTGGAAGCACAGAGAGACTACCTCTATTATTTCCGGTGAATCATCAATAACCACTACTTTCATCTATTCACCCTCTGCTCTCAGCTCTGTCCCGATAGCGGCAGGGAGCAGAAAAAGTGGCTGCCCTTCCCCGGGGTACTCTCCAGCCATATCTTGCCGCCATGAAGCTCCACCAGGAACTTGGTGATGGCCAGTCCCAGCCCGCTTCCCCTGCCTCCGTCAATCTGGTAATAGGGTTGAAATACCAGTTCCTGCTTATCCGCCGGAATGCCAATGCCGTTATCAGACACCTCGATTATTAGATTGGAGTCATTCTTGGCGGCCGTCACCGTTATGTTCCCTCCCTCAGGCGTAAACTTGCTGGCATTGGTGAGCAGATTAATCAGTATCTGTTCCAGGTAATGGCGGTGTGCCCGGATATGAGGCAGGGCTGCGGGCAAATCAATGTGTAATGACTGTTTTCGGCTGTGCGTAATCGGGTAGATCTGAGAGGTTATGCCGCGAACGACCGGCCCAACCTCAAGCGTCTCGGGCTGAAAGGAAAACTCGCCGGAAAGCAGGCCGGCCATTTCTGAAAAGTTGGTCAATTTTTCATCAAGGCTGTGCGCATTGCGAACTATATTCTGGATAAGTCTCAGCGGCATACCTTTATGGTCTGACTGAAGTTCTTCGGACAGAAGCTCTGCGGAAACAATGATGGCCGTAAGCAGCGTTCTCAGCTCATGGACGGTGGCATCGCCAAAGCCAATCTTTTTACCATCCTTATCACTTATCTGTCTCAGGCCTTCCATCTCTACCGCCGTCGGTGCATTTTTATGGGCGTAAGGATATCACTCGTTTTCTCTGGCCATTCCCTTGGCCACAAGTTTCACCGTGTTGAGAATGCCGATTATAGCCCGTTGAATCTCGATTGGCTCCTCGGCCAAGATTTTGGCAACATACGGGTCCAGGCGGCGGTTGCCGTAAGCGGTACCTCTCTCTTCGGCGACTGTGGAGGTGTGCGGCGACAGGAAACCGGCGAGGGTGAAGAGCTCATCCTCGTCAAAGCCAAGAGGCTTGGCAATTCGGCGCAGGATGTGAGCTGAGGGGAAGCGCTCGCCTCTCTCAATACGTCCTAAATGAGAAGAAGATACCTCCGAAGCAGCGGCCAGTTCCTGCAGGGTCAGCGGAATGGCGATTCTCTGCTGTTTTATTATTCTGCCGAGGTCATTATTTATTTGTGGCATGGCTTTGCTCCTCAACTTATCTTATTATAATTCGCCAATTGGCAAATGTCAATATAGCTTGACAAAGGCCATTTGTCCAGATATCTTCATGCTCATTCTAAAATGACCACGTTAAGCCATCATAAAAATAATGATTAAATTTCATTAAAATCTGCCGTCTGACGTTTTTATTTTTCCTTGACATCGGGCGGAACTACTGACTAAAATGTGATGGTGTCTTGTGCGGTGGTGTGGATGCTCGGGTGTGGCTTATTTCTCTATTTCTGATGGAGATAATGCAATCCGGGTTTGGAAGGAGGATGATGCTATTTGACCGAGGTAATGGCGGGCGATAACGAGAGCTTTGAAAGTTTGCTCAAGCGGTTCAACCGCCGTGTCCAGCAGACCGGCATCTTATCGGAAATACGCCGTCGAGAGCATTATGAGAAGCCGAGCGTCAGACGCAAGCGCAAGAGGGCGGTTAAAAAGCGCAGTGTCGCCAGAGCAGTGAGAAGATAGTCTATTGACGAGGATAATATGGGAGAAGCAAACCTGAAGCAGAAACTTTCTGATGACTTGAAACAGGCGATGAGAAGCGGCGATACCCTGAAGAAGAGCGCCATAAGAATGCTGATGGCGGCAATAAATAACGCCGAGATCGCCCGGCAGGCGAAGCTGGAGGACAGCGATATCTTCGGTGTTATCGCCAAGGAGGTCAGGCAGCGGCACGAGAGCATAGAGGCCTTCAAAAAGGGCAACCGGCAGGACCTTGTTGATAAGGAAGAGGCGGAACTGGCCGTACTTCAGGGATACCTGCCGCAGCAGATGAGCCGGGAAGAGGTTGTTTTGGCCGCAAAAAAGGTCATCGCAGAGGTGGGTGCTGAGGGGCCCGGTGATAAGGGTAAGGTAATGCCCAGGCTTATTGCCCAGCTGAAAGGCCGGGCGGACGGTCGGGAAATCAACGAAGTAGTCAGCGAATTACTCAGTTCGTGAGTCAGGTGAATAAGAACGAAGGTCTTAAGTATTCACGAGGGGCGTATGCCCCTCTTTTTAATCTCTGTTAGTAGAGTAAAGATTAGATGCACCGAATAGAGGTCCGGCTGAAAAGCCATCTGCCTGATGCCCGGGGGCAGGGACTGGTCAAAGACATTCAGGACCTGGGCATTGCCACCGTATCTGATGCGCGTGTGGTGGATATATACTGGCTTGATGCCGAGCTCGACGCGGCGACCCTGGATTCAATCGGGCGGAACCTGCTCGCCGACCCCGTCACCCAGATTTACCGTTACCGACAGGGTTCACCGGCTGAGCCGGTTGATGAATCCCGGTATCATACCGTTGAGGTCGCCTATAACGCCGGGGTCACCGACCCGGTTGAGGACAGTGTCCTGAAGGCTATTCGGGACCTGAAAGTGGCGGGTGTCAGAGCCGTCAAGACGACGAAGCGGTATCTTATCGCCGGCCAGTTGACCGATGAGCAGCTGGAAATCATCTGCAGCCGGCTGCTGGTAAACCCGATTATTCAGCACGTCGTGGAGCGCGAACAGCTGAGCTTCCCGGAGAATCCAAAATATCATTTCAAGCTGGAGGCGGTCGATATCCTGAAAGGCGAGCAGACCGCGTTGCCAAAGCAGTTCGGGTTCACCGCTGAAGAATTTCAGTCCATCGTTGATTATTATCAGAAGCAGGGCCGCAACCCGACCGATGTTGAGCTTGAGACACTGGCCCAGACCTGGTCGGAGCACTGCGTCCACAAGACATTCAAGGGCAGGTTCACGCTCGATAACAGGGTGGTGGATAACCTGCTGAAGAGCACCGTGATGAAGGCGACCCGTGAGCTTGACCGGCCCTGGTGCCTTTCCGTTTTCGTGGACAATGCCGGGGTAATCGACTTTGATGGTCAGTGGGCGCTCTGTTTCAAGGTGGAAACGCACAACCATCCCTCGGCGGTGGAGCCGTACGGAGGCGCCGCCACCGGCATCGGCGGTGTCATCCGCGACCCCCTCGGCACCGGGCTGGGGGCGAAGCCGATTGCCAACACCGATGTCTTCTGTTTCGGCCCGCCTGATTTGCCTTACGAGAAAGTACCCCAGGGCGTGCTTCACCCCCGCCGTATGTTCAAAGGGGTGCGGGCCGGGGTGGCCGACTATGCCAACCGGCTCGGCATTCCCACGCTCAATGGTGCCGTTCTCTTTGATGAACGCTACGTGGCCAACCCGCTGGTCTACTGCGGTACGCTGGGCATGCTGCCGAAAGAAATCGCCCGGCGCGGCAAACAGAAACAGGGCGATAAGGTGGTCCTGATTGGCGGCCGGACGGGCAGAGACGGCATTCACGGCGTCACCTTTGCCTCGGAACAGCTCACCGAGGCATCGACCACAACGTCTTCCAGCTCGGTGCAGATAGGCAATCCCATCGTGGAAAAGAAGATGATTGACATTCTGCTTCAGGCCCGCGACTGCGGGCTGTACGCGCGCATAACCGATTGCGGCGGCGGGGGCCTGTCCTCGGCGGTGGGGGAGATGGCGGAGGAGACCGGCGTCCGTGTCGACCTGGATAAGGTGCCCTTGAAGTACGCCGGGCTTACCTACGCCGAGATATGGATTTCGGAATCTCAGGAGAGAATGATTCTGGCCGTGCCGCCGGAGAAAATCGATGCGCTGCTGGCGCTCTTTGCCGGTGAAGATGTGGAGGCCACCGTTATCGGAGAGTTCACCGATGACCGCCGCCTGCGACTTTTCTACGAAGGGGAACCGGTCGGCGACCTTGAAATGGAATTTCTGCACGGCGGCATCCCGCAGTTGCAAAGGGAGGTGGTCTGGAAACCGCCCCGCCACCCCGAACCCGATTTTGCCGAACCATCGAATTTAAATGAGTCATTGCTGGCGATTTTGGGTTCATGGAATGTATGCAGCAAGGAGTGGGTCATCCGTCAGTATGACCACGAGGTGCAGGGCGGCAGCATTCTCAAGCCGCTGGTGGGGAAGAACAATGACGGGCCCGGTGACGCGGCTATCATCCAGCCGGTGCCGGGGTCTCAAAAAGGCGTTATCATCGCCAGCGGCATCAATCCCGGCTATGCCGATATCGACCCGTACTGGATGGCGGCCTCGGCCATTGACGAGGCCCTGCGTCAGATTATCGCCGTGGGCGGCGACCTTAACCGGGTGGCGCTGCTGGACAACTTCTGCTGGGGCAGTGCCAGCCGGCCCGAGATGCTGGGGGCTCTCATCCGCGCCGCTCAGGCCTGCTATGATATGTCCATTGTCTATGAGACTCCTTTTATTTCGGGCAAGGACAGCCTGAACAATGAGTTCGAGTATGAAGGCAGGACCATATCCATACCGCATACGCTGCTCATCTCGGCCATTGCGGTTATGGACGACGTGAGCCGGGCCATATCCATGGACTTCAAGCAGGCCGGCGATTTCATCTACATCGTGGGCAGCACCCGGTGTGAGCTCGGCGGCTCGGAGTATCTAAAGACAAGAGGTTTTATCGGCAATAGTGTACCAGAGGTTGACCCGCAGCGGAGCAAGCAGGTGATGCACAGTTTGAGCACCGCCACCGGAAAGGGATTGGTCAGGGCCTGCCACGACTGTAGCGAGGGAGGCATCGGCGTGGCCGTGGCCGAGATGGCCTTTGCCGGCGGTCTGGGTGCCAGTATAAATCTGAAAGAGGTGCCGCTCGGTGAGCCAATAGACCGCGATGACTTCATACTCTTCTCGGAATCGAACAGCCGGTTCATCGCCGAGGTGTCACCGGATAAGAAAGAAGCATTTGAGAAAGCGATGGCCGGCGTGCCCTTCGCCCTGATTGGCCGGCTAATGAATGAGCCGAGGCTTGAAGTGTACGGTCGAAAGGGCGATGGCATTGTTTCTATATCCATAAATGAATTAAAGGAGGCCTGGCAGAAGCCGCTGAGGTGGTGATGGATGGTTAAAACAATCGTACTGCGAGCTCCGGGCACAAACTGCGATGTTGAGACCGTCTTTGCCTTTGAGCAGGCCGGTGCAACGGTGGACTTAGTTCACGTCAACCAGCTTATTCGCCGTGAACGGCGGCTGGCTGACTACCAGATACTGGTCATTCCCGGCGGCTTTACCTACGGCGACGATATCGCCGCCGGCAAGGTGCTGGCCAACGAGCTGAAGCTCAAGCTGGGAGAGGACATCACGCGCTTTTTTGAAGCCGGAGGGCTCATTCTGGGCATCTGCAACGGCTTTCAGGTACTGGTCAAAGCCGGTTTTCTGCCTGAGCCGGGCAATGGCCGCCAGCCGCGGGTAACATTGACGACCAATGATTCGGGCAAATTCGAGTGCCGGTGGGTTCATCTGGCGGTAAGCAGGGAGAGCCCCTGCGTTTTCACCAAAGGAATGGAGCACATGTATATTCCGGTGGCGCATGGCGAGGGCAAATTCGTGGCCGCTCCAGAGATTTTGCCTGGTATAAACGTCGTCGTTCGTTACGCTGATGAGCGGGGCGACATCGGGGTCGGGTATCCCCGAAACCCCAATGGCTCTGTGGACAATATTGCCGGCATCTGTGATGCGTCGGGGCGTATCTTTGCCCTGATGCCCCACCCCGAGCGACACATCAGGGGCATCCAGCACCCGCAGTGGACCAGGCTGGGTGCAAAGCAGTACGGTGACGGCTTTCCGATTTTCCAGAATGCAGTCAGGTGGGTGCAGCAGTCATAGCTTAGAACTGACTTTTGCACCCACCTTTTCTCCTGACTTAACTTTTGCAACAGGCTACTTCACCGGACCCAGCGACAGGACGGTTTTCCCGTAAACCCCGTTCAGTACCTGAGCCAGCGCGGCATATATCGCCGACAGGCCGCAGAAAATGCCCTCGATGCCGGCAATTCTGGTTACGACCACGCTGCCGGTGCCGTCTCCGATCGCCAGCAGGAAGAACAGTATGGTCAGCGAGGCGAAGACGACCTGAAGCGCCCGATTTAGCTTCAGTGTCCCGATAAACATGACGCCGGTGAAGATGCCCCACATCACCAGGTAAGAGACCATGGCCGGGGTTTCTGGCGCAGTGCCCCATCCCATGGCGGGCATAATAATGAGGAACGCCAGGGTGAACCAGAAAAGGCCGAAAGAGCCGAAGGCGGTGGTGCCGAAGGTATTGTTCTTTTTAAACTCCATGATGGCGGCGAGAACCTGAGCGATTCCGCCGTAAAATATACCCATGGCCAGTATCATGGTGCCGAGAGAATAAAGCCCGGCATTGTGCAGGTTCAGGAGAACCGTTGTCATCCCGAAACCCATCAGGCCAAGAGGTGCCGGGTTGGCCGTGGTGTCCTGGATTTTTACCAGGGTTTCCGTGAGTGCAGACTTGTCTTGTGCCAAAACTCCTGCTCCTTTCTATTGCCAAACTGCGCACGTTTAGACGCAGTTAATGATAGCGAAAAATAAAAAGAGGGATAACGGAGTTTAAGGTTGGTCCCTTGTGCTCAGATAATATATTATCATATTCCGCAAATTTCCCGCAAATTTTTTATTCCGGTGTCCTGTTGAGTTCGGTATCTATTATAGCCCAGGGCAGTCTCTGGCTTGCCGGCCACTCCTGGTGAGCATAGTAGTCAGTATCCAGATGGCATCTGGCCGCGGCCTTCCGCCAGCCGGCCAGCGAGTTATCCTCTATATTATTCAAAACCTGGGCGATGCTTTCATCACCGCGGGCGAGCACTGCCTGGACCTGGCTCCACGCCGGGCTCTCACACTTGAGCTGGATGCCCTCCGGTGCCAGTTTGCCCTTTAAGCGAATAATCCGTTGTTTCAGTGTCGCCGCCGGGGCCATGGGCAGGCGCTGAAACGGCGTACCAGCCTTGGGCACAAACGGGGCGATGTTGAGTGAAAGGCGGGCGCCTTTTGAGTGTCGGTCAAGGATGCTCTTGCACTGGAGAGCGAGCCTGATGATCTCTTCTATGTCCTCGTCGGTCTCCGTGGGCAGGCCGACCATGAAATAGAGCTTGAGCTGTTTCGTGCCGTGTCTGGCAATCTTTTCGACGGCGTCAATGATATCGTCTTTGCCGATACCCTTGTTTATCGCCCGGCGCAGGCGTTCCGAGCCAGCCTCGGGGGCAAGGGTGAGCGTCCGTGCGCCCCCGCCAGCGATCTGGGCGGTAATTTTTTCCGAGATTCCGCCGGCGCGCATTGAGCTCATGGAGAACTGCGCCCCCATCTGGTTGAGGCCGGCCAGCAGTTCCTCAAGGTAAGGATAATCGGAGACGGCCGGGCCCACCAGCCCTATTCGCTTGTGGTGGCGAAGGCCTTCCTCTGCCTGTGCCAGCAGGGTGCCGACCGAGCGAAAGCGCATCGGTTTGAAGGCGGTGCTGACCAGGCAGAATCGGCAGCGCCGCGGGCAGCCCCGCTCCACCTCAATCAGGTACAGGCCGCCCAGCTCGGTATCTCTTGTCATTATGACCGAACCGACCGGAAATTCATCAAGGTTTTCTGCCCACTGACGCATTATGGGAGTCGCCGGCGGCATCTGCGGAACATACATGCCGGGTACGGGAAACAGCGACCTGAGCAGCTCCTCGCGTTTCCCATTTACATTATCGATTATCGGCGGCAGCATACGGGGCAGCAGTTTTTCCGCCTCCCCGATGCCGAGGCCGTCGAAGAATGGGGCCAGCGGCATGGGGTTGGCGGTGATGCAGGGCCCGCCAGCGATAATCAGCGGGTGGCTTTCATCACGGTCGGCGGAGAATGTCGGGATGCCGCTGGCTTTGAGCACGGACACGATGTTGAAGTAGTCAACCTCGTAGGAGACGGTGAAAGCCACTATTTTGAAAGCTGATAACGGGCGTCTTGATTCCAGCGATAATGGGGGGATTTTTCTTTCCTGGTTTTCTCTCTCCCAGAAAACCCGCTCGCATACGATGTTGCGGCGTCCGTTGAGCAGGGAGTAGAGTGCGTGCAGCCCCAGGTTGGACATGCCCACATAGTAGCTGTTGGGGTAAACAAGGGCGACAGGTAATCTGCCGCCCCAGTCTTTGATAACTGTGCCTGCTTCCCGGGCAAGGCGTTCCCGGAGACCGATTTCCAACCCCTTGGCTCTGTTACCTCCGTGCCGGTTCATGCCATATTATGATTTCCAGCAGCCACTCAAAGACCGCGAGTTTATGTTTATCACTCTATCGGCCACACTGCGCAACTGCCAGGAGGAGCCCCTTTTCCCGAACAGAGCTACCTCAACGTGCTTGCCGTTATCCTTGACTGCCTGAAGGGCCCCGAAGTAATCATTATCACCGGCAACCAGAATCGCCACGTCATAATTATCCTTGAAGCTGTGTGTCAGCATATCCGTGGTAAGCTGAACGTCGGTGCCTTTCTCGTATGGCGGCACATTCGGCCAGTTGAAATAGACCAGTCGGCCGAGGCGCAATTCGAGGTACGGTATGGCATTTACCCCGGCGAAAAACGCCTGCTGGTGCCGGTAACGCTCTGGCTCCTCTTTCTTGCCCACCCTGGCATTGTAGTAGTAAATCCGGATTAACTGGCGGCGGCCCAGGAGCTTGTGGCAGAACTTGTCGATGTCAAGGTCAGTCCTCCCGTAAACGTTTTTCAGGGAGTGGTACATGTTGCTCCCGTCAATAAATATCATTATCCGCTCGGGCATCTACGTTATCCTCCTTGATCAGGTTAGGGTTCTATCATCTCTTCAATTATATAGCCTTTAGCGGGAAAATACGACCGTTCCGGCTTATTTGCGGGAAATCGAGTGTGAGTGGTATAATTGGCCGATTAAATTTAACCCGGAGTTCATCAATGAAGCTGAGTCGTGAAGAAGTGCTGCATATCGCCCGCCTTGCCCGCCTGGGGCTTACCGACGAGGACGTCGACAGGTTCCGGGAGCAGCTATCCAATATTCTGGAGAACTTTGAAATCCTGCGGCAGGTCGACACCACGGATGTCCCGCCCACCGCCCAGTCGGTGACGCTTCAGAGTGTGATGCGGGATGATGAGGTAGCCCCGTCCCTTCCTCCGGAGGATATTCTGGCCAACGCACCCCGCCGGGAAGGGGACTGTTTTCGCGTCCGCGCCGTGCTGGAGTGATATAACTGTCGGGAGAGAGAGCTTTGCCAGACAGTCTTACCAGATTAACCATTCATGAAGCCTGTGAATTGCTCAAGAGCCGGCAGCTCTCATCGGTGGAGCTGACCCGGGCGTATCTCGAACGTATCCACAGAGTAGACCCCCGGATTCAGGCCTTCGTTACCGTAACCGATGAGCTGGCGTTGCAGCAGGCGGAAGACGCCGACCGTCTGCTGGCGCATGACGGTGTCAGTCCGCTGGCGGGCATTCCGGTCCTGATTAAAGATGTTATCTGCACCAAGGGGGTCAGGACCACCTGTTCCTCCAGGATACTGGAGAATCTGGTGCCACCTTATGACGCCGCCGTGGTGGAGAAGCTGAAGGCCTGTAACGCCGTGATTATCGGCAAGGCGAACATGGACGAGTTTGCCATGGGCTCATCAACGGAGAACTCGGCCTTTTTCCCTACCCGTAATCCCTGGGACCTGAGCCGGGTTCCCGGCGGCAGCAGCGGTGGCTCGGCGGCCGGGGTTGCCTCTGGGGAGACCGTCTATGCGCTGGGCTCGGATACCGGCGGTAGTATCAGGCAGCCAGCCGGTTTTTGCAGCGTCACTGGCCTTAAACCGACCTATGGCCGGGTCAGCCGTTACGGTCTGGTGGCCTTCGCCAGCTCTCTCGACCAGATAGGCCCGCTCACCCATGATGTCACTGACTGCGCGCTGGTCATGAACGCCATCGCCGGCTACGACCGCCGTGATTCCACCTCGGTGCCCCAGGCGGTGACGGACTACACGCAGTGTCTGAATGCCGACCTCAAAGGCATTCGAATCGGCATCCCCAGGGAGTATTTTGTGGAGGGGATGCAGGCGGAGGTGGCCACGGCCATTAAAACAGCCATCGGTCAGCTTGAAGAGCTGGGGGCTGAGGTCGATTGGGAGGTATCGCTGCCCCACACCCCCTACGCCCTTGCCGTTTACTATATTATTGCCCCCTCGGAGGCATCCGCCAACCTGGCCCGCTATGACGGCGTCAAGTACGGCTTTTCCTACCAGGCACCGACCATGTGGGAGTCATTGGAGAAGACCCGCCAGTTCGGCTTCGGCGCCGAGGTCAAAAGGCGCATCATGCTCGGCACGTATGCGCTGTCGGCCGGCTACTATGACGCCTACTACCTGAAAGCGCAGAAGGTCAGGACGCTGATACGGCGTGAATTCGACGGGGCATTTGAGAAATATGATGCTCTGGTAACCCCCACCTCCCCCACCGTCCCCTTCAAGATAGGGGAGAAGGTGGACGACCCGCTCCAGATGTACCTCAGCGACGTCTGCACCCTGCCCATAAACATCGCCGGCCTGCCCGCGATTTCCATTCCGGCCGGCTTTGCCGATGGCCTGCCCATCGGCATGCAGATAATTGGCAAACCTTTCGGCGAAGAGACGATTCTAAAAGTCGCCCACGCCTACGAGCAGTCCACCGACTGGCACAAGAGAAGACCAAATATTTAGGGGTAGTGTGATGACAAGTAGTAGCGAAGATAGCGAGTGGCAACGGCTCAGCTGGGCTGAAAAAGTTCAAATTTGCCAACAGGGTGTAGCTCACGAAGATACCCTGTTGATTACCTATATAGTAATTTTTATTGGCCTTGAGGCGTTGTTTTTTGCGTCTGTATTTAGTATGAAGTTGCCTCTTTGTGTCAACATTATAATTGCTGGGCTGGGAATAGCAGTGGCATTCGAGTTCATGTACATTTTTTATCGGAGGGGG
>Ga0315551_10002901_pt1 | contig 12290 bp, 10 predicted proteins | sample SalMarSW160290MG_FD_203678 | JGI IMG/M metagenome (GOLD analysis project Ga0315551, IMG submission 203678) | Salt marsh sediment microbial communities from the Plum Island Ecosystem LTER, Massachusetts, United States - Salt Marsh Sediment SW1602-90 ... | reverse complement strand
AGGGGTTGTATAGGAATTCACTCTAGCTACCGCAAGCGGTGGCGCACCGGGTCAAAGCATGAACTAAAATGAAAAGCCCCGTCTGTGAGGTAATGTCAAACTTTCGATGTGATGGGAGTAAATCTTCTAACCTACTTCCACGTTTAACTCTTTCTCTTGCAGCAAGTTAAAATGGTCTCACATATGGACGTATACTCGATGAGGCATATAAAGATGAAAATTATTGTTGACAAGCGCATGATTAAGAGCGAATAATTGAGCCATAGAGAATTATCGAAAGAAGAATTCTTGGTGGTTATAATATGCGATAAAAAACGCAAATGTGACAAACAATACTTTACAAAGAGAACTTTAAAAAGTATTTTTGTTAGAAGGAGAAGCAACCATGTCCTTCGAATTATTCGATAAAATGAGTCGGTCGTTTGCGGCTAAAGTATCGATTAGACGAAACGGAAATATCGGATTCAGTAAAGGTGCAGTAGAGAAATTTACGTTGAGCGATAAGGGATATTGCAAACTTTATTATGAATCTGAAAAGAAGCTTGTGGGATTCGAATTTACGAACTTGCAACAACCAGACGTAACTGCAAGTGTGACGAAATCAGGCGCGGGTATTTCGATCCCGGCAAGATCATTTCTGGATTATTATAGTATAGATTACAGTACGACCAGGGTGTATAAGGCTGAAAGAGATAACAATACAATGTTTATCGTGATCAAACTGAAGGAACCGTTCTACGAAAGCAAAAGAAGAGCGAAATAACAAAGTAGCGTTGCTGTCACAACGCTACTTTAAAAATGGGTGGGAGACTTAATTATAAACCCGTCCCACTTTTGGTGTTGGCAATCTACCCCATCCAAAAACCATTGTCAAGCCAATTTCACAAGTGGGACAAAGCAAAAGGAGTTGCTTAATGCAATTCGCTAAATCATTTACGTTAACTGTTGTGCAAGACGCATGGCAGAGGGCAGGCGGTAGCTGCGAATGCCGCCGCCTAACATGTGGCCATATTGGCCGTTGCCACAAGCAACTGGGCTGGCAAAGCAGAGGCTTGGAGACGGAACTCGGCTGGGAGGCACACCACATCAACCGAAACGGGCCAGACACCTTGAGTAATTGCGAAATACTTTGCCAACGTTGTCATAAGAACACACAAACATATGGCAACTAATCAGTATTCGTGTGCGGCGTACGTCCTCGTGGGCCGCACACAAAACGCATTAACGAAAGGACAAAGTATGAGGATATTGACTATCTTATTACTGATACTGTCTGCGGCCGGGCCGAACTTAGGTGCTCAGCCAGGTCTGCCGCCTAACTTGAGAGGAGCAGTTTATCGCATTGAGCAGCCGGGGCTGTACGAAGGAACTGCAGTGATGTTCGTTGAAAAATCGTACATGTTTCTCATAACAAATCTTCACGTTGTGACGAACGATTCCGGGAAAGTCTGTGATTCGGTGTTTCTCTATGTAAACTATATTATAGACAATGGAGAGGTGATTTCCGGACCGGAACATGTAACGGTGTATCTGAAAACTACAAAAGACAGGCTTTTCTTCAGACCTGACATAGGCAATGCTGATATCGTACTAATTTCAGTAAGTACGGGAAACCTGTCAGATAACTTCAAAGAGAAGACTTTTTCCCAAATCTCTACTTTAGTGATCCCAAAGTTAGAACAGCTGAATCTCCTCATCGACTCTAATGCGATCATGACGGCAATAGGATTTCCTTCAAAGCGCGGGTTGTATACTTCCATCGCGAGATATCCTGAATACCGCTGGGGAAGATGTGTTGGTCAGAATCCGAGCTTCCTGAAGATGAACATCCCCGTGTTGCCGGGAAGTAGCGGCTCACCGATTTTTGTCGAAAAGGGTGGGGAATATTTCTTTGTTGGCATTGCCACCTTGTTGGTTAAACGCGAGTGCCGTGCCTTGCGAGCTTCCGCGATTAGAGACTGTTTTGCTAGATATTTCGCATATATCAGTCGGCACTAAATGTTAATGTGCGCGGTGTCGTGCGTGATTAAAACTTGAATGGAGGACGAGGACGTCAACCGCGCACAAAATAACACACCCCTGTATCCCCTCTCGAGAGGGGACTTTGACCTACCTATGCAGCAGCCATCACAAAAGGATTTGTGAATGCGCGTGAGAACCCGCTCCAAACAAGTTTGAAGCGGCTACACGTCGTTCTCCCTCAAAACGAGTTTGAGGAGGTCACCCGTCGGGTCACACCTCGCCTAACGGCGAGCCAAGACCCGACGAAACGGAGAAATGTCGGAACCACAGGGGTTCCGACCTACCAGTGAATTAGGTATTGCGTACTGCCATCTGTCAGCTTTATACTCAGATATGCAAAGCCAGCCCAGGGCATACACCGTCACGGAGATCACGCGCCTGATTAAGACAACCCTTGAGCAGTCGTATCACGACATCTGGGTGGAGGGCGAGATTTCCAATTATCATTTGCACTCGTCAGGCCATCGGTATTTCAACCTCAAAGACGAACATGCGGTCATTAGAGTCACGCTATGGCGCTCACTTGGGGCCTACCTGAGATTTGAACCGGAGGATGGGCAGAAGGTCCTTGTGTACGGTGACATCACCGTCTACGAAAAGGGCGGCAGCTACCAGCTCAACTGCCGCAAACTGGTACCGGTAGGGGTTGGGGAATTAGAGCTTGCTTTCCGGCAGCTTTACGAAAAGCTCTCTGCCGAAGGGCTGTTTGATGAAGAGCGAAAAAAAGACATCCCCCGGTATGTGTCAAAGGTTGGCATAGTTACTTCTCCGACTGGCGCAGCTATCCGGGACATTATCCAGATCGCACGGCGGCGCAACGATTCGGTTGAACTCGTTATTTATCCGGCACAGGTACAAGGTGATGGCGCTGAGTATACCATAACCAATGGCATCGAGTACTTCAATAGTCGAACCGATATCGATGTTATCATAGTGGGGCGCGGCGGCGGTTCACTTGAGGACCTGTGGCCGTTCAACACGGAAATAGCGGTCAGGGCTATTGCGGCATCGAGAATCCCCGTTGTTTCGGCAGTTGGCCATGAGGTTGACGTTACTTTGTCCGATCTTGCCGCTGACCTTCGCGCCCCCACACCGTCTGCTGCTGCCGAGCTGGCTGTCTGGTCAAAGCGGGAGTATCTGGATTCAGTTCGCCGAAATCTGGTTCGTCAGGCGAGCTTGCTGGGCGCTTTTGTTACGAGTGCGCGACAGAACCTGTCAGCTTTGCTTCATCGACCGGTCTTTCTGCGGCCTCTGGATATCGTACTTCAGCGTCAGCAATACCTGGATAATCTGGCTCGACGGTTGTATTCGGCAGGGAAAAACAGTTTTGACAGCCACAGAAACCGCTTATCTTTGTCATTATCTCGACTGGAGGCTTTGTCACCTTTGAAGATTCTGGCACGAGGATACTCCGTTACCCGGAGGCTGCCAGATAGAAGGTTGTTAAAATCTGTTGTGGATATTCATACCGGTGATAGTCTGGAAACGATCCTGTCTGATGGGCTCATAGTGTCTTCTATCAAAGATATTAATAAGAGGCAGTAACGGAGATTGTGGCTACCAAGAAGAAGTACCAGGACTTTGAATCAGCGCTTGAGAAGCTGGAAGAGATTACCACCCTGTTAGAATCAGGGGAAACTTCGCTGGAAGAGTCCATGAGCTTGTATACACAGGGTGTGGAAATTGCGAAGTTCTGTAATGAAAAACTGGCAGAGGCTGAGAAGAAAATTAAAATCATTCGTGAACAAGATGGTGTGTTGTCGGAACAAAAGTTTGATGAGGATAAGGCAGAAAAGTGATGCTGTCTAAGGCAACAGACGTTCAAAGTTATCTAAACGAAAAGCGCCAGCTTGTCGATCGGTTGCTCGACAGGTACCTTCCGCCCGAAGAGGCAGAGCCGAAGTCGCTCCATGCTGCGATGCGATACTCAATCATGGCCGGTGGGAAGCGATTGCGGCCCATTCTAGCGTTGGCTTCTTATGAATATTGTGGAGGAAACGCAACGGGAGAAGACCTGCCGATTCATTATGCGGCGGTGGCGCTTGAGATGGTTCACACCTACTCTTTGATTCACGATGACCTGCCCTGTATGGATGACGACGATCTCAGACGCGGCCGACCTACTTGTCACAAGAAGTTCGGCGAAGCCGTCGCTGTGCTGGCCGGAGATGCCTTTCACGACCTTGCTTTCAGCCTGATAGCTCAAACCGGTTCGACCGATGCAGTCATTGAGCTGGCGCAAGCAATAGGCACCGGGGGCATGCTCGGCGGACAGATTGCCGACGTGGAAGCCGAAGGTCGAGACGTCACCAGGCAGGAAATAATACACATCCATACCAGAAAAACTGCTGCTCTGATCCGGTGTTCGGTTCGGCTGGGAGCCATGCTGGCCGGAGTTGAGGAAAAGCTTTTATCTAAGTTGACCTCCTACGGTGAGAAGATTGGTCTGGCCTTTCAGATTATCGATGACATCCTCGATATCGAAGGCGACCAGAAATTGATGGGAAAGAAAATAGGCTCCGACAGTAAAAAACAAAAAGCAACTTATCCGAAGGCGGTCGGATTGAAACAAGCGCACCAAGAGGCGTCACAGCTTGTCGATGAGGCGGTGGCTGTTTTTGCCAAGCACGATGAGAATATGCTCAAATACATGGCCCGGTATATTGGCCAGAGGCAGTATTGACCTTTTTTGCATGAGAATTGTATGAAGTTTTTACCCCAAATTGATTCCCCTGCCGATGTAAAGAAACTCACTACCGATGAATTGGTAGAACTGGCCGGAGAAATCCGGCAGGAGATCGTAACGGTTGTATCTCAAACGGGAGGTCATTTGGCCACCAATCTTGGCTCGGTCGAGTTGACTATTGCGCTGCATTACGTGTTTGATCTACCGACAGACAAGCTGATCTGGGATGTCAGCAATCAAACGTATACGCACAAGATGCTCACGGGTCGACGAGAGCGGATGCTCACCCTCCGGCAGTACAATGGGCTGGCGGGGTTTGCTAAGCGCGAGGAATCCGAATACGACCACTTCGGCGCTGGCCATGCTTCCACTTCTATATCAGCCGCTCTCGGTTTCGCCGCTGCTCGTGACAACGCCGAATTGGATTACAAGGTGGTGGCTATCATCGGGGACGGCGCTATGACGGGAGGGCTGGCGTTCGAAGGGCTGGACAACGCCGGTTCGCTCAAAAAGGATCTACTTGTTGTTTTGAATGATAACAACTGGTCGATTTCCAAAAGTGTGGGCGCCATTTCCAAATATCTCACGAATATCATGGTCGATGAAAAGTACAATAAGCTGCGTAATGAAATCTGGGATCTGACAGGTCGCTTCAAACGCCGCGACAAAATCCGTGAAACCATTTCCAACATTGAAGACTCCATTAAGGGACTGTTGGTTCCCGGCAAGTTGTTTGAAAAGCTGGGATTTCGTTACTTTGGTCCGATCGATGGACATGACATGGGACTCTTGGTTAAGACTTTGCAACAGGTAAAGAATCTCCACGGTCCCATTCTGCTTCACGTGGCTACTATTAAGGGCAAAGGGTATAAACCGGCTGAAGGCAACCCATTCAAGTATCATGGAGTGGGAAAGTTTGATAAGATAACCGGCCAGGTTTCTTCAAGGCAATCGGACAAACCTACTTACACTAAAGTTTTTGGCGACACCATGGTGGAGCTCGGCGCAAAAAGTGACCGGGTGGTTGCTATTACGGCGGCGATGGTGGCCGGAACGGGATTGGTGGACTTTGCTGATAAGTACCCCAACCGTTTTTTCGATGTTGGTATCGCTGAAGGACACGCCGGCACATTTGCGGCCGGACTGGCAGCGGCAGGGGCCAGACCGTATCTTGCCGTTTACTCCACCTTTATGCAGCGAGCGTTTGATCAGGTTGTTCACGATATTGCGCTGCAAGGCCTGCCGGTGGTTCTGTGTATGGACCGGAGCGGCTTAGTTGGCGATGACGGCCCGACCCACCACGGAGCCTTTGACCTCTCATATCTGTCTATGATCCCCGATCTTACGATTGCGGTTCCCAGAGATGGTAACGAATTACGTGCCATGCTGCACTACACGGTTGACCAGGAACTGCCCGGGCCGGTGGCCATCCGCTATCCCCGTGACAGCGTCCCGACAGATATGGTCGACGAGGTCCAGGATATTGAATGGGGAAAGTGGGAAGCTCTCACCTCAATGGGTGAAATTGCTGTCCTGGCGGTGGGGACAATGGTAGCGCACGCTCAACAGGCGGCGGAAATCCTGTCGGACAAGGGGATAGACTTATCCATCGTCAATGCCCGCTTTGTGAAGCCGCTCGATCTGGTGATGCTGTCGAGGGTCAAAGAGACCGCTAGCTTTATCCTGACCATCGAGGAAAATGCCCTGCGCGGCGGCTTCGGACAGGCAGTGGCTGACTTCTTGTTGACACATGGCTACACCGGCAGGTTCAAAGCCCTCGGTATCCCCGACCGCTTCATCATGCATGGCAGCCGTACCCTGCTTCTCAAAGAAATCGGCCTCGATCCTGACAGCATCACCGCCACAATAGAAGCTTTTGTCTCTGACGGTGCAAAGCATATCGGCTTCCTGCACAAACTCATCTTCCGGAAGAACGGGAATGCCAAGAAAAAAGTAGAAGTAGGTCGGGTTCCGCAGTCCCGATAGGGACAAGAAACCCGACGCTATTACAGGTGCACTTCGTTTGTTTAACATAAGGGGCGAATGATGGAGTGGAAAGAGGCGGTCGAGAAGGAGTTTATTCTGGACCCCGTGGGTGATCATATCCGTATCTATGACATTCCTCCACAGTGGCTTCCCATCCATTATTATGAGGCGTTAAATACGCTTTTCAGAATTGAAAACGCTCTGCGTGTTTTCGTATACATCGTCCTGAAGAACCAATTTTACGACAAGTGGGTTGAGGTTTCCTGCAAAGATGATGAGGCAGAGCATAGTACACTCCGTTCGATTGCCGCACGGAGAATAAGTCAGGCAAAGGAGTTCGGGTACCTTGGCTGTGCAATACGCTGCCCAATTATGCATCTGACTACTGGCGAACTGATCAGATTAATAACTTCAAAGGCATACTGGAAACATTTCAAAAGGTACTTCCTGGGGAAACAGGAAATAATCAGAAACAAACTTGATGAAATCAGTTCTGTGCGTAATACGCTCGCTCACTTCAGACCAGTGATGAAGAAGGATGTGAAATCAGTTGAGCTTGTCGCGAGCCAAGCCTTAGCTGGAGTCGAGCGTTTCTTTGAGGATGTATTGTATCAAGAGCACGATGTACCGACCAATACGAGCGCAGACTGGTACCGTGAGCTATCGACCTTAGTCTCGGATCAGTGTACTCTGTCGTTCTCGCAATCGCAGAACGAAGAATGGGTTAGAGTGTCTATTCATTATGATTGCCGCATTGTATGCATCAAAAACACTCGCAAAGGAGAGGCTGAATACTCAGTGCTGAATATTAAGTCTCCCTCCATTGTGACTAAATGTGATGGGCTAGGCTGCTGGATGACTTACGTTTTGGAAGAAGTTCCCTTCTGGCACGGTGACAAACTCCCTCCGAGATTTTCAAAGACAATCCATATTATATTCAGCCATAAGACACTCGATGATCAGTAGCTGAAGTCGCTCGTGGGATCAGAAAGCTATTGTCAACAGTATCACAGGAGACTGAGCTTTTGCGGCGGGACAATTTTGCGCGTGGAGAGCTTCTGCAAGTGGTACAGGTAAGAGTAGAGGCTAAACCGACGTGGACAAAGTACTCCGCGGACGTTAGGAATCTAACATGTCATATCCAAGAGGAGCACCCTCCTGAGTATTGGGGTGAGAATTGGGACGAGTCTTATCCGGGCACCAAAGACTTCATCGCTGCTACAAACCAGTATCCTTGGTTGCCCGGTCCGATTTCAACTCTGGGAATGTGATGAGAGATTGGGCTAATCCGTGGGAGCTACATGGTACCCCACCCAGCCGGTAGGTTTAAGCTTTGTCTCTGAGCAAGTAATGTTGAGTGAAACTGAAGCACCGTGATAATGGTGGGCGGGCAAGGTTCGTGACCTTCGGTATGCATCGGGGGCTTTCCTATTCTTTAAGAGATAGTGTCGCGTTTCTGCCCGTTGGACTTAGGGCAATATCAAACCCGACCTACCACGGAGGCACAAGCCCTGCAAATATGTCAAACTCACATAAAAACCTATATTACTCTACCAGAGGCCCAAGTCCATCAATCTGTTCCACCACCATGTCTACGCTAATCCCGCGCATGCAACGCATATAGGTATCTCCCTTGAGCGGGCACTTATTTTTGACGCAACTGATACAATCGAGGTGATCGAGGTATATGAGCTTTTTGCGGGGAGAAACAGGGGAAGTCGATTTGGGATCGTCAGCTCCTGAAAGAACCACCAGCGGTATGCCGACCGCCGCTGCCAGATGCGCCGGGCCGGAGTCGTTGCCGACAAAGAAGCGAGCGTTTGACAAAATGGCGGCCGCTTCTCGCAGAGTTGTCTTTCCGGCTAGGTTCACAACCTCTTTGGCACCGGCAGAGGCGGCGATTTCATCACCAACCCGTCGATCCTCGGCTGAGCCTATCAGGACGACTTTGAAGTTATATCGAGAAGCGATGACTTTTATCAACTCGATATACTTCTCTGTCCCCCATCGTCGAGATTCTGCCACGGCTCTAAAGGCGATGGCTGCATAGTTGTCATGCTCACTAAGCCTGAAATTTGAAAGAGTCTGCAAACCATGTCGAAGATCTTCGTCGTTGAGAAACAGTTTTGGTCCGGTAAACTCCAGCTCTACGCCTGCGCCGCGCCGGAGCAGGTTAAAGTACAGCTCGCTTCTGTGCGCTGAATTGAGAGGCGTCGGTAAAGTAAGGGGACGTGACAGCAAGAGCCGACGACCGTCAGAAATGTATCCGATTCGTTCCTTAACGCCGGCCAGCTTGAAAGCGGCAGCCGACCCAAAAGAGGGCGGGAGAATGAATCCCACCTCAAACTTGTGCTGGCTAATCCGCTCTTTGATTTTCATAACGGCAATCAGGCCATGAACATGAGCGGTAGGGATGCTGATAATCTCATCTATGGCAGGGTTTTGCTCAAACAGCTCAGCCAGAGGATCGGGAACCAGAAGGGTAACCGTTGCGCCGGGGTAAGCCTCGCGGGTCTCATTAATCATGGGCAACGCCATGATACAGTCGCCCAGATGATTAGGGGTACGGATCAGAACCTTGAGTGACATTAACCAGTATACTTGCCTTCGAGAGCGAACTTGTCAAGAAGATAGTTTTTCAACTCTTCCAGATGCTTGTCTTTTGCCTCAAGGTAGTCAATCTTGCTTTCAAGGTAAATGATCCTGGAGATCTGGCCATCGTCAAGGCGGAACTTGGCGATATCGAGTTTGCTCTTGGCCAGCTCAATCTGTTTGTTTAGCACGTCCAGCTTGCGGTAGCTGACATCGAGCCTATTGATCAGATTGACAATCTGAGCGCGGGCCGACCTTTTGGTCCGTTCATATTCAATTTTCGCTTTCTCCTCCGACAGGCGGACCGCTTTCACAGCAGCGCCTGATGCGCCCCCGTCCCAGACAGGATAGGTGAAGTTAAGAGAGACTTCCCAGCTGTTGGCTTTGATATTGTCGTCGTCCATCCCTTCTGTCATCACCTTTCCCCGTCCCAGAGAGTACTTAGCTGCGAGATTTCCGTTAAGACCGTGTGCTGAGGCAGCATAGTCAGCGGCGCGTTGCTCCTTCTGATATTCATAGTGCGCTTTACGGACATCAACACTTTCTTCCCAGCGCTTGATGAGTATTTTTTTCTCTTTCTCATCCAGGTTCTGAGTTATTTCCGGCGCCACCGGCATGATTGTCTCGGAAGCATCAAGGTCCAGAAGAATCGCCAGCTCCCGGTTTTTTTCATGCAACTGGTTGTCGATATCAAACTGCTCCAGCTCGACATCAAGGAGAGCTGATGATGACTCCAGCCAGTCTTCCTCTGATATGATGCCATCCTGTAACTTCACTGAATCAATATTAGCTTTCAGACTGGCTGACTCCCGTTTATCGCTTGTAAGCTCCGCTTTCAGGGACAACTGCAAGACCCCAAAGTAGGCTTCCGTCACTTCTTTTTTTAGGGCTGCAACTTCTTCGAGATTTGCCAGGCGGGCGATCTCAAGATCATCATTTTTGTTGTTGAGGTCGTTCTTTGCGTCTGACGGTTTGAGAAAAGGCTGTTCGAGTTCAAAGTCGAAAAAGCCCTGACGTGTGTTCTGATCAACCATGACGCCCAGATCACTCCATAAGGGGTATTTTGCATTGTTGCTCAACAAGTTTCCTCGGATGATCAATTCGCCGCCGGAAATCAGACTTTGTCTGAGCTGAATGTTGCCGGTAAAATCGAAATCTGTTGTCTTGACCAACTGCTTCCTGCTCAACCCTCCGTAAAAGCGAAATGATTCGTTTACACTGTAGGCCGGCACGTTGCCGTTGATACTGATCTCCGGTAGATAGAAATTGACGCGTTCGGCAAAGTAGTTTTTCTCGGCGACCTCGAGGTTACCTTTGATAATCTCAGCGCGGCTGGTGCGATTGATGGCCAGATCAATTACTTCGTCCAACGTCAATTCCCGCGACCCAACCATCTGAACCGACATCATAACCCATACCAAAGAAAGAAGCTCAAACCGGACACTAAGACGTTTTCTTCCAATCCTAACTTTTTTTTCCATAATTTATACCTCGTCAAAAATGTGTGCTTATGATTGATAAAGGGAACGTTGCGACAGCCAGACTACTCATATCTTAACGCATCGATGACGTCGAGCCTGGCGGCTTTACTAGCCGGGTAAAGGCCAAAGACGACCCCTACGGTACTTGATACTCCCACCGCCAGAAAGATGGAGAAGATCGACACAATAGTAGGCCATTCGGCGTAAAAGGAGATCACCTTGGCCAGAGCCAGGCCGAGACCGATTCCAATGAAGCACCCAACCAGGCAGATTACCACCGCCTCCACCAGGAACTGGCGCATGATGTCCAGTCGGGTTGCGCCAACAGCGCGGCGCACGCCGATCTCCCGCGTGCGCTCCAGAACAGTGGCCAGCATGATGTTCATAATTCCAATGCCGCCGACCAGCAACGAAATCCCGGCGATTGCCCCCATGATGATGTTGAAGATCCGCTGGGTCTTTTGTGTCTGACGCAGCAGTGATTCCGGTACTACAATGTCGTAGTCATCGACGCCAAAATGCCGCCGCCGCAGTATCCGGTCGATCAGTTTGGTGGCCGCACTAACGTGCTTCAGGTCTGTCACCGTGACTGTCAACTGATCGATCTCCGGTATATTGAATTTCTGTGGCTCCTCCTCCTCGGTGCTGGGCCCGTGCCGCCCGGGTCTGGTGGGCGTCTCAGGGAAATAGCGCTCGAGTTTTTTCAGTGCCGTGTTAAAAGGGATATAGACATCGTCATTGAGGTTCTTTAGTTCAAAACCCTCCACCTTGCCGCGCGCAATATACTTGTCGGCCATGATGCCGATGACAGTGAAATCAAGATCGCCGATCCGCACCGTCTGGCCGATGGGATCCTCAAAGGCAAACAGACTTCGTTTGGCTTTTGCTCCCATCACACAGACCTGCGCAAAGGAACCGTTGTCCGAGTCGGTGATAAACCTTCCCCATTCCACCTCGATTGAGGAGGAATAGATGTAAGAGGGGATCGTGGCCACCACCCTCACCGGGGCTTCGTCGGAGCCATGATAAATGGTCTTGACAGCCTCAAATCTCTGCGGAACGACGTTCGCTACCAACTCGGTGAACTGGGCAATGTTCTCGCCGTCGGCCAACGAAAGCCCCGGCGAGCGGGCCAATCCCAGGTCAGAGCTGAGGCCTTCTTCCGGCTCTTTGGCGTTGACAATCACATTGTTGATCCCCAAGATGGATATCTGCTCGAGAGCTTCTTGCTTGGCCCCTTCACCGATGGAAAGCATGGCGATCACCGCCCCGACCCCAAAGATGACGCCAAGCATGGTCAAGAATGTCCGCAGTTTATGAGCGGCCAGGGAATCAAGTGAGATCTGGAAGACGCGGCGGTAGATCATCGGGAACTCTTCTTAGAGGATTTACCTTTGACGTCCCGAGGCGGCGGCCGTTTTTCTATGTTCATCTCCGGTTCCGTCGCCTTGTCACCGGGCAGGCCGGGTTCCTCCAAAGTCGGGTCGATGAGGCAGACCTCTTCTCCCCCCTCCAGGCCGTCT
>Ga0315551_10002898_pt1 | contig 12294 bp, 15 predicted proteins | sample SalMarSW160290MG_FD_203678 | JGI IMG/M metagenome (GOLD analysis project Ga0315551, IMG submission 203678) | Salt marsh sediment microbial communities from the Plum Island Ecosystem LTER, Massachusetts, United States - Salt Marsh Sediment SW1602-90 ... | reverse complement strand
TCCTCAGCATCCATTGCATAAGATTCTTCTTGGTTACCGGGGTCTCGCAGCGCTCACATCTTCCATTCACTACCTCCTCGTTGGCCAGTCCTGTTTTGCAACTGGGGCACCAGTTGATAGGTACCAGTTTTCGGTAAGCCAGGCCCTTTTTGTACATTTTGAGAAAGATCCATTGGGTCCACTTGTAATACTCGGGGCTGCTGGTGTTGATCTCCCGGGACCAATCATACATAGCGTCTATTTGCTCAAGTTGCCTTTTCATATTTTGGATGTTCTTCTCCGTGTTTGTTCTTGGGTGTATCCCTCTTTTAATGGCATCGTTCTCTGCGGGCAGGCCGAAAGAATCCCATCCCATAGGATGCAGGACATTGTAGCCCTGGAGTTTCTTATAACGAGCCCATACGTCGGAGAGAACATATCCTCTCAGATGGCCTACGTGCAGGCCGGAACCTGAAGGGTAGGGAAACATATCCAGACAATAATACTTAGGTTTTTCACTGCGCTGGAGTGTTTTATGAGCCCCTGTTTCTTCCCAGATTCTGTGCCATTTGAGTTCGATTTTTTGAGGCTGGTAGGAATTAGACACTCTGAACCTCCTGTTTCTTCTGTTCTCTGTCTTTTTCTCCAGGTCAAATTTTTCACTAATGTATTAAAAATAAGGGAAAAGTCAACCAGGGTTTGTTTTCTTGTGTTGGATTTGAGAGGGTGGGAAGGCACACTAGTCATTGGAGCCGACGATAGGATTTGAACCTACAACCTGCTGATTACGAATCAGCTGCTCTGCCTTTGAGCTACGTCGGCCTGGTGCCGAGGGGCAGAATCGAACTGCCGACACCTGGATTTTCAGTCCAGTGCTCTACCGACTGAGCTACCTCGGCATGGCGGGGCCGACGAGACTCGAACTCGCGACCTCCTGATCGACAGTCAGGCATTCTGACCAACTGAACTACGGCCCCGTTTTATTTCCTGGTGGGCGGAACAGGGCTCGAACCCGTGACCTCTGCCGCGTGAAGGCAGCGCTCTACCAACTGAGCTATCCGCCCTGGTGGGCCCAGGAGGACTCGAACCTCCGACCTACGGATTATGAGTCCGCTGCTCTACCGACTGAGCTATGGGCCCCTCATCGTCTAAGATGTTTATCTGATCGAGAATTCCGGAGATGAACTTTTCCGCCAATTTTTCTTCTTTAGCCTTTGGTGTCCAAATAGTGTCCATTCTTCTGCAAAAAATGTTAACTGCTCTTCTTCTATGGTCCGGTGAGAGATGAGAATAGCGAAGCGTCATCTGATACGTTTGGTGTCCAAGTAGCTCCTGCACAGTCTTTAGGTCTATCCCTGCCATTACTAAGTGAGAGGCGAAAGTATGCCTCAAATCATGGAATCGAAAATCCTTAATGCCTGCCCTTCTCTTAGCGTTGTCAAAGGATTTTCTTATATCGCCGTACGGCTTCCCATCTTTATTGCAAAAAACATAAGGACTCTCAGGATGCTTCCTTACCCTGATGAGCGTCTCTACCAGCCAGTCGTTGATATCAACCTTACGGCTTTTCCCGCTCTTGGTATTATAAATATAAACTATTTTTTGCCTTAAGTCAACATCTGGCCACTTTAGATTAAGGATTTCACTTTTCCTCATCCCCGTATTGAGAGCAGTAATCACAATGGGTCTTAAGTGGTCTGGACACGCATTCACCAAAGCCTTAATCTCCTCGGTTTCCAAGTAGCGAGTTCTCCTGTTTTCTTCCTTTAGGAGTTTTATCTTTAAGGCCGGATTCTCGGAGACTTTGCCCCATTCTTTGGCCTTATTGAACATATGCTTTAGACAGGCTAGTTCCCGATTGACGGTAGCCGGTGTAACAACTTGGAGTCTTTTAACTCGATATTTTTCAATGTCCAGTGAGATTATCTCGTGCAAGTATTTCCCTCCAAAAAAGCCGGTGAGATTCTTAAGACTAATTTCGTCTCTCCGGGAAGATCGTTTATTAGGCCTAGAATATGCCTCGATATAAGTTTTAGCCATATCCTCAAACTTGATTCTCTCATGCCTTTGAACGTCAAGAAATTTCTTTTCGGCAATTTGCACCTTTCTTTTCTCAAGAACTACCCAAGCCTGGGCTTTGCTTGGTCCAATTTTTTCTCTTTTCCTTCTTCCCTGGACATAGTAGTCAATGTACCAATTTTTGCCCTTCTTAAAAACACCCATTTTTTCCTTCCCAAGTAGATATTATAGAATGACTAAAAGTAAGTCAAATTCTTTGCCAAACATTAGTCAAATTTTTCCTCCTCAACACTGTTCTCCTCAATCCACTCCTCAATTTTTTGAACGTCAAATTTAGTCAGGCGGCCACACTTAACAAAAGGTATCCTTCTCTGGCTTACCCAACAATAAATCGTATTCTTACTTAAGCCAGTTAGTTCTGAAAGTTCCTCAACGTTGATTAATCTTCGATTCACTATCTTGCTTCTCTTTTCTTAAGCTGGTTCTTGCTCTTCTTTTGACTCGTTCTTCCCCTGCTTGTGGTCTTGCTAGCGATGTTCTGTCAACCTGCAGTAAAAGTCTTTCTTTGCCTTCTTCCTACTTTCCTCACTCTCTCCAGCGATCAACAGGCCACAAAGTTTGCATTTCTGTGGTAGTAATGGTAGCCTCTTATCATTCTAACTTCTCAACCTCCTTATCCACCTTCTCTATTAGCTTCCTGAACTCATCCCAGATCCCGTCAAAAAGATAGAACCGGACCCCTCTTTTTGTAGGCCCTTTATACCTCTCCGTATCCATCCACACTCGAAGATCCAACTTCTCCTTATCTACCAGGGTAGCTACCAGGTTCTCTCCTTCCTTCAGAGTGACCTTACCGATTTCTTTGTCTTCTCTTTCCATTTTCTTACCTCCTTTTCATAATCAGCAGTGTACCCCCCCTATGCATATACCCTTATATATAAAGCTGTTTATTCGATTTTTATTTTTTATATTAAAGAGTATGTATCTAGGGGGAACATTGCTGATTATACTCACTCTATCGCCTTAAGATAATCAAGAGCTTTGCCTGATAGTCCCCATAAATCAGGGCCTCCAGGTGTTACATCAGCCAATCCTAAAGCATTTAAATCTTCTAATACCAACTTCGTTGTTGTATAAGGACACTTAGTCGCTAAAGATATGTCCTTAACCGATCCTCCTCCAATGCTCCTTAGCTTTTTTATGACAAGCCATCTTTGTCGAGGCAAACAATCTATTGCCACTTTCCTGATAACCTGATACTCCTCTTGCCCAAGTTCCAATTCCTTTCTTACGCTGGCCAATGCACAACCGAGTTGATAGAATTGCTTCGTCAGTCTAGCTGGTAATTCCGACTCTGGGGTGTATTCTACTATGTGCGTATATCTGTCTCTAGAGACCCCTGTTCTAGCGGCGGCAGTAAAACAAGCAAGATCGACAATCCTATTTTCCATCTCTTCAGAAACGTTGATAACTGATATGTCGATTCCCTTAAGATTGCAAAGAAAACTTTCAAACGCTGCTTTAAGCTCCGTCCTCATTGTAGTCTCTGATCCTATATTTCTCAAAGCTTTCTTTCCTATCTTTTGTTCTGGGTACTGTTCAATCCTGTAATATAAAAACCGTTCACCTAGCAACTGATGTACGCTATGATATTTCTCTACCTCTGGTGTGACGCCCGCTATTAACCCTATTTTTCCTTCCCAATGAAAATCTTTCTTACCACTGCCCCACGATTGGTCATACTTACCATCGTAGATTTCCCGCAGTTGACTAAAGATTTCCTGTCTGCTCTCTCTTCTGGTTGTTAGAATCGTAGTAAAATCTTTCAAGACTAAGACTTTGCCGCTTAGCCTGGGAAGTAGATCCACGTCTTTTTTGTTCAAGCCACTAACAAAGGTATGCTCGCTTATTTTAGATAGAAACTTAACCTCAGTTTTTTCACTATCTAAGGCCCTTAGAAGTTCTGTTTTGGCACCACTAGGGGCAGAAATTAAGAACATCCACAGGGGATCCGTTTTAAATTTATTAGCTATCACGCAAGCTAGGATGACGTCAACGACCGTATCATTCTTTAATTTTAGCCACTTATTTGCTACTGCTCTCGCCTCCTCGATTGTAGTACCTTCCGTCTCGGTGACTCTAGAAGCCACCCTGTTATTTTTTAGATCGAGTACGTCACTAATTCCTTTGTTGTTCATAATATCTTGTCCCTTTTTAGGTCGGGACAGGAAAAGGAACAAGCCAAAACCTATCCCGACCCTGAGAGGATATCCCCCTATGTTGTTTTCTCAAATTCTTCGTCACATCTTTCAATAGCTAAAAGTCTTCTCTCTAAACCGTATCTTGTAATAACACCTTCTTCGTATTGTTTATATGCCCTCTTTCGCAACTTTTGGCTCAGCGTTGCGTGCATAAGACCAATTTCTTTTAAGATGTGTCTTTTCCACCTTCGATATGAAATGTCATCCCTGATCAGAAAATCCTTCATTTCCTCATAGGGATCCTTTTTGTAATTTTTCCTTTCAGACTTTTCTATTGCTATTCCTGCTCTTTTTGCTAACCTTTCTAGTGCCCGAGGAAACGTGTCGCTGTAGTACCACTTACAGAATCCAAACACATCAAGACTGCCATTAGTGCATCCAGCCCAACATCGACATATCCCTTTGTCAACGTCAACAGAAAAAGAAGGGTTCTTATCATCATGTTTGGGACATCTACCCATATTCCCTTTCAAGGGAATCACTTCTTGAATCACGTCCCGGATTGGATTAAGCGACCTTATTTTTTCTTTAAGACCTTGGTAAATCATGATTGTATTTTCCTATACTTTGGTTCTCTTGGTTCTCAAGGATGTCGATCCCGTTGACTTAGTTAAAATAAATGCTAATAATATAATGGCGCTTATGTAGCGCTATGGTAACCAAAATGGGGGACCAGAGGGCGTGGAACCTCTCTGGAGATCGCAGGTATAGTTCTTCGCGTTCCATTCACGTTACCATTTAGGCCGGGAGCTGACCCCTCCCGGCTTTTCATTTATAATAGCTCATTCAAATGCATCTCTATTAAGTCCTCCACTGTGGTTTTGAAAAGATAGCTAAAGTGTGTGTCAAAAAGCATTTTTTTACCCATATTTTCTTCAATCTTTCTCACGCTTCACATTGATATAACATACATTAAGAGACCCCAGGCTTTTGTTTTCACATTTCTTTCTTACTAACCATATCTAACTCTTTATGATATTTTCCATCACTAGCTATATTTAATTCTGCCTCCAACTTCTTTATCTCCTTTTCTTCAAGTTTCTGCATAAACTTTAACCTTTCCAACTGTTCCTCTAACGTCTTTCCTGTACGAAAATCCCAATCTACATTTACTCTAAGCTCTCGTTTATCTACCCGCTCAACCATCATTCCGAATATCTTAGCTAACCTTTCAATATAAGAAGACACCACGGCAAAGGTTTTGCTTCCTAGTTTTATGGGATCCTCTACCTCGGCAAGTCTATCTCTCCAGTTTGCCATTAAACTTAGCCATTTTTTCATCTCTTCCCTTGCATTTTTGACATTATCAGGCAAGATCTCTTTAACATCAGCATCTTCCCACAATCTCCCGCTGTTACTGTCGGCTGTATTTTCGCTATATCCTGCTATTATAAGGCTCTTCTTCTCGTTTAGAAAGCCCGGTGAAGTTGGGTCAAGATAGTGCTTCCTGGCTATCTCATGCCTTATTTGTTTACTACTTATTTGTTTTTTCTTCTTTGTTGTCATATTCTCTCCAATTCTGCTTAATAAGAATTTTTTCTAGTCGATATAGTCTTTCCCGGTGGTGTTTAAATAAGTTTAGCGCTGTATCAAAAACCTCTCGAGCAGATTTAAAGTCCTTATTTTTTATAGATTTTTCAAATATGATAGGCAGTGTTTTATCAGCTTCTCGAAGCAGCTTATATGTAGTCTCGTGGACATCAAGTCTCTCTTCTTTGCTTCCCCACCTATCAATTCTATACTTCTTTATGAACATCGAAAAGCTACTGAGATAGAGAAATTTGCGGTCTTGTTCGGGACTACTATGGGAAGTTGGCGCGACGCTCTTCATTCTTTTTGCATGTTCGGTTGCTATAGCTTTTTGTAATCCCAAAGAATAGTAAGGAATCTCTCTTTCCACCAAGTGGAGGCAGTTCCCATAAGAAAGCTCGGTTCTTTCAAGCATGTCCACAAAACCCTGAGCATACTCCTGGGTAAGCATATTGACCCCTTTCTTGAATCTTTCCTCCGTTCTCCAGTCCCTCAATAGTTGATAGGATACCTTCGCTTCCTCGGCTATCGCTTTTAAAGGGAAATTACGTCTTGTATAAGCCAACATCAAACAGGCAGTATAAAATTTTCTTTTTTGCAACATTGTGGGTTTCAGTCTTTTAACTTGGGTTCTCATCAGTTGCTTAATGGCTTTATCCAGCAAAGGTGGTAACATATTCATTTTAGCTCCCTCAAGGTATAATATCCCTACATTTATACTAATTATATACTAAATTGTCGGGATGTCAAGCCCCTGTTTTTCAAAAATGCTTTAAATTTCGGGTGTGGGGTATTCATTAGTCGGGCCAAAGCCGTTTGGGGGGATGGGGACTAGGGGTATCCAGGGAAACTTGACAATTTAAATAAATCTGCTATAATAAAGTCAAAAATGATAAAGGATAATAAAATGGACAAAGTTGTTTTAAATCCTAGGGAGGCAGCCGAATATCTAAGGATCAGTAAAGTGACACTTTATAAGCTGTTAAGCAATGGAGAGATCCCGGCAAAGAAGTTCGGTAATCAATGGAGGATCTCTAAGGCTATTCTGGATAAGTTTTTAACGGAGGGAGAACAGAAATGAAAGCAATGAGCGGAGCTATTGTTGAGGCTAAAAGATTTGAGATGATCCCTGCTCTGGAGGACTTGAAAGAGAGAGCTAATCAGGTCTTTAGCTTAATGGACATAAGCTCATCTTCCCAGCTGGATTACTCTTATAGGATAGGCTTATTCTTAGAATTTATAACTGAGAGAGGATTAAACAAAGATAGCTTTCTTGAGTTTAAAAGATACCTTGCTGCAAAAGATACCTCAACCGTTGCCACAAAGAATAAATATCTTGCCTGTGCTCGGGTATTTTTAAAAGAATTAGCCAGAAATGGAATAATCCCAATTGACATCACTTTAAACGTTAAGAGCTTTAAGCAAAGCCAAAAGCACAAGAAAGAAGGCTTGACTGAGGGAGAAATATCAACGCTTGCTCTTGAGATTAAAGAGCTTTCAAATACTCCCAGGAATACCAGGCTAAAGGCTCTCTTTTGCTTGTTTGCTCTTCAGGGTCTAAGACAAGTTGAGGTTACAAGGCTTAGTGTTGAGGATCTGGATCTTGTGAATGGAGTAGCCTACATCCAGGGTAAAGGTAGGGATGACAAGGAGCTTATATACCTAAACCCGGAGACTATTAAGGCATTAAAAACATATATTAAAGTTTGTAACATAGGCTCAGGGGCTTTATTCAAAAGCTTGAGCAATAACAAAAGTAAGAGGTTAACCTCAAGAGCTATTAAACAGGAGTTTGGAGCTTTATTTAAAGAGTTAGGGATAAGTAAGACTGTTCACGGTTTCAGGCATTACTTTATTACTCACCTTCTCAAAAGCTTTGATGTAGGAACTGTTAGAAAGTTCTCCAGACACAAAAGCCTTGATATGTTAATTGTATATGATGATGAGATTAACTTATCGGAGAAAAAGGATAAAGTTTTTAGCTGTTTTAAAGAGATAAAAGTAGCTTGACTTCACATAATGCTAATTACAGGAAGTTAAAAAAGGAAGGAAAGAAAGCTTTATGAGAGACGCAAAATAAAGGTCAAAAACGATGCGTTCTTCTCTTTAATGAAGAAAAAAAGTTACATTGATAGGTGTTGACCTTTTCTTTTGGCTTCTCTTTGCGTTTAAGAGCACTAATTTGCAAAGACGTTAAGGATATGAGGAGAAAAAATGAAGAGTAACTTCTGGGGTTATTTTTGGGGGAGTTTACTTTTAGTTTTTGTTATATTGCTCTTATTTTCAAGCATATCAGCATTAGTAATTCCTGACCATTTCATAAGCCCACTTCCTGAACCAGGAGATCCTACGATAAGTAAACTTAGGATAATAGTTCGATTAAGCACTTTACCTTTTCTGGGGTTAGGATTATGGTTATTTACTAAGCTCAAGCTGAGGATATTTTACCTTATAGCTTTGGTTTTAATACCCTTCTCAACGATTTTCTACATTTTCGTTGTAGTGAAATGATTGAGGATAAAAGAAAATGGGGAGAGCAAAAGAAACTAACCAAAAAGAGATAGGAAGGATCAAGCTGACAGGTGGGACAGACTTAGTTGCTTCCATTGTGAACGATGAGCACCTGGACCTAAGGATATGGGTAGATAGCGATGACTACAAAGGATGGACAAAGCAAGGCTTACGGTTTTATCTCTTGGACGGTAACTGGGAGAAGTTTAAAGAGATAATGGAGAAGGTAGATAAGGAATACGAGGAGATAGCCTAAGACAAGAGAGGGAGGTAAATAATGAGAAGAAAGAATGAAGTAACGCTATATCAGGGAGGTCTCATAGCGTTGTTGGTCTTCGTGTGTGTTTTAGCTGTTGTTGTAGTAGGTCAAAGAGCCAAAGAGGTTAAAAAGGAGTGCAAGGGAAGATTAGCAAAGGAAAGAATAGCAATCCCTTATTACAGTGATGATGAGCTTATTACGAGGTATTATCAGATTAGCGCAGAGTTACAGGGAGCTTTAGATGATTTGGAAGGTGCAAGAGGACAAGCTACAAGACACGAACTAAGAGAAGCAAGTAAGGATTATAATGGGGGAGGAGCTGCGGGAGGATTTGCGCAGGGATTTGCAAGAGGGTTTAACCCAGGAGTAATTGAAGAACGTTTAACTAGAATAAAAGTTGATACACTAAGACAAATAAGGGCTTTATATTTAGCTGAGATTGCTAGGAGAGGGCTTAAATTACCAGGATAGGAAGATCCCCTTAAGCCCCCCATGCCCCAAAAGGCTTTTTCCAGACTAATGAATATCCCACAAACAGGACATATCAATTTTTTAGACTCGATGTTGAACAATAAGATTTACTGCAGGAAGGAGACAGAGTTTAAAAAGCCTTGAAATAAGTTAGAACAGAAACAGGAAACGCTCCCAGAGCATTTTTCCGAAAGCGTTTTTTCGTCAAAATAAGAAGGCAAGTATTTAGTCAAAGGGGTTATTTGGCTGTAAGTAGAAATTTGCCTTCACCGGCAGAGAAAAACAACGCAATACAGGCTCATATAGGCACTTTGTCGAGGCAAGGCAACCTATAATACCTGGGAAATAGGCTAAATAAGCTATATTATCCAGGAGAGTTTAGGATAAATACTCCTTAAAATGGTGTCCCTGGGATCAATATTAACTTTTATTGTTTGAGCTGCCCTGGCCAGGTGGATATCCCTGCGAAGTCTCACCACTTTGTGGGAGGATCCTGCCTGGCCAGTGGGGAATCCCCACCACCCCGAGAGTGTAATAAATAGTTGGGTGTGATGTTATGAACGAATGGTAGTTTAGAGAGGAGAAGAGAAGATAAAACAGGAGTTTAAGTTACTTAATATAGTAAGATAAAGTGAAGGTAAAAGCGATAAATAAATGATTAGCGAGATTGAACGCAACATTAAGATATTAAACCCCTGTTTAAGTAATCTTAAGGTAGTAAGACAAAATAAAGCAAAAAGCGATGAATAAATGAACATATCTAGGTATGATAGTGAGTAAACAGGGAAATAAAAGGTTTTTCTACACGGACTTTCAGTGTTTTCAAACCACAATAGGAATATTTCAGGACTCCCGGATAGACAAAATCAGCCTAAATCAAGAGTTACGCTCATTGACAAAGAAAAAGACCTCCATAGGAGGGTCAAATTGACGTTTTTTTTGACTAGGCTTGACTTGAAATTCACAGTGTCTATGTCAACGAATTTCTATTAAGCCAGTTGTGGGATAGAGGGATTTTAAGGTAAAGGGGGTGAGGCAGATACTCAATAAGAAACAGCTTGTAGTAATGTGGTCAATTGGAATACTCATAATTTTATATTTGCTGTATCCCAGGATACATACCTTACCTAAGCAGCTTTCGTTACATATATATGATTACAACTGGGCTGCTAATCGCCTGGAACGTCTAGCTAAATTTCAACCGATATACGAACACTATTGGCTTTTTGTATTCATTTTACCCGTTCTTATTATCGGTGCACTGTTGGTTATTACCCTTAGTAAGAAATAGTTACTAAAATGAGATAGAGAGTTGTATTCAAGCAGGTTGCAGAAGAAGCTATGCACTTACTTTGAGGAGAACATAACCAGGTATAATTATCGCGATAATGTTTTATTGAAGCGGGTTCTATTCATTTCAAAAGGATAAATAAAGCACGTAATTATGAGATTTAGGGTGCTTAATATAGGGGTTTGGACATCTATGTGAATATGATAGGAAGTTGTGTTTAAGCGGGTTTGCGGCGATTAGGGGGTAGCAAAATATGTAGGAAAATGTGGGAAATATCGAGGTTCACGGGCAGGAACTCTCCTGTTTCTGAAAAACTCTGGCTGAGGAAAGCAATATGGGTTATGTAAGCAAAAAAATACGGGCTTTTTCTTATTATGCTGATATTACATCTCCTACTTTTGGCAATGCTCTTGGGTCTTTAACTAGGGCAGGATATAGCTATAACTACGCTAGAAGCTACGGGAGGCAAGTCTTTTTAATGGACAGGTTTATTGATGCCCTTTTTGGTCTACGGAGAAAATAAGAAAGGAGAGTTAAAATGAGGAGCAAAACACTATTAGCTGCTTTTTTGTTGGGTGTAGGTCTTTGTTTTGTGCCTGTTTTGGGGTATGGGGAAGTTAAGGATTGGTGGTATGATGAGGAGAAAGCGACGTATATGGAATTACGTCTTCTCAACGCCAGAGTTGATTACATGATGCGGAACCCGACTACTTTTTTGGCTGTTGGTTTTGAGTATGATCCGGATGGGAGTCTCCGAAGGAACTTTTTCCCGAAGCATATTGGTATTGACACAAAGGGTAAGATTCTGGTGGGGATTATAGACAATAGAGATGCATTTTCTGATAAGGCTGGGACAGACTTGCTGGGCGGATTTCAGATGGAATTGACGATTATATATTCGTTTTTAACCTTTGTATCCACAGAGATGAACACTGATGTTGTGGCTAAACTTTACAGCAGAGAGGAAATTCCTTTAGGCTATTTTTATCAAGGGAAATATCACCTGTGGGAAAAATAGTAATAAGGATGCGCTTATACCAGAGAGGGGATTAGGCGGGAGGAATTTGAACGTCCCACTTATGAAGTAGATATTGTAGATGAGTGGCTAAAGAAACAAAAATGAGGAGATGAGTCAACGAGAAAAATCTCAAAGGCTTGTCTGGTAAGGGTTTGAGAGAAAAACAAGTCAGAAATTCCTAACAGGTTCAAATATCAGATAGATACCCCATGAGATACATTTCCTTTTGTAAATCGCAATAAATGAGGTTCCTCCCATTCAGCAAAAGATCCACATTTACAAGCGTAAGGTTTTGTTGAGTCTCCAGAAGGTACAAGCCATTTTTTACAGAACGGGCACTTTACATATTTACCAGATATTGATTTTCTCATGATTAACCAAATGATAAAACCAGTTATACCCGACCATATAATGACCGATGAAAAGATCCCACCCAAGATACCAGCTACATTATTGCCCAGAAAAGCTAGTATGAGAAGAATATAAAATCCTAAACCTTCTAAAAAATAAAGGCCATGTATTTCTCCCGTTGGAGAGCCAACACCGATTAGGGTTGCGATTCCACCTGCTATTAGGTAGAACCACAGGCTACCTCCCTTATTTATGAAATTAATTGTAATATTACTAATTCCTATGGCTATTATGTAAGTGTTTAGTGTAACCGAAACTATGTGGGTTAGCGCAAAAACGGTCATTAATATTCCTCGTCTTGCTCCCTTATCACTTAACCTAAATGCAAGCGAAATCATTCCCAAACCAGGGAGAGAGGTTACCAAAGAAAGAAGATACCAAAAAAATAAGTAAAATAAGAAAAGGCTGAGGAGGTACAATAAGAAATTCATCTATTCTTACCCCCTCATGTGTTATTTTAAACTCACCATATTATTGGTAGGTTTAATTGCTTGAATTTTAACTTACTCTCTGCTATACTTTTAGGCAGGGAGTAAGGACGACT
>Ga0315551_10002892_pt1 | contig 12308 bp, 14 predicted proteins | sample SalMarSW160290MG_FD_203678 | JGI IMG/M metagenome (GOLD analysis project Ga0315551, IMG submission 203678) | Salt marsh sediment microbial communities from the Plum Island Ecosystem LTER, Massachusetts, United States - Salt Marsh Sediment SW1602-90 ... | reverse complement strand
GCAAGCAGAATAATAATGAACTACAAGGAGTTCCTAAGAGACCCGAAATTGTTCATGAACGCTATGCACTCGGTTGATTGGGTTGAAGGCTGGCGAGACCGCCGAAAAGCTCTCAAGGCGCCAGGCGTGATTATCTCGACCGCAGGTATGCTGAAAGGTGGTCCAGCTGCTTTTTACGTGTCGAAAATTGGGAAAAAAGCCAACAACGCCATTTTCTTGGTGAGCTATCAGATTCCGGGAACGCCTGGAAAAGAGCTTTTGGACAAGGGCATCTGCACGATTGATGGCAAAGTGCGCAGAGTTAAAGCTCTTTATGAGCATTTTGATTTCTCCTCTCACTGTGGGGCAAGTCAACTTAAAGAGGCGCTGCGAAAACTGGGTGGAAAGCCTAAAGTGTTCGTTGTCCATGGCGATGAAGGAAACTGTGAGCTTTTTGCGAATTGGGCCAAGTCCGAGCTGGGCTTGGATGCTGTTGCACCAAAAACTGGCGATACTTTTGAGGTTTAGGGCGTAGCTATGAAAATCGGCATTTTACCCATTGGACAAGCAGATACAGGCATACTAATGCGAATTAAGGAAAACTTGGCGCGAGTTTTCCCAGATACCACGTGTCTGGTGATTGACGAAAAACTTCCTCTTCGAGAGGAAGACTTCGACAAAAAGCGCAAGCAATATCGTTCAAACAATATTCTAAGCGAAATCCAAGGTTACGCCGCTAAAAAAATAGATTTGAACCGCGTTTTAGGCGTTGTTGACGCGGACATTTTTGTTCCTGAATTGAATTTTGTGTTTGGAGAGGCTGTTTGCCCTGGGAAAGCTGCTTTGATATCTTTATGGCGGCTTAAACCTGAATTTTACGGCGATGCGCCCAACATGGAGCTTTTTTCTGCGAGAGCGCTGAAAGAGGCTGTTCATGAGCTTGGACACACTTTGGGCTTGAGGCATTGCCCACGTTCTTCATGTGTTATGCATTTTTCGAATTCCATTTCCGACACAGACTTAAAACAAAGCTTATTTTGTGACCAATGCTACTTACACGCTTCAATAAGCATCAACAAGTTAGGGTGAGAACTTTGGCTGAAAAATTTGACGCTCAAATAGTGTATTTGGTTCCGATACTGGCGAGTTTACTGTTTGGGCTGGGCTGCGCCTACCTACTTCGCGCTCAGCCAGTGCCGCCTGTCAGTGTCACGCCTTTTCCAGAGGACACCACTCCAGGTCTATTCGGTAATGCCCTCTACTTTGTTGTTCTCATCGCCATAAGCGCCACTGTTTTTTATTTTCTTCTTAAACGGAAAAACCGCAAACTGGTCACTCTAATCATAGCTTTTGCTTTGACGACCGCTTCTTTGCTGTTGTCTGTGATTTACCTGTCTGTGATTTTTGCTTTTGTTCCAAGCTTGGAGTTTTTGGTTTTGCCTCTCTCCATAGTTATAACTGTCTTCTTTGATCTTGCCATTTTCAGGTTAGGCAGCAAAGCGCGCAATACTGTAGTGATCTGTTTAGGTGGTGCACTTGGAGTGTTTTTCGGAAACTTTATCCCGTTTTTGAGCGGCGTGTTGATTCTCGCTTTCCTAGCGGTTTACGATGTGTTCGCGGTTTATTATGGACCTGTGGGCAAAATAGCTCATTTGGGACTTGATCAGCTTCAAGGTTTAAGCTACTCGTTTAAGGAGGTTCAAATGGGTTTGGGCGACCTAGTGTTTTATTCTATGCTTTCAGGGATTATGCTTTTCAATTTCGGCTTGATCTCTTGCCTCGTTTCGCTCGCTGGTATTTTGGTTGGTTCTTTCTTTACCTTGTTGATGCTTGAAAAGAAGGGAATTTTTCCAGGTTTGCCTTTCCCAATACTTTTGGGGTTGGTTGGCGGGTTACTCGCATCGCTTGTGGCTTAGCTAGCAATCAGTTAAGGCTAAGCGGCTCCAAACCATTTTTTGAAGATTTCGCGAATTTTTTGTGGTCCTTCCAGCACAAATATGTCTTCCATGCGTTCTAGTTTCTTGACTTGTTCCACTTCTTCCTTTCTGACGCGCAGTTTCATTTCTTTGCCGTTTGGAAGCTTCGTGTATACTGTGCCTTCTTTATAATCGGTTGGTGCAATGTAAACGGGCACGAATGCTTTCAAGCTCATTATGGCGGCGTTCGTGAGTAGGGTGTCTCCGATGCTGTTTGCGATTTTTGCAACCGTGTTTGATGTGGCAGGGGCGATGAGCAGGAACTCGTATTTGCGCATTTGCATCCAAGCGGCGAGAAAAGGCGCGTTGGAATTAAGTTCAACAGAGACCTTTTGGAAGTTTTGTTTCAAGTCAGTTTCAAGGTTATAGTATTTTAGGACTATGTCTGCTGCTTTGGACAGAAAAACTTGTATTTCCACCGTGTCCGCGTATTCTTTCTGGATTTCTTTCATGACTTTTATGAAGTCGGCGATTTTGTCGCCTGCTCCTGTGATTCCCCAAGCAACCTTTCTTTTCTTAACTTTAATCTGTTCCGCAGTCATGACCATTGTCTCCTTTTATTACGTCTCATATTTCTTTAGAAACGCGGCAAACTTTTTTACTGTTTTCTTCAGACTTCTGAACCCTTCCTCATCCTGCTTTACGCCTTCCACCGTGTCTTTTGTCCAGAAAGTGGCGCCTAAGTTTGCGCCGAAAAATCCGCCGCTGACCGGAATCATGCCATTAAGGATGTAGAACGTGTGAATCTGCTGTAAGGCGGCTTCCTGCCCGCCGACGCGGTCACCGCCCAGAGCGATGCCCATGCCGACCTTATGCCTGAAAAAGTTCTTGTCTGCGGCTACGACTGCGCGGCACCTGTCCATGACGGCTTTGGTTTGGGCGCTGACGCCGCCGTTGTAGACTGGCGTGGCGATTATTATTCCCTTCGCGTCTTTTAGCAGGGCGTATATTTCTTGCATGTCGTCTTTGAAGATGCATTCTTTATGCGTTAAGCAGTGGTCGCAGTGAGTGCAGAATCCGATTTTTTTTCCTCTGACGGTGAAGAAGCGTGTTTCAAAGCCTTGTTCTGCAAGCGTTCGCAGCGCTTCCTTCAGAACGTGCTCGGTGGCTTGCTGTCGTGGGCTACCGCAGATACCAACTATCATAAAGTTCACCGAAAATTCATAGTCTTAAATGTGCATTAAAGCTTTCCCTAAACTGGCGCTGTTGTTTTTTACGGGGCTTGGAGGTTTTTACTGATGTGCTCTCGGTGACTATAGCCCCCTCCTTTATATAAGGGGGGTATAGTCTTCTCCGAGCACTAGAGAATAGGCAACCGTCCAAAACAACGGTTTGGTAACCATTAACCATAATAGTTGGGATTCACATGTTCTCATGAGGTTAAGAGTGGCATAAGGGCTGAGAGATGCAGCTTACAGCTTGATTCTCAACAAGAAATGAAGTTGGAGTCAACTATGAGAACTGTCATTTTTGCAGTTTGAGCTGTAAAACCCGCAAACAGAAACGCGTCGCATAAGGAAAACGTGAACCAAAAAGGTAGAAAAGATGCGCAGCAAACTTTACCCCAGCGAATATCTGGCACTTCTCACTGTAAAGTACGACATCGACGCAGACAAATTTTTCAACGCGCTGGTTTCAGCTGGAAAAAACCGAAAAACACGATGCGGAAGCCTCTCCATAGAATGCCGAACAAAACAAAACCGCAACGTGATTTTCCTGATAACGCAGCGGTCAAAAGTTGTAGCGCAATTCAAAATCCCCGAGGAATTCCTGTCCAAACAGAAGAACCCAATAAAGGAAGCCAGAAACACCTACTTAGAAAACAGGTACGCAATCAAAAAAAGTGGAGAACCACACTCACTTCAAATCAAAGACCTACGAGTCGGAATGAAAAAAGTAAACCTCAAAGCCAAAGTTATAGAAGTCTCAAAACCAAAATACGTAGTCACAAAATTCGGAAACCACGCCAGCGTAGCCAACGCCACAGTCACAGACACCACCGGAAAAATCAAACTATGCCTCTGGAACGACCAAATAAACACAATAACAGCAGGCGACACCATACAAATAGAAAACGCACGCATCTCAGCATTCAGAAACGAACGACAAATGCGAATAGGCAAAAACGGCACACTCCACGTCACATAAACACTGCGCTTACAAGCAAACTTTAATACTTTTGAATCAGCTTGTAATTCTTGGCGGTGGGTCTTAGGCGGGGGGGTAGGGGTCCCCTGCACCGTAAACCCTCTACACGACGGGCTGACATCTGCGGATGAGGCGTCAAAGGCCGCCTAGACCTTCCTTTCCGAAACAGTGACTATCCGTCCCTTGAGGCTGGCGGTCAATGGACAGCTTCCGTAGGGAAGCTGGTTTCACGGTTCACCAGGCGAACCTGGCTAGGCTCGGGAGAGAGCAACCTAAGTCTGGACGTTCAGCGCTCAAGGGGGCGCGGGTAAGAGCGTAGGGCTTGAGGGCGCTGGGCGGAGTCTAGGCGTCGAACCACAGTGGCCCACCGCTATTTTCGCGTTTTTCGCGTGGGTTACCGCAAAATTGAAAAACCCAACCAAACCATAAAACACAGAGCCAACAAAAAGGGGAACGCCCAAGCCATGGTAAAACTCAACAAAACCGATCAACTCGTCATGAACGCCCTAAAAGAAAGCAAAGAACTAACCCTCCAAGAAATCGCCGACAAAACAGGCGAAACACCCAAAAAAATCTTCCGCGCACTCCGCAAACTCTTCGAAAACGAACTCATCGAAACCAACGCGCGAAAATACAAGCTTAGCGGCAAGTAAAAAAGAGCCTCGAGCGGGCCTTGATCCCGCGGCCTGCTGCTTACAAGGCAGCCGCTCTACCAGGCTGAGCTATCGAGGCATCTGGACAATAACGAGCGCACCCAACAAATAAAAACTTTCACCACTTGCGGCTATAGTTCAGGTATAATTCTTCGGGTATGCTGTTGAATTGTTCCAGTGCGTTTTGGAGGTTTTCGGCGATTTCTCTGGCGATTGTGTCTGGTGGGGGTAGGTTTTCGGTGTCTTCTGTGCTTTCGTCTTTGAGCCAGAAAATGTTCAGGTTTGCTTTGTTGCGTTGCATTGGTTCAGCATAGGTGTATGGTTTGAAGTGGTCGGTTGGTTGGCGGTTGCGTGTTCTCTAGCGCTTTCTGCGGATTGTGTAGGTAGCCTATGGAAAATCAGACCTCTATCCCTCTAACGTTTTCAGGACTCGCAGAACTAGTGCTCGGAAAAGACTATAGCCCCCTTATATAAAGAAACTATATAAAGAAAAACGAATTTGACCGTGAAAGCGAAGTAATTAACTGCTCGGAAAAGACCACACCTACCTCATATATAGGGGAGTGGATAGCGGGTGAAACGAGTTTCTGCTCGTGTCTCTAACCCTCAAATTAGAGAAACGCCTGCTTTTTGCGCCCCTTTTTGAATAAGAAATCGGTATCCGCGGATAGAAAGGTTTGTATTCTGGATTCATAATTCTTAATACACGCTTTAATCAAGGCAAATAGCAATAATGAAGGAACAGATTCTATGAAAACCAAGACAACACTTGGAACCATACTCGCCACCATAATTTTACTGGGCTTAATGGCCCCGCTCGTTTCAGCAGCCGAAACACTCGACAGAACAGATTTCCAACAGGAAAGCTTCGCAAAAACAGTCGATTACATGGACTATGTCCGCGCCTACGCCACCCTCCACGGCATCCCGCAACCAGACAACTTCGACAAGTGGCACGCCAACATGTACATGACCTACGTGAACACCAGCGGCTTAAAACTGCTCTACGCAGGACTCGAAGAAATAACCAAAGACGAATCCACCTACCTGCGCATACCCATGCAATCGTTCATCATGCACTACAAAACCAACCAAAACAACCGCGACGTAATCCTCGCCAGCACGTTCCTCATGCTCATGGCATTCAACGAAACCGCCACCTCACTCTACCCAGACTCACCCGACAGAAACGACATGCTCTACGCTTCATTCAGCCTAGGCTTCGACCTAAGCAACCTAGGCAAAACACTGCCAGTGCTCAACAGCAAAACAGAAACCATCCCGCTAACACACGAAGGCAACCAATGGACATGGGGCATGAAATACACCAACCTAACCGCCCTCTGGTGGAGAACATGGATAGACCCCAACAACCCACGCTTCCAAAACAGCTGGCCAGTCGGCCTAACAGTTTACGATGAACTCACGTTCACGTACAAACTCACAATCGACCCAGACGCAGGCACCGCAACGCTGCAGGAAAACCACATAATCGGACGAATGCGCCACCTCTTCGTCGGCGTAATCCCAGCCATCTGGGTATACTATAACAGCACAGGCACCTACGGCATGCTCGGCAGAAAACTCAGCAACGAAACCATCTACGACTTCATCCAAGACAACGGTCTCAAAATGAGCATCATAAACTTCCAAACATCAGTGATGGCTGACCACGAAACCTACAGCCAAACGCCTTCAGGACAAAACGTAACCGACGAGGAAATCCCAGTCACCGACACGTCCATAAACACCTACGCGGATGATGGCGAAAAAATCTTCAACGCCGACTTCGGCACCAAAAAAACCTACAAGCTGTACGACTACACCGCCGACCCAACGGAAACCACATACGACACTTACGAGTCAACCGCACGAACCGCCAAAATAGCAGGCTACGCAGGCAACGGCGGCCTCTTCGCATACCACATAGGCTTAATGAAGTTCCTGCCAGCAGTCGTCATACACATGTATCCTGCGCTCTTCGCAAAAGCCGCATCCACAATCGCCAACATGAGCCGAGCCAACTACTTCTACATAATCGCATACCCCGAATACAGCGGCTACAGGGTTGAACACGACCCCACGTTCACCGCGTACATAGCAGCAGCACCCGGCACAACGCCAGAACAGCCCCCAACAGGCGCGGCAGGATTAATCATCATAGCCCTAATCATCATCGCCGTCGGCGTAGGCGTCGCAGTATTCATAGCCCGAAGAAAACCCAGCTAAAACCCAACTTTTTTCTATTGCCCTTTTGTAGCGTTTTTCAGTTTACGCGCCGTCGCCTCAATCTCCTCAAGCATCCTGCCAGCATCCCCCTGATGCCTATGAACAACGTTGACAAAGGCGCTGCCCACAATGACGCCGTCCGCCCCGCTTTGAATGATTAATTTAGCGTGCTCAGGCTTCGAAACTCCAAACCCAACAGCCAACGGAACCCGCCCAACCGTATAAGGCAAAACCCGCTTAATCAACTGCACAGTCGAATCCTCCAACGCTTCGCGCGCTCCTGTCACACCGAAATGCGAAACAAGATACAGAAACCCCGAAGTACACGCGACAATCTTTTGTAGCCTCTCGTTTGTGGTAGAGGGCGCCGCAAGAAAAATCGTATCCACCCCACAAACCGTCGCGGCTTCACGGTACCCATCAGCCTCCTCTACTGGAAGGTCAGGAACCACAACGCCGTCAACCCCGCAGTTACTCGCCAACCTAAAAAAGTTCTCCAAGCCCATCCTGAAAACAGGATTATAATACGTCAAAATCACCACAGGCACGCCACATTTCCTCCTGACTTCCCCAGCTATGCCCAACACCACCTTCGGCGTCGTCCCCGCCTCCAAAGCGCGCACGCTAGCCGCCTGAATCGTCGGACCATCAGCTATCGGATCAGAAAACGGAATCCCCAACTCAAGAATGTCCACGCCGCCCTTGACGAGCGCCTCAGCAATCACAGGCGTAAACTGCGGCTCAGGGTCTCCCCCAGTCACGTAGCCTATAAGCGCGCCGTTGCCCTGCGCCTTCAGCTTCTGGAAAACATTGGCTATCCCGCTCATATCTTCACCCCTAGAAAATCAGCCACCACTTCTACATCCTTATCTCCGCGCCCCGACAAAGTAACCACAATCGTTTCCTTCCGCTTCATTTTCCGAGCCAACTTCATAGCAAACGCCACGGCATGCGAAGATTCCAAAGCTGGGATTATGCCCTCCTCCTCCGACAGCGCACAGAAAGCATCCACTGTCTCCTTATCCGTAGCCGTAGCATATTCGGCTCTCCGCAACGTTTTCAGAAAAGAATGCTCTGGTCCAACACCAGGATAATCCAAGCCTGCAGAAATGCTGTGAGTAGTTTGTATCTGCCCATCAGTGTCTTGGAGAACGTGGGTTAACATGCCGTGGAAGACGCCTTCCGAACCCGCGCCTAGGGCAGCCGCGTGCTTTCCAGATTCGATGCCTTCGCCTGCAGCTTCAACGCCGTACAGCTTCACTTCGGGGTGGTCCTCAAAAGGGTAGAACGTTCCTAGGGCGTTGCTGCCTCCGCCGACGCAGGCAACCAGCGCGTCTGGAAACCGCTTCTCTTTCTGCATAAACTGCTCTTTCAGCTCGTTGCCTATGACGCATTGGAAATCACGGACGAGCAGGGGGTACGGGTGTGGACCCACAACCGACCCTATCAGGTAATAGGTGCTTTCAAGGTTGGTAACCCAGTCCCTTAACGCTTCATTTATGGAGTCCTTTAACGTTTTAGAGCCAGATTCCACAGGATGCACTTCCGCGCCCAAAAGTTTCATCCTGAAAACGTTAAGCCGCTGCCGTCTCATGTCTTCAGTGCCCATGTACACTTCAGCCTTCAAGCCCAAAGCGGCGCAAGCTATGGCCGTGGCAACTCCGTGCTGACCAGCGCCTGTTTCAGCGATTACTCGTTTCTTTCCCATCCTTTTAGCCAGCAGCGCCTGCCCGAGCGTGTTGTTGATTTTGTGGGCGCCTCCGTGAGCCAAGTCCTCGCGTTTCAGGTAAATCTTCGCTCCGCCCAGTTTCCTTGTCAAGTTCTCCGTGTAGTACAGCGGTGTTGGTCTTCCAGCATACTCTGACAGGTAATACGCCAGCGTTTTGTTGAAGTTCGGGTCTTGTTTGGCTTGCTCGTAGGCTTCCTCCAATTCGCTGATTGCCGCCATCAAGATTTCGGGAACAAAGCGGCCTCCATATTTTCCGAATTTTCCGTCAATGGGGTAGTTACTCAGTGTTTTCATACTCTAACGTCCTTAGCATTTTTGATGAACTCAATTATTTTTTTGTGACCCTTAATTCCCGGTTGCAGTTCCACGCCGCTGGACACGTCCACCGCGTAGGGTCGAACAGTGCGCACAGCCTCAGCGACGTTTTCAGGAGTCAGTCCTCCCGCTAGAATTAACGGTTTTGGATGGATAGCTTGCTTAACGCGCTTGCTCAATTCCCAGTCATGAACGATGCCCGTTCCGCCATATCTCCCATTAGCAAAGGAGTCGAGGAGAACGGCGTCGAATATTTTTGCCGCTTTTGAGACGACATCAAGCGCGTTAGCGCCCTTTGCGTTGACAGCCCCTATTAAAAGGGTGTTTGGAATTTTTAATCGAACGGATGCGGCGGTGTGCAGCTTTTCTCCATGAATTTGAATGGCATCTGGATTCAGCTTTTCATACATCTCAAATTCGTCGATGCCTCTTGGAACAGTGACTAGAACGCTTTTCACGAAGGGCGGAACTTGCCTAATGAGCTTTTCCGCTTTTTCCAGTGCGATATTTCTCGGCGAAGAGGCTACGCCCACCACGAATCCGACAGCATCTGCTCCCGCCGCAACAGCAGCGTCCAAATCTTCTTTTCGAGTTATTCCGCAGATTTTCACCCTAACCGCATTCATAATGCTGACACAAACTCCTTAACCTTCTTTTCAACGTTGTCGGCTAACATGACGGCTGACCCGATGAGAAAAGCGTGAGCGCCGCATTCGCGTAGAAAATGCAGGTCAGCAGGTGTGTTAATTCCGCTCTCGCTCACGGTAATCTTGCCTTCTGCGCCATTTCGTTCCAGAATTCTCTTGGTTACGTTCAAATCCACCTTCAATGTTGCCAAATCTCGATTGTTAATGCCTACCAAGTCAGCGTGGGTTCTTATGGCAGAGCGAAACTCCTCAGCAGTATGGGTTTCCAGCAGAACCTCGAGGTCTGCCGAGTGTGCCCTCGCTATCATGTCGTTTATAGTACATTCGCAGTATCCTCTGTCAAAAAGAGCTTCTATCAGCAATGCAGCGTTGGCGCCTGCTTTTGAAGCTGCTTCCAGCTGTACAGGGCTTAGGATTATGTCTTTCATAAGAATTGGAAGTTTCACTGCCTTCCGTGCTTCGATGAGCGAGTGCAGAGAGCCTTTGAAATGTTTTGGTTCAGTTAGAATGGAAATGCCCACGGCTCCGCCTTTTTGCATGCTTTCTGCTATGCTGCTTGCTTCAATGTTTTTTCTGATTGTGCCTGCGGACGGCGATGCTGCTTTAATTTCGGTGATGACTGGAGCATTTTTGGTTTCCAGAATTGCCTTTTTCAAGCTTATGTGAGAAGTCGCTGTTTCCTTTATCGCTTCATAGTAGCCACTATTAATCGTTTCTTGTGCGCTTTGCGCTAGCGTGTCAAGAAAGTCAGCCATACTTCGCTTCTAACTCCTCAAGTTTTGTTTGGTTCCCACCAGAGGCTTTGATTAACGCTTTAAGTTTTTTGTAAGCGGCTCCGCTTTCGATTGATTTGCGGGCTACTTCCATACCGTAACTGAAATCTTCTGCTTTTCCACCCACAACTATTCCTGCGGCACTGTTGACAAGCACGATCTCTGTTTTTGGGTCGTCAACGGCGCAGTGGTCGTTCAGAATCGTGAATAAGATTTCAGCGCTTTCGTCTGGTGTTGTTCCTTTTATATCTGCAATTCGAGCTTGTTTGACTCCGAAGTCTTTTGGCGCGGTCTCCATAGCTGCGACTTCACCTTCTCTTAACCATGCAATGGCTGTTTTACCTGTCGTAGCTATTTCATCTAAACCGTCCAACCCGTGAACAACCATTGCTTCTTCGCATCCAAGCCTCTTCAGAGCATAAGCCATAGGAACTGTTAGTTTCGAGTCGTAAACGCCGAGCAACTGCGCATTGGCCGATGCTGGATTCGTCAGTGGACCGAGAATATTGAATACAGTGCGGATGCCTATCTCTCTTCTTGGCTGAATGGCGTACTTCATAGCAGGGTGGAAGGCAGGCGCAAACATAAAACCCACCCCAACTTGCTCAATAGATTTCTGAATAGCCTCAGGTTCAATGTTAAGGTTGAGGCCAAGTTTCTCCAACACGTCGGCGCTGCCGCTTTGGCTGGTCACTGACCGATTTCCATGCTTCGCTATGGCGACGCCCGCGCCAGCGACCACAAAAGCCGCCGCTGTGCTGATGTTGAAAGTTTTTATTTTGTCGCCGCCTGTTCCGCACGTGTCGACGAGACGGTGCTCTACGTGAGGGTGAATTCGGCGGCAGTGTTCTCTCATGACTGTAGCGAAGGCTATGAGTTCTTCAACAGTCTCTCCCTTCATCCGCAAGGCTGTCAAAAACGCGGCTATTTGCGCGTTTGTTGCCTTCCCTGACATCACTTCTCTCATGATTTCCTGTGATTCCTCGAAAGTTAGGTTCGTTTCCTCAATCAGTTTTTGTATGCCTTCTCTAATCATTTTCAGTCATCTGCCCTCCAGAAAGTTTTTCATGATTAGTTTTCCATCCTCGCACAGTATGGATTCAGGGTGAAACTGCACGCCTTCAATGGGGTATTTAGCGTGGCGGACACCCATTATTTCTCCGTCATCAATGGACACCGCAGTTACTTCGAGGCATTCAGGAATAGACTGTGTGTCGCCTGCAAGCGAGTGATAACGCGTTGCCGTAAGAGGGTTGCGAACGCCATTGAAAATGCCTTTTCCATCATGTTTTATTGTGCAGGTTTTTCCATGCATCAGCTTTTTCGCAGAGACAATTTTTCCGCCGAAAGCATGGATTATTCCCTGATGACCGAGGCACACTCCCAAAGTGGGAATTTCACAGCTCAAGTGCTGCAGAATCGCTGTGCAAACGCCGAAATACTGTGCGTCTTCAGGAGTGCCTGGACCTGGAGAGATCACTATTCTGTCGGGTTTAAGCTTCGCAATCTGCTTCAAAGTTACCTGATCGTTTCTAAACACGATAGTCTCTGCTCCGAGTTCTCCGACGTATTGGACAAGGTTGTAGACGAAAGAATCGTAGTTGTCAATTACCAAAACTTTCAAGCTGTTTCGCCTCCAGCGTTCTTAAGCGCCTTCATTAAGGCCTCAGCCTTATGGTCTGTTTCAAACCATTCTCTTTCTGGAACAGAATCAGCCACTATGCCCGCGCCTACTTGAATGTACGCTTTGCCTTTGTCTGCAAACAGGGTTCTGATGGTTATGGCGAAATCCGCGTTGCCATTATAGGCGAAGTAGCCGACAGCGCCCGCATAAGGCCCTCTCCGCGTAGGCTCAAGTT
>Ga0315551_10002886_pt1 | contig 12317 bp, 5 predicted proteins | sample SalMarSW160290MG_FD_203678 | JGI IMG/M metagenome (GOLD analysis project Ga0315551, IMG submission 203678) | Salt marsh sediment microbial communities from the Plum Island Ecosystem LTER, Massachusetts, United States - Salt Marsh Sediment SW1602-90 ... | reverse complement strand
GGTCAATCCGGATATTCCCATCCTGCTGCTGTTGAACGACAACACCGAGATCTCCCTGATCGCCGAGAAGAGGGACCGGCTCACCTATCTGGACAAGGTCTTCGTGTGGAACGGGGACTCGAAGATATTCCTGGCCATGATCAAGTACATCGAGGACAAGATCAATGCGGTCAAGGACACCAAGATCGGCCTGGTGAGGGTGATCCTGCTGGTGGAGGACTCGATCCGCTACTACTCCCGCTACCTGCCCTTGCTGTACACGGAGATCATGAAGCAGACCCAGAGAATCATCACCGACGAACACCTGGTTGAGGTGAAGAAGCTGCTGCGCATGAGGGCGCGGCCCAAGGTGCTGATGGCGGAGACGTTCGAAGAGGCCCAAGCCGTCATCGAGGAATACAAGGACTATATGCTCTGCCTGATCACGGATATGAAGTTTCCCATCCAAGGAAAGCGGGATGACCAGGCGGGGGTGATGCTTGTCGAATACGTGCGCCGGCAGGTGCCGGACCTGGCTATCCTGCTGCAATCCGCCGAAGCGGAGGCTGCCGATACGGCCAGGGAACTGGATGCCAGCTATATCAATAAAAATTCGGAAAACATCTCCGTGGAGCTGACGGAGTTCGTGTTTCGTTACCTCGGCTTCGGGGATTTCGTGTTCCGCAATCGGAAGGGTGAGCCCATCGGCCGGGCTCGAAGCATGGAGGAGTTCAGGGACCTGCTGTTTACCGTGCCGGACGAATCCCTGGTCTATCACGCCAACCGCAACCACTTCTCCGGCTGGCTCATGGCCCGCGGGGAGATCCAGATCGCCAAGGAGCTGCAGCCGGTGAAGGTCAGCGACTTTACCTCCACCGCCGGATTGAGGAAGCATCTGCTGGAGGTACACGAGCAGGTGCAGCAGGACCAAACACGGGGTCAGGTGGTTCCCTTCGACGAGTCTTTGCTCGATGAGGTGCATCACGTGCTGCGCCTGGGGGAAGGATCGCTTGGGGGCAAGGGCCGGGGCATGGCCTTCCTTCATCTGATGATCGAAAAATGCGATCTCAACGCTCTGGTCTCCAACGTGAATATCCGCATCCCCCAAACGGCGGTAATCGGCACCGAGGAGTACGATTTCTTTGTCGATCAGAACAATCTTCGGGATCTCTTCACCCGGGCCGTTGCGTATCGAGAGGTGAAGGAGCGCTTCCTGGCCGGAGATCTGTCCCCGGGTCTGCGGAACAAGCTCCGGCGCTACCTCAAGTACTCCGAGGGACCTCTGTCGGTGCGTTCCTCCGGGATGTTCGAGGATTCCCTATCCCAACCCTTCGCCGGCATCTACGACACCTTTCTGCTTCCCAACAACCATCCGGAGTTCGGCGTCCGCCTGCAGCATCTGGAGGAGGCGGTCAAGCTGGTCTACGCCTCGATCCTCTCCGATTCCGCCCGGGCCTATTTCGATGCCATAAGCTACAAGACCGACGAGGAGAAGATGGCCGTGCTGATTCAGGGGGTGGTGGGAAGCCGGCACGGACAGTACTACTATCCCCACTTCTCCGGGGTCGCCCAATCCTACAACTATTACCCGGTGGCCTATCTCAAACCGGAGGATGGAATCGCCGTGATCGGTGTGGGGTTGGGCAAATACGTGATCGACGGGGAAAAGGCCTTTCGCTTCTGCCCTCACTACCCGAAGATCGACTTCGTCTCTCCGGAGGAGCAGCTGGAGTTCAGCCAGCAGGAGTTCTACGGCATCGACATGACGGACGACCATGTGAACCTGATCGGAGGAGACGATGCCACATTGAGCCGACTGCCTATAGGGGAGGCCCAGGACCAGGGAGTGTTGCAGTACTGTGCCTCTACCTGGGATGTCCAGAACAACCGCATGCAGGTGGGAAGCGGCGTGAGAGGTCCCCGGGTGGTGAACTTCGCCTATATCCTGAAATACGACTATTTCCCCCTGGCCAGGGTGCTGGAAGTGGTGCTGGAGTTCATCAAAGGCGCGATGGGCACTCCCGTGGAAATCGAGTTTGCCGTTGATCTCGCGCCGGCCGGAAACGGAAGACCCAACTTCTACATCCTTCAGATCAAACCCCTTTTGGGGGATCTGGAGGAGTACAATCTGAACCTGTCGGAGGTGGACAGAGATCAACTTGTTCTGTACTCGGATCGGGCCATGGGCAACGGCCGTATCGACGGTCTGCGGGATGTGATCTTCGTTGACCCGGAGCGCTTCGACAAGGCCCGCACCGTGGAGATGACTCGAGAGCTGGAGGAGTTGAACAACCGGCTCAAGCGGGAGAACCGGCACTACATCCTTATCGGTCCGGGTAGGTGGGGCAGTCGGGATCCATGGCTGGGGATTCCCGTCAACTGGAACCACATCTCCAATGTCAAAGTCATTGTTGAGGCGGAGCTGCCGGACTTCAAGGTCGACCCCTCCCTGGGATCGCACTTCTTCCACAATGTAACTTCGATGAATATCGGCTACTTCGACATCCCCTGCAATTCCGGAACGAACTTCATCGACTGGGATTGGCTGCGTTCCCATCAGCCTGCCCATAAAAGCGAACATTTCCTCCACTTGAGCTTCGAAGAGCCTCTGGTGGCCAAGATGGACGGACGGAAACGGATCTCCGTGATCTTCAAACCTTCTGGAAAAAGGCAGGCAACGTGAAACTCGTCAACAGAATTTTTTTCAGCGTCTTCGGACTGATCGTCTTTTCGACTCTGGCGAGCACGATCCTCGGCACGCTGCTGATCTCCAACGCGGTTCGCTCCGAAGCGATCAGCCGCGTCGAGTTGGGTTTGAAGGAGGCTCGTGCGGAGCTCGAAAGCAAACTCGGTGAGCTGTCGTTCTGTGCTCAGATCTACGCGGTGGGATTGCAGGAGCAGCTGGAAAGAAAGGTGGTGCCGGATATCGCCCTGGTCGCTCCCGCTGGGCTCCCGCAGCCCCTATCCCGCTTGGGACTCGCCCCCGGTCAAACCAGTCAGGGAACGATCCGGTTCTCCCGAGAAGATCTGGAGAAATTAGGCTACACGCCCGGGGACCGGCAGGTTGATGCTACCTGTCCGGGAGGTGAGTTCCTCTGCCTGTTTGCCACCCACCAGGGGCAGCGGGGCACCGCCTTCGTAGCCACGGTGTTGAACGGGAACATCGAGTTGGTCCGGGGCATCCAGAGGAACCTGTTCGGAGATGACCTGTACGGGGACAAACCCTTCGGTACGGTAACGATTTTCTGTCGGGATGTGCGGATTGCCACTACCGTTCTGGGACCTGGAGGAAATATAGCCATCGGTACACGGGTTTCCGAGGAGGTTCGCAGAAAAGTTCTGGAGCAGGGAGAGGTGTGGCTGCGGCGGGCCTTCGTCGTGGATGAGTGGTACCTTTCCGCCTATGAGCCAATTCGCGATCCCCGGGGTGAAAATATCGGGATTCTCTACGTCGGCGTGCTGGAGCGCAAATACACGGACATCCGCAACCGGGCCGTTACCTTTCTCTCGGCTTTGATCTTTCCCACCCTCGGTTTGGTGCTGTTGGCGGCCTTTCTCATTGCCCGGGGCATCGTGAAACCGCTGTCCCGCCTGGCCGAGGTTTCGGCCCAGATCCGGGTCGGGCAATTCGAAGCGGCTTCGGTTCCAGCCGAGGGCGCTGAGGAGATCCGCGTCCTCTCCGATGCTTTCCAGCGAATGAAGGAGGCGATCCGGGAGAGGGAGAAACGCCTCAAGCTTCAGAATGTCGAGCTGGAGGCGGCCAACAAAGATTACCAGGAGCTGCTCAGCTTCGTGACCCACGAGCTCAACAATTCGATCGGAGCATTGATGCTCAATATGGCCCTCCTGGCCGAGGACACCGAGCAGAAACTGGAGACGGAGGAACGGGAGATTCTGGACCAGGTCGTTCGGGACGTGGAACGCTTCAGGGATATGGTCAGGAACTACCTCAACCTGTCCAGACTGGAGAAGGGTACGCTGCGCTACAATCCCGAGATGGTGGATGTTCGTCAAAACGTGATCGAACGCCTCTTGGAACGACTCCACCGTTGGATCGCCCACAGTCATTTTGAAATCCGCTGGGATTGGCCTGAAGCGGTCGTGGTCTACGCCGATGCGGCTCTCCTGGATATCGTTTTCAGCAATTTCATCGTCAACGCCCTGAAGTACGGAAAAGAGTGGCTGGAGTTCTCAGCCCGGAGAGAGGGGGAATGGTGGATCCTGGCCGTGGCCAATGGGGGAACCCCGATCCCGTCCAAGAAGATCCCCCTGCTGTTCAAGAAGTTCTCCCGCCTGGTCGGTTCGAGTGACGGAGCGGGTTTGGGCCTGTTCCTGGTGCAGAAGATCGTGGAACAGCACGGTGGTGAGGTATGGTGTGAATCGCTCGCAGCGGCGGACTGGCCGAAGATGGCCACCCCTTCGGGGAGCCCCGAAGCGGACAGGGCAGCATCTGACCGCCCTGAGCCTGGCACCCGTTCGGGGACCCATTCGGGAACCCTTTCGGGAACCCGCTTCGGCATGAGGCTGCCCGCCGGGGAAACAGGGGACGGTTGAGGCCGGGTCTAAACCGGCTCTGCAGGAAAATTTTCATACTTCGGCCATTCCCTACTGTGCAGAAGGCGCTTCAGGATGGCAAGCATGCCAGATGATCGCGGCCGTGACCAGAAAGAGGAAGCGTTCCAGCTTGACCAGCTTCGAATCCAGAATGGCATCGGAGAACAAGCCGCTGACACTCTTGTCGGCAACGACGATCTCGGCACTCTGCAGCAGCTCCACGGCCATGGCCGAATACAGGGAGCGGTTGCGCTGCGGCAATCGGGCCAGAAGTTCCTCCAGCAGCTCTTTCGGCACCCGCCTGACTTGAGCTCCGGCCACGAAGTCGCCCAGCAGGGCGATCCCCGTGCCGGCGCTCTCCAGAAACCCCACGTACAGCGGATAGAACCACTCGCCGAAGCCGAGGATTCCGGCCAGGGAGAGGATCAGCTCGTCCCGGACGTAGGGCTGCATCTTCATTCCGATTTTCTCGAGCAGCAGGGGAATGGCCTCGATATCCCTGAACAGCTCCAGAGCCGTGGCTCCGTGGATGATCACCCGGGGATTGGTGGTTTCGCGAAGCCTGCCCCGTATCGCCCCCAGGCTCTCCTGGTCGGCGAGCTTTGCCAGAGCCACCATGGCTTTGCCCTGGAGGAAGAAATCCTGGGTGTCCAGGCTGTTGCGCAGTACCGGGATTCCCTCTTTCACGCTTCGGCTTCCCATGATTTCGGCAGCCAGGTAAGCGGTGGTAAAGTCGTGATTCTTCACCTCGGAGATGAGCGCCTGAACCGCCGATTCGTTCAGCGGCACGTCGGCCAGGGCCTGAAGCGCTTCGGCCCGGATGGTGAACCTCGGGGAGCGCAGCCGGGAGAGAATCTCATTCAAGGAAAGCCCTGAATGCGCCTCCCCCATGGCCTTAAGGGTCTGCTTCTCTTCGGCCACGCTCTGCACCCGCCTGAGACGATGGGTCAGGCTGATCGCCCGCAGATCCCTGGGGGAGAAGATGGCCGCCATGGCGTCCCGGATCGGGTAGGCGCCCAGATTCTCCATGGAGTTCACGAACAGAAGCACGATCAGCGACAGGAGGGCTATTGCACCAAAGTAGATCTGAAACACCCGGGTCTGCAGTTCTCCCTGCGGTGGGGACAGAGCCGATCCGGCGAGCCACGCCTCCAGGCTCTGCAGAATCACACCCCCGAAGACCGATCCCAGAGCGCCGGCTACCCCCAGGGTCATGTAAAAAACCACCCCCAGGTCGAGGCGGTCCTCCGGTTTGATCGCTCCCAGGAAGTAGGTCTGGCCGGCGTTCATGATGCCGAACTGTCCCACGTTGTAGAACAGCAGCACCGCGCAGGCGAAGACCCAGACGGCCCAGGCTTTTTGTGCCGGAGGGGAAACCACCATGGGGATGAGAACGAGGGTGAAAACGGCAAAGAAGAGGAAGTACAGCGGCTTGGCCCCGATCTTGTCGATGAGAAACCCGCTGGCCAGGGCCATGAGCACGGCCCCCAAGCTGCCGAAGACGAGGAAGAACAGAATCACGTTGTCCGCCTGCTGGTAGACCCGCTTGAAGTAGACGACCAGGAACGGCGCCACCATGTAGATCAGAAGAGTGGTGAAAAAGTAGAGAATGATGAACTTCCGGAAAGACCCTTGAGAGAATGCATTTTTGAGGCCCTGGAGCAAATTACGCCCCCGGGATTGTTCGGATTGAGCAGGTTCGGGGAAGCGGAAGACGATCGAGGCTGCGATCAGACCGGCTCCGATACCCACCAGGATGAACAGGGAGTACACGTACAACGGGGCGCTCCTCCCCAGCACTAAGGCCATGGCCACGGCCAGAACCAGGGTGATCGATTGCTGAATCGCCTGGATTCGAGCTATGAAGGAACCGCGGTCCTTTTCCGCGGCGACCTCCCCCAGCACCGGATTGTAGGCCGCGATGGCGATTCCTCTGGCAAGGTTGAATCCCAGGACGCTGAAGATGATGAGGGTGTAGGCCAGCTCTATGTAGCCCCTGGAGGCAAAGAAAGGAGATGCCAGAATCGGCAGCATCAGCAGGTAACGGATCGCCCAGAACCTGCCCATAAGGGGAATGACTCCCCACTTCGCCGCTACCCTGCGTCCGACGAACAGGAACAGGTAGGCGCTGTACATGAACGAGGACAGCAGGCCGACCAGGAAGTTCCCCGCCCCCACGCGCAGCACGTACAGCGTGATGATGTTCCCGCTGAGCAGGGTGAAGGAGATCACGTTCAGGACGGCGAACAGCACGAACAGGCTCCGGGCCCGGCCGAGCTCTCCGGGGCTCAAAGTCGGTTTTCTCATCAACGGTTTTCCGTGCTGCGGCGCAAGCAGCGGGAATGATCGTACAGTTCTTCCAGGCTCAAGGTTTTTAGGAAAACCATCCCTCTGGTGGCGCGGATCAGAGCACTGGGATGTTCGTAGAAAAACTCCCTGCCCAGGCAGGTCTTGAGCGTCTGGTACTGGCTGACCTGGATCTTCTGGGCCAGCTCGGAGAAAGGCCCTTCGTGTTCGTAGCTGGGAAAGGATGCGGACTTCTGGGAAATGAAGGTATTGCGGAAGGCACTCTCCTGGAGCGCAAACATGTTCAGAGAGACCGGCACGAAGATATCCGCCTCGCTGGGGTGGAAGCGATACCAGACGTTTCGGTAGCCGAGAATCCGCAAGTTCCTGCGGCGGGTTCGTTCCTCGTAGAGGCGGATGGCCTCGGTAACGGTTTGCAGCACCTTGTAGTGAGTGTCCGGTCCACTGGCCTCGGGGTCCAGAGCCAGGGTGATCACATCCGGGTTGATCTCCTGAAGCAGCTCCAGCACGGGGGCCACATCCCTGGAGACCGTCGGTTCCTCTGTGAAGATCTCGCCGGTGTAGAAGCCCAGGCGCAGGTGGCGTACCGATTCACCGCTCCAGCCGAAATAGCCCCAGAGGCAGTCCGCCTCCCACTCCCTGCACATCCCCTTCAGCCGCTGGATGTAGGGCAGGTCCTTCTTCCCCGGGTACTGGGTTTCGAAATAGCTGATCAGCTCTTCGATTCGGTCCTCGAGGCTCTGGCGATCCTCCTCTTCGTACAATTCCACCACGTTTCGGTACAGCCGTCGCATCTCCCCGTCGTCCTTCATGGTACGGGAGCCTGAAGCCACCCCGTCCAGATACTGCCACACGTCCCGGTTGCGGAAGATGCTGTTGCCCGGGTCGAAGTATCCGGCCGCCTCCAATTCACCGAAGGCGGGGGAACGGATGAAGCTCTTCAACTTCAGGCAAGACTTGAGCATGAACTGGTTGGTCACCGCGGTGAAGCCGCTGGTCAACGTGGCGAAGTAGTGCCGCGTCGAATGATCCCGGATGTGGCGGACGATGAAAGGCAGGTATCCCAGCATCAGGTCGTCGTGATGGGGCTCGGTGTGCAGGAAGACCGTGTCGGCCATGGTGTGCGTGCCGGCCTCGATCTTGGCCTTCAGGCTCGCGATCACCCGGTCGCAGATGTCCCCAACGGAGCCTTGCCCGGAGGCTTGCCCTTGGGCTGGCCTCCGGGCCAGCAGTCGGGCCGCAAAGGGGGAGTCCCTGAAGTCTTTTTCCTCCAGGCCCTCTATTCGCTTCTGCTTGTCCGAGGCCAGGTCCACCACCACTCGCTCGATTTGCTCATGCGTCAGCACCTCAGCGGAGAGGAAGGCGTCCAGATTGCGGGACTGCAGATCCCTGGCCGCTCCTTGGGTGAGGTAGAAGCGTGCCAAGGGCAGGGAGCGCAGGGCGCTGGCCGGAACCCGGACGTGGCGCTCGGCCTGCACGGCCTCGGCCACGATGGCGGCTTTGGCCTCTCCGGCGGAGATGATGAGGGCCACACAGTCCCGGTTGAAGGTAATGGTGGCCAGGCCCAGGGTGATTACCAGGCGCTTGCGGGCCACCTCGATTCCTCCCAGATCCCCGGCGGCGGCGGCCTGGGTTTCGTAGTTGACGGTGGTCAGTCGGGTGGTGGAGTACAGATCCGATCCGCGGACATTGAAGCCGATGTGGCCGTCCGGACCGATTCCTCCCAGGAAGAAGCCGATCCCACCCAGGGCCCGCACCCGATCCTCGTATTCGACACACCACTGATCGATTCGCTGGATGACCTCTTTCTGCAGGCTCTCGGTCTTGCTGCGGGCCATGCGATGGCGCAGGGTTATATCCACCTCGTCGTTGGTCCAGATCTCTTCCAGGGTTTTGCCGGCGGGAAGCCCGATCCGGCTGCAGTCGATCAACAGAGCCCGTCCGGAATCCAATCCGAAACTCTCCAGGTAGAAGCGGTTCACGTAGTAGAAGAAGCTGTTGTGGTGCAGGGGATTGATCGGGTAGAACTCGTCGATCTGGACGAAGTGAAGCCCGGCCAGCCGGCAGACCCGGCCAGGATCGATGCCCCACGCCTCCAGTTCCCGCCGCACCTCGGGAGTATCCCATCCCTCGCGAAGGCGGACCACCTCCTTGATGAAGTGTTCCGGGGTTTTGCCCGTGGGCAGGGCCGTCACCCCTTCGGGATTCTCTTGAGCCCACTCGATGAAGCGCATTGCGGCCAGAGTTCCCAGGGCGGGAAAGGAATCCACCACGATCACCCCGATTTTTTCCTCGGGGGGGTAGATCAGCCGCCGTCCCGAGCGTTCCAGAGCCTTTTGTTCCACCGCCGAGCTCACCGATTTCTTCCTCGGTTCTCATTCTACCCGGGTTTGGAAGCCTCCTCAAGTCGGAACCCTCTGTATCACAGGCCATTGACCAGGATGCCGTGAACTTTCTACACTTCTCCCATCCGTATGCAAAAGACGTTGATTTCAGCCGGGCGGATCATCACCCCCTTCGAACAGCTGGCTAACCGGGAGCTTCTGATCGGGGAGGGCAAGATCCTGCGCATCTGCACCCGTGGAACGATCCGGGATTTCGACAGGCGCATCGACGCCGGGGATGGGATCGTGGTGCCGGGGTTTATCGATGTCCACGTCCAGGGCGCCGGCGGAGCCGACGTGCTGGACGCCACACCGGAAGCCCTGGAAGTGATCGCCCTGACCTGCGCCCGCTACGGGGTGACCGGTTTCCTGGCCACCACCGTGTTTCGTCCGCTGGGGGACAACCGGCACCTGCGATCGGCGGGGCGTTTTCAGAATCCGGAGGGGGCGGAGCTCCTGGGCATCCACCTGGAGGGGCCCTTCATCGCCAAAGGCAAGAGGGGGATGATCCGGGAGGACTGTCTGGCCCCCGTGGAGAGCGGAATCCTGGACCGGATCCGGGAGCTAACCGGGGATCATCTGCGCATGATGACAGTCGCTCCGGAGCTGCCCGGATCCCTGGAGCTGATCCGTCGCCTCCGCGCCGAGGGCGTGATTTGCTCCTTCGGCCACTCCCGGGCGGATTACGGGCAGACCGTTGCCGGAATCGAGGCGGGGATCCGTCATGTGACCCATCTGTTCAACGCCATGGCGCCGATGCACCACCGCGATCCGGGACCCATCCCGGCTCTGCTGGAATCCGAGCAGGTGAGCGTCCAGATCATTGCCGACGGCGTTCACATCCATCCGGCGATGCTGCGAATGGCGATTCAGCGGCTGAGCGGGGACCGCCTGGTCCTGATTACCGACGGTATCCAGGCCATGGGACTGCCCGAAGGCCGCTACCGGTACAACGGTCTGGAATACCAGTCGAAAGACGGCACGGCCCGCTATCTGGACGGCACCCTGATCGGGACCTCCCTCGGGATCAGTCAGCTGATTGCCCGCTGCATTGATAACGGCGTATGCACCCTCCAGCAGGCGATCCGCGGCGCCTCGTACAACCCGGCCTGCGTTCTGGGACTGCAGGAGCACAAGGGAAGCCTGGAGGAGGGCAAGGACGCCGATCTGGTTGTCCTGGAACCCGATCTGAGCGTCCGGATGACCATCCGCTCCGGTCGTTGCGTGTACGAGGCCTGAACAGCGGTGAGAGCCGACGGAGCCGTCCTCCTGCTCTCGGGATTGCCCCTGGACAGAAAGCCCTCCTTCTTCCGCCAGCTCTGCTCTCTGGCCGCCTCCTGGAGGCTGAAGGGGCGCGAAGCCCTTCCGGGCGGACCGGTTTTTATCGACACCGAAGCCGGGATTGGGAGTATCGCCTGGAGGGGGGGAGCGGCGCCCGAGGTTCGATGGCGGCTGGAGGGTTCGGGAGGGGAATCCCTTGCATTCGCGGAACTGGTTTCCCGCACCGACCCCGCAGCCCTGATCGCCCTCGGTTATCCCGACCAGTTTCCCTTTCTCCACGGCTTTGTCGACGGAACACCCCTTCCCTGTTTTCTCTGGTCCCAGTTCTCCAGGCCTCCCGGGCGCGGGCTTCCCGAGCCGCCGACCTACATTCCCCTGACCGCAAAGACAGCTTCATACCTGCGGGCCGCCGGCTGTTCCACGATCGGTCCGATCATCCCCCACGGCGTGGATACCCGCCTGTTCTCTCCGCTGCCCGATCCCGAGCGCAGCCGCTTGCGAGGGCAACACGGTGAGACCGGCGCTCTGGTAGTCGGAACGGTGGCCAACACCTCCCGCCGGAAGCGCCTCGATCTGATCCTCCGTTCCTTTGCCCTGTTCTCCCGGGGGCATGAGCGCAGCCGGCTGCTGATCAAGACCAATCGGCGGGTGGCTCTGGACGGGGTGGATCTTCCCGGGCTGATCGCCCGGGAGAAGGTGGGGGATAGGGTGGAGATCATAGCGACGGAGCTGGGGGAGCCGGAGATGGTCGAACTGTACAATCGGATGGACCTGTACCTGAATCTCTCCGAGTGGGAAGGTTTCTGCATCCCGGTGATCGAAGCCATGGCCTGTGCTGTTCCGGTGGTGAGCCTGCCGATTCAGGGTCCCGGGGAAATCCTCCCCTATCCGGATACCCTGGTTCCAGGCGGCCTGGTACGGGAGGAGGAGGGAACCGTGCTGTTCGAGGCGGATCCCCGAAACGTCTGCGCGGTTTTGAAGGCGCTGGCCGACGGCAAGGGGTTAAGGGAGCGATTGGGCCGGGAGGGAAGGGAAGCGGCGCTTTCGCGCTACGATATCCGGCGGATCGCGGAGCAGTGGGAAGAGGTGCTTCAGAGGATATAGGGTATGATGGCCTTGCGATTTTCCGGGTAGTCCGGGAATTGTCTCTGATACCAGCGGTGGTGGGCCAGGGCCCGGGGAACCAGGTTGGCTGCGGTCCAGGCCGCAAAGGTGAGTCCCGCCAGGGACCAGGTCAGGAAGGCCCAGCCGATCCACTCGATCAGCTCCCCGAAGTAGTTGCCGCAGGACACGAGCTGGAACGCTCCCCCTGTGGGGATCCTGTACCCGGGATCGGCTTCGGAGCGGAGGGAGCGCAGGATTCCGTCGGAATGGAGATTGATGACCATTCCGAAGAGGAAAAGAACAACTCCGGTGATGAAGCGGATGTCCAGCAACCATTCGAAGCTGTAACGGAAGGCGAACAGATTCAGGTAGCGGCCGTTCAGCAGGCCGTTCACGGAATTGAAGAACATCCCCATAACCACCACGGTGAGCGCCATGGGTCGGTCGCTGTTTTTCATGCGGAAGGGGTAGATAAAGGCGCGGTTGAGATAGTGAAGCAGGAATAACCCGAGAAACAGGACGGTAATCGGGTTGGGGCTTTTGTTGCCCTTGAGAAAGAAGTAGAGGAATGCCAGGGGTGCTACCGCCTCCATCAAGATCCAGCCGGCCTTGGCCGGAATAGCCGGTCCCCAACCGCCGCGGGTGTGGCGCCCGTAGGGCGCGGTGACAAAGAATAAAAGGCAGAAGGTCCCCACGGCCACGCCGATC
>Ga0315551_10002885_pt1 | contig 12318 bp, 10 predicted proteins | sample SalMarSW160290MG_FD_203678 | JGI IMG/M metagenome (GOLD analysis project Ga0315551, IMG submission 203678) | Salt marsh sediment microbial communities from the Plum Island Ecosystem LTER, Massachusetts, United States - Salt Marsh Sediment SW1602-90 ... | reverse complement strand
CTTCGGTATAGCCGGTCCATACAAGAAGCAGACCTAAAACGTACGCCGGTGATTGGAGCGGATGAAGAATTTATAAAGCAATTACGAGAAGCAAAGAATGTATTGGTAGATTTAATTGTTCCAGACGTTAGCTCTGAGGTTGGTGATAAACGGTTTGTCTGATTGTTTCGGAGATGATGATGGGTAAAACCATAATAATAAATATTGAAAAATGTTTAGCGTGTAAAAGTTGTGAGATAGCATGTGCCTTAGCACATTCAAAAGCAAAAGTGCTTGAAGAGGCGGTGACAGAGTCACCCAGACCACAAAAAAGAGTAACAGTCGAAGCAGCTGGAGAATTTGGTGTGCCCATGCAGTGCAGACACTGCGAGGATGCGCCGTGTATTATAGTTTGTCCAACTAAGGCTATTCATCGCCAGCATGCCGAAGGTCCTGTATTGATTGACCAGGATTTGTGTATTGGTTGTAAGTTTTGTCTTGTGGTTTGCCCGTTTGGCGTTATTGACTTATCGAGCGACGGTAAAGTGATGGTAAAATGCGACCTCTGCTTTGAGCGTGCAAAGCAGGGACAAGAGCCTGCTTGTGTTGAGGCATGTCCTACAAAAGCACTGAAATTTGCAGACGAAAGAGAACTGGTAAATAGCAAGCGCCAAAAGGCTGCTGGTGAATTTGTCTTATCAATTAAAGAGAATCTTAGTAAAGAAAAACTCAAAGAGAGTACTCAATGATAACCGTGACTGTATGTGTAGGCAGCTCTTGTCATATCAAGGGTGCCCGTGAGATGATAGCTCGTTTCAACGACTTCCTGAGTAAAGAAGGCCTTCAGGATAAAGTCGAGTTGAAGGGTTCGTTTTGCATGGAGCGCTGCGGGGAGGGGATTAATTGGAAAATCAACGATGAGATTTTAAGCAGCTCCAGCGTCGAAGAGGGGGCAGAGGTGTTCAGAAAAAAGGTAATGGAAGCTCTAAAGACAGGATCACCGTAAGGTTCTGCTAAGGAGCCTGGCGATAGGAGAGTTTAACGTGGAAATTCCCGAGAGTGAAGTAAAAGCACATACCAGTGCCATCTTGCGACACACGCCCAATGGGGTTCTTCTTGTTGACAAACAGACGAGGATTCGTTTTGTCAATCCTGCTTTTCGCATTATGTTCGAATGTCCCGACGATGAGCTTTTAGGTAAGCCAGCCAGGGAATTCGTTCATTCTGGCTGTTTTGAACGGGCAATTGCCGCGGGCGGGTCACTTTTGGTCAAAGAAAGCATTCCTGAGCATGGGGTCAGCTTTCGCGTGGGTATTTTTCCCATAGGAGGCGAGGACCTCTACTGCGGGATTTTCATTGATATTTCTGAGGAGGAAAAGGCCAGAAAGGACTTTCTTGAACTAAAAGCGCAAACTCTGAAACGGGCGCAGGAGGTGATCTCACGACAAATGCAAACGGCACAGGAGATAGCGAGACTTCTGGGTGAGACGACAGCGGAGACCAAAGTACTTTTGATGAAACTTATGTCCCTTTACGAAGGAGAAGGTTAGTAATGAGGTTATTTTACGAGTGGGGCAAAAAACAACTCCAAAAACATGGCGAAGAACTTTGCGGTGACAACATAGCGATTGCCCGTCATGCCGATTCTGTCACACTTGCACTTTCTGATGGGTTGGGAAGCGGCGTTAAGGCCAACATTCTGTCCATTTTGACTACTCGAATTGTTATGCATATGTTGGAGAATCAACTATCGCTCGGCGAAGTGGTGGAGACATTGGGTAAGACGTTGCCGGTGTGTGAGGAGCGAAAGCTCGCTTATAGCACATTTTCCATCGGACAATTCTTCTCTGAGGGCCGTGCGCGAGTAGTGGAATTTGACACTCCATCGGTTATCATTTTGCGGCAGCGAAAATCCATCCCTGTGATTTATGAGGAACGCCAGATCGAAGGCAAGACCATTCGTGAATCTGAACTAAAACTGAGGATCGGAGATTGGATTATCTTTGTCTCCGATGGTGTGGTAAATGCTGGAATCGGTGGCCTCTACCCTCTTGGATGGGGTCTTGACCAGGCAGTGCGATACCTCGAAGAACATTGCCACCCGGATATTTCCGCGCAGGAACTGGCGGATAAGCTGGCACAGGCCGTCTGGGAGCTATATTGTAATAAGCCCGGGGATGATGTTAGCGTGGTTGTGATAAAGGTTCGGCAAAAGCTTATGGCCACTGTATTAACAGGCCCACCTACAGACAGAAACGCCGATAAGTCAGTAGTTGATAAATTCTCGCAACGGACCGGGTTTTTGGCAGTTTGTGGCGGAACTACAGCAAAAATTGTTGCTCGTTATCTGGGCGATAAGTCATTAGAGGTAGATTTAGCCACGATGAAACCTGATGTTCCACCAGTGGCCAGAATGGAGGGTGTTGACCTGACAACAGAGGGTGTACTAACCCTTACAAGGACTAATAACCTGCTTCATTCAGGTGCCGATAAGGAAACAGTAAAGTTTCACACCGACGGTGCTTCAGCGTTGGTTCGTTTGTGCTTAGATGTTGACCATATTCATTTCATAGTGGGCCAAAGCGTAAATCCTGCCCATCAAAATCCTGATTTGCCGCGGCAGCTTGGTATGAAATTAGCTGTTGTGCGGGAAATTGCAGAGGAGTTGCGCAAGAAAGGCAAGGAAGTGACGATAGAAACCGTTTAATTTAAAACAGATTATCGCTTAAAAGACCCTGAAAGTTGGGGCATAGTTGCTGTTAACAGCAGGAGTTTTTAGAATATTTTGAGAAGTTTACCTTTATGCGAGTCCATTAAGCAATAACAGACATGACGAAAGACAATGAGCACATAGAACAGATTGTTGATAATTACGATGGTGATGCTGGAATGCTCATACCCATGATGCAGGACCTGCAGGCAGACTGTGGGTATCTGCAAACGGAGCATTTGCGTTGTTTGTCAAAGCGGCTTGGTGTTCCCTTGAGCCGTATATATGCAGTGGCGACATTTTATTCGTCTTTTCGGTTTACACCTAAGGGTGCTCATGAAGTAACTCTTTGCATGGGGACGGTTTGCTATCTTAAGGGCGCAGGACAAATTTGCGAGGCGATAACTAAAGAATTCCGAGTGGAACCCGGGGGTACTACTCACGACAGACTTTTTAGCTTTCAGGCGGTAAACTGTGTAGGGGCTTGTGCTGTGGCACCTGTGATGTTGGTAGACGGCAAGTATTATGAAAATGTGACACCAGCATCAGCATTGGAGATACTTCATGGGCTTTGCCCTGATGAAGATACTTCAGAGAAGGAGAGTGAGGCGTGACCAGTTTTTGCGACAAGCGGCTTAACAGCCCTGATGAACTTGAACGGGTTCGTGAAGATCTATCAGAGCATCGCAACTCAGACACAAAGTCGGTGTGTGTTTGTATAGGTCCGGGCTGTGCAGCCAAAGGAGCGAACAGAATATATGAGCTTTTTTGTGAGGCTGTCGAGCAATCTGGTGCACAAGTTAAAGTCAAAGCTAAAGGTGTTGGCTGTCATGGATTATGTGAGTGTGGGCCGATTGTTATTATCCAGCCAGGTGATATCTTTTATCAGCGGGTTGAGGAGCCAGATGTCGCAGAAATTTTCCGTGAAACTGTTCTTAGCGACAGGATAGTTGAGAGACTATTGTATGAAGACCCCAGCACTGGTAAAAAAGTAAAAAGTCCAAATGAAATACCTTTCTATAAGGCTCAAAAGCGAATTGCACTGGCCTATAATGGAGTGATTGACCCGGCGAGTATAGAGGATTATATTGCAGCTGGAGGATACACAGCTTTACCCAGAGCACTAACCTCGATGACTTCTGAAGAGATTATCGCAGAAGTAGATGTTGCGGGGTTACGTGGACGCGGTGGAGGGGGTTTTCCTACCGCACGAAAATGGCGTTCCTGTCGTGCCGCTGAAGGTTTCCCCAAGTATGTTATCTGTAACGGCGATGAGGGTGACCCTGGAGCTTTTATGGACCGAGCGATTATGGAGGGAAATCCACATTCTGTTCTTGAGGGGATGATAATCGGTGCTTATGCTATCGGTTCTTCACAAGGCTATATCTATGTGCGAAATGAATATCCTCTTTCGGTAGAACGCTTGAAGGAAGCTATAAAGCAGGCACGGCAATGGGGATTTCTTGGCGAGGATATCCTTGGTAGTTCATTTTCGTTTGATATCAGGATTAACCGTGGTGGCGGTGCATTTGTTTGTGGCGAATCCACGGCGTTAATGGCATCGCTGGAAGGTCGACCGGGGGAACCGAGGGCGAAATATATTCATACTGTTGAAAGTGGTCTTTGGGGGAGACCCACCAATCTCAATAATGTGGAGACGTGGGCAAACGTCCCCGCTATTATCAACAATGGTGGAGAATGGTTTGCCAAAATGGGCACGGAAAAGTCCAAAGGAACAAAAGTATTCAGTTTAGTTGGAAAAATAACAAATACTGGGCTGGTGGAGGTTCCAATGGGCATTACACTGCGGCAGATTGTTGAAGAAATCGGTGGCGGGATACCTGACGGAAAAAGTTTCAAGGCAGTTCAGACAGGAGGACCATCTGGTGGATGTATACCTGCTCAGCATCTGGATACTCGTGTAGACTTCGATGAACTCACAAAGCTTGGCTCTATGATGGGCTCTGGTGGTATGATAGTTATGGATGAGGACACCTGCATGGTTAACGTGGCGAAATATTTCACTGCCTTTCTTCAAAAGGAGTCCTGCGGCAAATGTACGCCCTGCAGGGAAGGCTTATCCCAAATGCTGGATATTCTTGACCGCATAACCGACGGAGAGGGAAAAGTTGGTGATATAGAAAGTCTTGAGGTCTTAGCGGAGCTATTAGAAGGAGCCGCTCTGTGTGCCCTTGGTAAAACAGCCGCAAACCCTGTTCTCTCTACTATTCGCTATTTTCGCGATGAATACGATGCGCACATCCTGGAGCGACACTGTCCGGCCAAGGAATGCAGGGGACTATTTCGTTATGAGATTGACCCTGAGACCTGCAAAGCCTGTGGGATTTGTCTGAAGAATTGTCCTGCAGATGCGATAAGCGGTGAAAAGAAGGTTCCGCATGTAATTAATCAGGAAAAATGCACGCTCTGCGGAACGTGTTGGGAGAAATGTCCCTTCACAGCGGTATTAAAAGTATAAATAAGAGGTAAATAAGTGCCAACGGTAACTATAGATGGCTGTAAGGTTGAGGTTGAAAAGGGCGCAACGATTCTTGATGCTGCGAAAAAGGCCGGTATCTGGATACCAACGCTGTGTTATCATCAAGCCGTTTCGAGTGATGCGTCGTGTCGAATTTGTATGGTGGAGCTTGACCGTGGTGATTGGAAGCAACTGGTTACCTCCTGTAACTATCCCGTGCGACGAGATATTGTCGTTTATGTCTCCAGCGAACGGGCTAAGCTTGCGCGAAATGGCGTTATGGAGTTATTGCTTGCCAGGTCTCCGGAAAGCGAGGAGCTAAAAGCATTGGCCGAACGTATGGGAGTAAAAGAAACGCGTTACCCGAAGGTTACAGAAAGTCAACGAAATTGTATCCTATGTGGCTTATGTGTTAGCGTATGTGAGCAGATAATCGGTCAATCGGCCATTGGATTTGCCGGTCGTGGCGTTGAGCGAGTTGTGGCGGCTCCCTTTAGGCAGCCATCCGAGGATTGCATTGGTTGTGGGGCCTGTGCCGCTGTTTGCCCGGTTGGTACTATAAAGGTGAGGATTCATCATGACCAGCAGGAGGTGGAGATATCACCATTTAAATCACGGGCGAAATTACTTGTATGTAAGCAATGTGGGGCGCCTGTGGTCAGTGAGAAGGTAGGTGAGCTGGCTTTGGATAAATTGAAAATCAGCAGTGAAGAGTTCCGTGAGCTTATGCGGCTGTGCCCGAAATGCAGGAAATCAAAAACTGTAGAACAGATAAGGACTGTTGTGTTTGAAGAAAAGTAAATGGGGCGTAAACTGCGATGTAGGAGTGAGTTAGTAGTGTTACTTGAAATTTAAAGTTAAATGTAATATAAATTATTTTTATTCTTAGAGTTAACTGAGTATAGGGGTATTGTTTATGGATTCGAAAAAACGGAGCAGTGATAAAGCGTCACAGGAAATGCTCGAGTATATGTCTGAGGCGGGCATAGAAAACGCTTGGGACAGATTTGAGCAGCAGGAACCTCAATGTGGATTTGGCAAACTTGGTATATGCTGCCGAAATTGCTCGATGGGGCCTTGCCGGATAGACCCATTTGAAGATGGCCCGCAGGCAGGTGTATGTGGTGCTACTGCTGATACCATTGCAGCGAGAAACTTGGTGCGGATGGTTGCCGCAGGTGCTGCGGCCCATTCCGACCACGGCAGGGACATCGCCCATACATTCAAAATGGCGATCGAGAACGAAGGTTCTGATTATATGATAAAGGACGAGCTAAAATTGAGAGAAGTTGCGGCAAGATACGGCATCAAGGTGGAAGGCAGAGAAATAAAGGAAATTGCTTCTGATTTGGCTGATGCGGTGCTGGCTGAATTCGGCAAGCAGGAAGGGACACTTGTCAGCGCCGCGGCTTATGCACCGCCAGCGAGGCAAAAGGTCTGGGAACAGTTCGGGATAACCCCTCGTTCCATCGACCGCGAAATCGTTGAAATTATGCACAGGACACACATAGGCGTGGGTTCAGACTACAAGAATCTTGTAAAGCAGGGCCTGCGAGCGTGTCTGTCCGATGGATGGGGTGGCTCGCTTGTAGCGACGGAGCTTTCCGACATCTTGTTTGGCAGCCCTCAGCCAATTCGGTTCGGTTCTAATCTGGGCGTGCTTGACGCCAAGCAGGTCAATATAGTTGTTCATGGCCACGAGCCGACGTTGTCAGACATAATTGTGGCGGTATCCCAGGAACCCGAACTGGTAAAAATGGCAAAGGATAAGGGGGCCGAGGGTATCAATCTTGCCGGTATATGCTGCACAGCTAATGAGATACTAATGCGCCATGGAATACCTGTTGCGGGCAACTTCTTACAACAGGAATTAGCTATAATGACCGGCGCGGTGGAGGTTATGTTAGTGGATGTGCAATGTATTATGCCTGCGCTGGGTTCGCTGTCCGGCTGTTTTCATACCAAGCTGATTACTACCTCGCCCAAGTGTAAGATCGCTGGCGCGGAGCATATTGAATTCCACGAAGACAGAGCCGCGGAAACTGCACGGCAGATAATTAGGATAGCTATTGAGAATTTTAAAAATAGAAAAAGTAAGACGTGTGTTCCGAAGATGATGGAGCGTGGAATCGCTGGCTTTACGACAGAAAACATTTTTTATCATCTTGGCGGCAGGTTTCGTGCAAGTTATCGACCCCTGAATGATAATATTATTAACGGGCGAATTCGCGGTGCTGCCGGTGTTGTGGGTTGTAACAATCCCAAGCAGGTGCATGACTACGGTCACCTGGCAATGATAAAGGAGCTTATCAAAAATGATGTTTTGGTAGTAAGCACTGGTTGCGGCGCAATTGCTGCTGCTAAAGCCGGACTGATGAGACCAGAAGCAGCGGCTAAATATTGCGGCAAAGGGCTGGCTGAAGTTTGTGAGACGGTGGGTATTCCTCCTGTACTTCACGTGGGCTCCTGCGTTGATAACAGCCGAATTTTGACAATTCTGGCAAATGTTGTGGCCGAAGGCGGGCTTGGCGAGGATATTTCTGATTTGCCCGTTGCCGGCGCTGCACCCGAATGGATGTCGGAAAAAGCCGTTTCCATCGGGATGTACTTTGTCGCTTCCGGAGTCTATACCGTCATTGCTGAGCCACTGCCCATCCTTGGTGCTCCAAATCTGACGCGTTATTTGACCGACGAAATTGAAAATGATGTAGGCGGAAAATGGGCCTTTGAACGAGACCCAATTAAGGCCGCTGGTATGATGATAGAACATATCGAAAGCAAACGCGATGCTCTGGGAATTAATGTGGAGAAAGAACGCAAGCTTTACGATATGGAGGACCGGCGAGCATTGGCTGTGGAATAAAGGCATACGACTTACGAGAGATGTAATATGAGAAGAAAGGCAGGTTAGTGAATGTCAAAAATTATTGCATCAGCAGCGATACGTGGCGCTCATAAGATAGCCAAACAGGCGGAAGATATTTTGGCGAAAGCTATCAAGGAAAAAGGCAAAGATAGCCGAGTCGAATTTCCAAATACTGGTTATTACCTGCCGATTATTTACTCGATGACGGGAATAGCGGTAGAAAAGCTATCCGACTTCGAGGAAGTAATAAAAGAAATCAAGAATTTGCTGCCTCGGCTTGTTGATGATGAGTTGTGGACACCATATCTGGGGCCTGCTCTGGATGCAGGTATGGCGACGCTTTTTGCGGAAGAGATTATCGAAGCGTGCAAATATCTGATTGGTCCTAATCCGGTGAATGGTATCTGGTTAGGTGCAGCAGACGATGTAATCTTGCGTGAGCGCGGTATTCAGTTTGTTGACGGAACGGCGCCAGGATTTGCAGCAATTGTTGGTGCGGCACCTAATGTGGAAACTGCGGTTAATATTGCTCGTAAACTGCAGGAGCGGTGCCTTTATGTTTTTATGCATGCCCACCATAATGGAACTACTTTCGCCGAGCAGCTTGTCGAGGGTGGTGTTCAGTTAGGATGGGAAACGCGTCTGGTGCCTTTCGGCAGGGAAATTACTTCAGCGATATATGCCGCGGGTTTTGCCAGCCGGGCGGCGCTTACTTTCGGTGGTGTTCAGCCTGGTGATTATAAGCGCAACCTGCTTTACAACAAAAACAGGATTTTTGCATTTGTTATGCCGCTGGGGACGGTCACCGATGAATGGTATGCTAACGCCGCCGGCGCGATTAATTATGGTTTTCCCACTATCGCTGATTCCGATATTCCGGAGATTCTTCCAACCGGTGTATGCACGTACGAGCACGTTGTGTCTAATGTTCCGCATAGTGAGATTGTAGAAAAAGCTATTGAGGTTCGCGGCTTGAAGATAAAGGTGGCGAAAGTTGATATTCCGGTGGCACATAGTCCGGCTTTTGAGGGTGAACGTATTCGCAAGGAAGATATGTACTGCGAGTTTGGCGGCCAGAGGACGCCGGCGTTTGAATGGCTGCGAATGTTGGATATTGGTGAGGTTGAAGACGGCAAGGTGGAAATACAAGGGCCTGATGTCGATTCTGTCGAGGCGGGAGGCAAGATGCCGCTGGCAATTTTGGTTGAGGTGGCTGGTCGAAAAATGCAGGCCGATTTTGAGCCGGTGCTGGAGCGCCAGGTTCATACATTTATGAATGAGGCCCAAGGGCTGTGGCATATGGGCCAGCGGGATATTATCTGGGTGCGGATTAGCAAAGACGCTGCGAAGGCAGGATTTAAACTTGAACATATCGGCAAGCTACTGCATGCTCTATACCATGACCAGTATTCGAATATTCTGGATAAGGTTCAAGTTAAGATATTCACGGATGAAAAGCAGGTTCTAAAATTGCGTGAGCAGGCGACGAAGGTATATGCTGAGCGCGATGCGCGTCTGGCTGGTATGGCGGATGAGGATATAGAAACATTTTACTCGTGTACACTGTGCCAGAGTTTTGCTCCGAACCATGTATGTGTAGTTTCGCCGGAACGTCCCGGTTTGTGCGGTGCTTATAGCTGGCTGGACTGCCGGGCCGCATACGAGATAATTCCAACCGGGCCAAATCAGCCCATATCGAAAGGTAAGTGCATCGAGCCGACCATAGGGCAGTGGGACAAGGTAAACGCTTTTGTTCTCAAGGCCAGCGGTGGTAACATCGAACGAATGAGCCAGTATAGTATGATTACCGACCCAATGACCTCCTGTGGATGTTTCGAATGCATCGCTGCGGTTCTGCCCAGTACAGGCGGGATAATGATTGTAAACAGAGAATTTCCTGAGATGACGCCTTGCGGGATGAAATTTTCAACGCTCGCCGGCACTGTCGGCGGCGGACAGCAAACGCCCGGGTTCATCGGGCATTCAAAGCACTACATCCTCTCAAGAAAATTCATTGCTGCTGAAGGTGGGATTAGACGGATTGTGTGGATGCCTACTATGCTCAAGGAAGAAATTAAAGATGCTTTTATCAAAAGAGCGGAGGAGCTTGAACTTGGCGGAGAAGAATTCCTTGCCAAAATTGCTGATGAGAAAACAGCTGCCACGGAGGAAGAGGTTCTGGAATTTATCACCAAAGCTGAGCATCCTGTAACTACTTTAGAACCAATGTTCTAAAAAAGGATTAATAATAAATGATTTATCATTTATTATTTATCACTTATCATTTACAAAGGAGATTTTATGGCACTAACCGGATTAGAAATTTTCAAGCTCTTACCTAAAACCAACTGCAAAAAATGCGGTATGCCTACATGTTTGGCCTTTGCGATGGCCCTTGCTCAGAAGCGTGCCAAGCTCGAAGACTGTCCCGATGTCTCAGAAGAAGCTAAAGAAAAGCTTGCAGCGGCTGCAGCTCCACCAATTCGCATGGTTACGTTCGGCAGCGGTGATAATCAAGTGGCAGTTGGGCAAGAGACAGTAATGTTTCGGCATGAGGAGAAATTTCATAATCCTACAGTCATAGGTGTAAGTGTCTCGGATAAACTGACCGGTGAGGATTTAGCCAAACGCATCGAATCCATAAATGCACTGAAGTTTGAGCGAGTCGGGACTAAGCTCGCAGTTCAGGCCATAGCGGTTATCAATGAAAGCGGGCAAGCTGGTGCTTTTGTGCAGGTTGCTGAAACGGTAAAAAATGCCACCTGTGGTGCAGGCAGCAATCTTGCCCTAATTTTGGTTTCTGACTTGGCTGATGCAATGGCTGCTGCAGTTGCCAAAACCAAGGAAGCTGTACCTTTGCTTGCGTCGGCAAAAGCCGATACAGCTGAGGCAATGGCGAAAATCGCCAAGGAAAACAACTGTCCACTGGTTGCAAAAGCCGAATCAATTGAGGCCCTTGCAGAGCTGAGCGAGAAAATTAAAGCTCAGGGGGTTGAGGATATTGTGTTAAACCTTGATGGCCTAAGTTTACGTGATAAGTTATATAACCTCTCGAAGATGCGGGCTCTGTCACTGAAAAAGCTTTTCAGACCTTTAGGTTATCCAACCATATCCTTTATTACAGAAGGCGATACGGACCAACAGGCTGCCGTTGGCATTAGTCTGATTGGCAAGTATTCCAGTATCGTTGTTGTCGATACTATCGAGCCATACGCCTTTTTGCCAATGCTAACGACGGTGATGAATGTCTTCAGTGACCCACAGAAACCAGTCCAGGTAGAGCCAAAGGTATATCCTATTGGCGAACCTGATGAAAACTCGCCGTTTTTGTTTACAACAAACTTTTCACTTACATATTACACGGTAGAATCAGATGTTGAGGCCAGCAGGGTACCAAGCTATATCCTTGTGGTTGATACCGAAGGTACAAGTGTGTTGACGGCTTATTCGGGAGATAAGCTCAACGAAAAGACGGTATCTGATGCTATGGCCAAACATGATGTCCAAAAGCTGGTTAAGCACCGTAAACTAATAATACCCGGTTATGTGGCGGTGATGAGCGGCAAGCTTGAAGAGGCCACTAACTGGGAAGTTGTGGTAGGGCCGAGGGAAAGCTCGATGATACCTAAATTTCTGCAGGAAGTCTGGAAATAAACTCGTCGTTTGTGACTCGTGACTCGTCGCTCGTACTGCACACGGGACACGAGACACGGGTCACGGTACACAAGAATGGAAGAGAGTAAAAAGAAAGAATACACGGTACATTTTGAGCCGAGCGGCTTGAAAGTAAAAGTCCGCAGCGGAACAATTCTTCTTAAAGCGGCTCGTAAAGCAGGTATTTATTTAAGTAGTATCTGCGGGGGAGACGGATACTGCGGCAAGTGCAAGGTAATAATCGACGAGGGTCAGTTCGAAAGCAGGCCTACCACCTTACTTACCCCTGATGAAACAAGAGAGAATATTGTTTTGGCCTGCCAGACGAAGGTGCTCTCTGATATGACCGTCACGGTTCCGAAGTTTCACAGCTTGGAAACAAGCCAAATACTTATGGATACAGACGCTCACCGATTCAGCGAGCTGGTCGGTGAGCCGACAGCAGGGGTATTTGAGTACGACCCATTGGTTCAGAAACTCTGTCTTGAAATGACACCACCCAGTGTTCAGGACCATACCGCAGACCACGAACGTCTGTATCTTGCTATAAGAGAACAAATCGACGCACCTATAATGCAAACCGGCTTTCGCATTTTGCAGCAGCTTTCAGAGGTTCTTATCAGGGCTAAT
>Ga0315551_10002882_pt1 | contig 12324 bp, 9 predicted proteins | sample SalMarSW160290MG_FD_203678 | JGI IMG/M metagenome (GOLD analysis project Ga0315551, IMG submission 203678) | Salt marsh sediment microbial communities from the Plum Island Ecosystem LTER, Massachusetts, United States - Salt Marsh Sediment SW1602-90 ... | reverse complement strand
CAAGCGATTTATTTGCACGCAGGCAATCATAAAGATGAAGCTTACTGAGCTTTCTTATTGTCTCTTCATGGAATGCCCTGGGATCGGGAGCTTTATGGAAGTATAAATAGCCACCGAATATTTCATCCGCACCTTCACCTGAGAGCACCATCTTCACTCCCATCGACTTTATCACCCGGGCCATCAGATACATTGGTGTTGAGGCTCTGACTGTTGTAACATCGTAGGTCTCAATATGATAAATAACATCACGTACGGCATCCAATCCCTCTTCAATAGTAAAATGGATTTCATGATGGATTGTACCGATATGTTCAGAGACCTTCCTTGCAGCTGCAAGATCAGGCGAACCTTCGAGTCCGACTGCAAATGAGTGTAATTGCGGCCACCAGGCTTCCAGCTGATCATACGATTCAATCCTTTTTGGAGCATACTTTTTTGCGATGGCTGACACAACCGAGGAATCAAGCCCCCCGGAAAGCAATACACCGTACGGCACGTCTGACATCAGCTGCCTGTGTACTGATGCCTCAAAGGCTTTTCTGAGATCCTTGACAGAGGTTTCTCTGTTTTCGACAGCTTCAAAATCCATCCAGTCGCGTTTATACCATCTTGTCATAACACCATCCCTGCTGTAAAGGTAATGGCCGGGCAAAAATTCCTGGATCTTATTACAAACACCCTCAAGAGCTTTGAGTTCTGATGCTACATAAAAGTTACCATGCTGATCCCACCCCATATAAAGAGGTACTATGCCGATATGGTCTCTGGCTATAAAATAGCAATCTTTCTCCTTATCATATAAGGCAAAGGCAAATATCCCGTTCATATCCTCAAGAAATGAGGGTCCTTTGTCACGGTACAACGGGAGAATGACTTCACAATCGGAGTGTGTGAGAAATTCATATGAATTTTCATAATGCTTACGGATTTCCTGATGATTATATATTTCTCCGTTTACTGCAAGTATGAGATTGCCATCTTTACTAAGTAATGGCTGTCTGCCTGATTGCGGATCAACTATTGCTAATCTCTCATGGGCAAGTATTGCTTTGTCACAATAAAAAATACCCGACCAGTCAGGTCCACGGTGCCTGACCTTTTTAGACATCTTCAGGATTGTTGTCCTTAGTTCCGTATGCTTTACCTTCAGATCAAATACTCCAACAAAACCGCACATATATTATTCATTACATTAATTAAAATTGCAATATTATTAAAATTTATTAAATAAAAAGCAAATATATCTTATAAAAGATAATTATATATTAGATAATTGTTACATTTATTAATATGATAAATACCATGTTTTTCGTTTTAAAACTCTAAGTTTTCGTTTTAAAGTTCTAAAAGTATGAATGTTGTTAAAAATTATTAAAATTTACACCCTATGGATGTGAATCAGCTTACAATTAAATGGTTTTTTTATCTTGCGGCTCATTTTAAAAAGTACAAGTCATGAAAAGAAAAATATTTAGATTATTTCCGGCAATTTTATTGGTTTCACTGTTGTACAGTAATTCATCGGGGCAGACTATGTATGGTTTTCGCGGAACCGACAGAACAGGTATTTACAGGGAACCCGGGTTGATGAAGGAATGGCCCGCAGATGGCCCTTCGCTTCTATGGGAGGCAGAAGGTATTGGATTAGGGAATTCCAGTGCTACGGTTACAAATGATGCCGTCTATATAACAGGCATCAGAGGAGATAAAGATGTACTTACGGCTTTTACCCAGGAGGGAAAGAAAAAGTGGGATGTGGAATATGGAACCATATTAGAGGTTCAAAATCATCCAGAAAGCCGTTGTACTCCGACCTTTTCAAACGGGAAAATCTTTGCAGTAAGCGGATCGGGTGAATTAACCTGCGTCTCCACGAATGGGAAAATACTCTGGACAGTGGATTATTATACGAAGTACAAGGCAACGGTTCCTCGTTTTGGTATATCTGAATCACCTGTTGTTGTAGATAATAAGGTAATAGTAACACCGGGCGGCAATATCGCAGCCATGGTGGCATTCAATGTCGATAACGGAAACGTAGTATGGGAAACCGAATCGCTGAACGAGGAATCACAGTATGTAAATCCCCTGCTTATCGAAAGAAATGGCAGGAAGGTTATTATAACACATACTCCGACATGGATAATCGGAGTAAATGCAACAAATGGCAAAATACTCTGGAAATTCAATTTCAAGTCGGTAAATGATGACCCTAGTGATGGCCGAAACTACATTCAAACACCAATTTACAAAGATGGTTTTTTATTTGCTGCCAACGGGTATGGTCAAACTGCAGCAAAAATCAAGTTAAACAATGATGGCAAGGACCCGGAACTAGTCTGGAGAAATCCTGAGATAAATCCTCATGTCGGAGGAATGGTTCTTATAGGTAATTATTTGTACAGCTCCACCCATGATAATAATTCGATGGGGAGATGGATATGTGTAGACTGGACTACAGGGAAAACGATGTGGATAACAAGATGGTACAACAAGGGATCAATAATTTCCGCTGACGGTATGCTTTATTTATATGAGGAAAGATGGGGACATGTCGGACTGGTAAAACCTAACAGCAGTAAGCTTGAGGTTGTAAGCGAATTTCGGGTAATAAAGGGAACAGGACCATACTGGGCTCATCCTGTAATAAATAAAGGCAGGTTATTTGTTAGACATGGAGATTATCTTGCAGTTTATTCATTAAAATAGATAATTTTGGGATTTCAAAAAAAATCTTTAACAAAATATTACCATGAAAAGAAGTTTTCTTGTAATCCTTACACTAATAATAATTGTTGTAATAGGTTATGCCATTTATTTAGTGATCAAATCCGACCCTTCCATAATGGAAGTGCATCCGGTAAGAATTGATAATGATGAGCAGTTGATAAGCGAATGGAGGGAGGAGAACAGGACAGGTATCTCAGCGGAGACAGGATTACTTACATCATGGCCGGAAGAGGGCCCTGAGATGTTATGGTTAAACACTGAATTGCCTCGAGGGCACTCTTCGGTAACCTTTGGTAATAATACAATCTATACTACCGGTTACGATGGTGAGAATGATGTCCTGGTTGCTCTCGACCCGCTTGGAAAAATAAAATGGCAAGCAACAGTTGGCCGGCCATGGGATGAATCAAATCCCGAGAGCCGTTGTACTCCAACCGTTGAAGGAGACAGGGTGTATGTATCAAGCGGATTTGGCGATCTGGCATGCGTAGATGGCATTTCAGGGGAGATTATCTGGTCCCTGAAAGCCAGCGAGATACATGAAGGAACTTATGGGCAATGGGGAATAGCAGAATCGCTGATAATTGACGGCGAAAAGGTTTACTTTTCTCCTGGCGGTCCTGAAACCATGACTATTGCACTTGATAAAACCACCGGGGAATTGATCTGGAAATCAGAAAGTATTGATTCCAAACCGGGATATGTTTCTCCTATTTTGATAGAATATGCAGGCAAAAAAATGATTGTAAATGTTTCATTATCATATATTTTTGCAGTAGATGCATCAGATGGAACAATTCTGTGGAAGATCAAACATGAAGAGACGGTTGATCATTCAGGATATCATAACCGTTGGCCTGGTCTGCCTTTTATCAAATGCGTTACCCCTCTTTATCACGACGGGAAAATATATGTGACAGGAGGGTATGATACCGGAGCGGTACTGCTAAGCCTTACTGATGACGGCAATAATGTGACCGTGGACTGGACAGATACTGTTCTCGATGTTCATCATGGAGGTGTTGTTCTGGTGGATGGATACCTTTATGGAGCAAATTGGCTTTCTAACAATGATGGGAACTGGTGCTGCATTGAATGGGAAACAGGAAAGAGAATGTATGAAGAACACTGGCAATGTAAAGGTTCAATTATTTCATCTGAAGGTATGCTTTATGTGTATGACGAAAGAAGAGGCTCAGTCGGATTAGTTAAAGCAACACCGGATAAATTTGATCTGATCAGCAGTTTCACTGTTAATAAAGGCTCCGGACCATACTGGGCACATCCTGTGATTCATAATGGTTTCCTTTATATCAGACACGGAAAAGCGCTTATGGTGTATGATATTAAGGCGCAAGGCTAACTACCTTCATTAGAGAAACTCGATATCGGCTTCATTCCTTATAGCCATATGGGTAAGAGCTTCGATCACGGTTCAAGGTGCCCGGTATCGTTGCTTTACGGCAGTATTGAAGCTCAAGACTTCAGTGAATGGCGGGGTAAAATGATAATAAATGTATCATTGGGGCATGTTTTGGCAGTGATTCTATGATCAAAGTTTTAATGTTTATTGATTAATAAATTACTTAACAAAAAAGAAAGGAGTAATGAAAATGAAACAAAGTAAGATCTATATTACGTTGGTTATCTTATTAGTTAGCATAGCGAATGTCTACGCACAAGACTGGCCCCAGTATCTAGGCCCCAACAGAAATAGTACGTCAGACCAGAAAGGTATTTTGCGCTCCTGGCCAAAGAACGGTCCGGAAGTTCTATGGACTGTTGATGTGGGCCCCGGTTTTGGCGGACCTGTTATCAAAGACGGCAAGGTCTATTTACTGGATAGAAATGACGAGGTTGGCGATATCATGCGGTGTTTTGACTTTTCCAATGGTAAAGAACTATGGAGGTTTAGTTATGATGCTCCCGGGTCTGTTATGTTTCCCGGCTCCCGAAGCGTACCGACTGTGGACGGCAATCATGTGTATTCGTGTGGTCACAACGGCGACCTGTATTGCATAGACATCAACACACACAGGCCCGTCTGGAATAAGAACGTTTGGACGGATTACGGTGGCGGTCGAATTCCGACATGGGCAATTACTCAGTGTCCTTTGGTTTACGGTGATTTGCTTATTGTGGCTTCGCAGGCCCCTCAGGCAGGTGTTGTGGCCTACCAGAAACTTAACGGCAATGTGAAATGGAAAACGCCATCTCTTGGTCCTGTCGGATATGTCAGCCCGGCAATCGTAAAAGTTGGCGGAGAGGACCATGTTGTTATGGTAACCGCTTCAGAACGCGGTGGCGGCAATGGTAAAATCGTTGGAATTAAATCCCTCACCGGGGAAATCCTGTGGGAATATGCGGACTGGCAATGTCATATTCCGGTGCCGAGTGCAGTTGATGCCGGTGAGGGCAGAGTGCTTGTTGCAGGGGGATACGAACTTGGTACGGTCATGATAAAAGTCGAAAAAAAGGCAGATGGCTCCTACAGCGTTAAAGAGCTTTATAAGCATAATGATTTTGGTGAACATACCAAACCGCCGATATTACATAATGGTTATTTCTATGGACAATTTTCAACCAATAGTCGACGTGACGGCCTGGTATGTATGAACATGGATGGCAAGATCATGTGGAAAACAACACGTTCACCTTTGTTCGATAAAGGCAGTATGATTCTGGCTGACGGACTGATACTGGCTACTGACGGAGCCAATACTATGTATCTTATAGAGCCTGATCCATCCGGTTTCAAACCGCTTGCATCAGCAAAGTTACTTGTTGTAGCAGAAGGCCTGAATACAAAGTATGGAACGCAAAACTGGGCACCGCTGGCACTTACCGACGGCAAGCTCCTGATCCGGGATCAAAGCCGGCTAATGTGTGTCAAAGTTGCCAGGTGATTCCTGTAATCAATTGATAAAAAAAGGAAAAAGGAGAAAGTCCGCATTAGGTACATTCTGTCATTCAGGATGGAATACTGCATATCCGGCATGGAACAGTGCCAATTGCTTACAACATTAAAGCAAAGTAACTACAAGGGATCTTTGAATCCAAGGATCCCTTGAACTTTGATAAAACAATTTATTATTGCCCGGAGTAGCGTTAAGAATATTACGATCTGGTTTGATAGCCGTTTGCTGATTATTCTTGATATAGAACCTCCCGAACGGATCTATATAAGTAAAAACAGAGCCGCAGAGTTTAAAGCATGGATGGTGAGCGATACTTAAAATTTATTTGATATTTGTAGATTTGTGAGATGGATAAAATTGAAAAAATAGAAGAATTTTATAAAAGAGAATTCAAGTTGTTATTTGGTTTTTATTTTTTTGTGATCGGTTCCTTGTTTAAATTTGCCCGATATTTCAAAGCAAATAGTCATGGTTAAGAAAATTCAAAAACGGAAATTGGGGAATAGCGGACTGGAAGTTTCGGCTCTAGGCCTCGGTTTCAAACTTGATCCCAACGGGGGGCCGAAGTGGATTGGCCTTGATAGCCGGCCGGAGCATATCAGGCAGGTTGCCGAGGCCTCCCTCAAGCGACTCAGAGTCGATGCCGTCGATCTGTTCTATCAGCACAGGGTTGACCTGGGTTCTGGTCCGTACTGGGCTCACCCTGTGATTCATAATGGTATTTTGTTTATAAGACATGGCAAAGCCCTGATGGCATATGATATTAAAGAAAAATAGGACTCTTTTTACCGGATTCACTGCAATTTGTTTTGCGGGAATGCTTATCTGGTGGTTATTTATTAATGACTATCCGACCGATTTTTCATCGAGGGTTCCGGGTATGGACAACAGACCTGAATTTAAGCCTAGATCAGAATCTGTCATAATTGGAGAATTCTTTGATTCATTGAATATCTTCGATGAATATATTGCCGGTAGCTGGCCCAGGTTCAGAGGAAAGGATTTTGACAATATAAACAAAGACACAATTCCCCTCGCTGACACATGGGATTCTGATGGCCTGCCGGTGATATGGAGAACCACACTTGGGGAAGGGTATGCAGGAGCAGCAGTGCACAACGGAAGGGTTTACGTTCTTGATTACAACGAAAGAAGAGAAGCAGATATGCTGAGATGCTTCTCTTTAAAGACCGGTACCGAATTGTGGCGAAGATGGTATTATGTTGAACTTAAAAGGAATCACGGTTATTCAAGAACCATTCCTGCGGTAACAGATGATTACATTGTTACGATCGGACCGCGGTCACATGTTATGTGTCTTGATCCGTTAAATGGAAACCTCTTCTGGTCAATCGACCTGGAGAAGGAATACTCTGTACCGGGAAAACTTAAAGGAGGTGTAACACCCGACTTTTATACCGGTCAATGCCCCCTGATTGATAATGACGTTGCAGTCCTGGCTCCCGGAGGCCTGGCACTGATGATAGGAGTTGATTGTGCCACCGGGGATATTATATGGGAAACACCTAATCCGGATTCTCTCGGAATGTCGCACTGTTCAATAATGCCAATGGAGATACATGGCAGGAAAATGTTTGTTTATCATGGTATTGGAGGTGTTTGCGGAGTATCTGCCGAGGGGGAGGATAAAGGCAGACTGTTGTGGCGCACAACTGACTGGGGACCTGCTATAGTAGCAGCTTCTCCGCTCTTTCTGGGGAATAATAATATGGTGGTATTCGGAGCGTACGGAGCAGGCGCAGCGCGGATAACCATCAACTACGACGGATCAGAATATTCAGCAGTAGTAACAGAAAAACATAAGTCTGCCGAAGGAATATCAAGTGACCAGCAGACACCGGTTTTTATCGGGGATTATATCTGGTGCCTGATGCCTGAAAATTCAGGTGAACTTAAAAGACAACTGACATGCTATCATAAATCAGATCTTCTTAATCCTGTCTGGTCAAGCGGAAAGGAAAACAGGTTTGGTCGTGGACTCGGTCCCTATTTAGTGAGCGGAGATAAACTCTATCTTCTGGATGATGACGCTAATCTCTATTTATTTAAGATGGAAGAGGCCAGTGCTTCTATAGTCTCAAGTCACAGTATCCTTGACGGAATTGAAGCCTGGGGACCTATGGCTATTGCTGGTAACTATCTCATTATGAGAGATTCAAGGAATCTTGTATGTCTCGATATTGGACTTCAAAATTAACTGAGTATGAATAATAAAGTTATAGCATTTATATCCGTTTTTATTATCCTCATCTTTATCGTTTTTATGATATGGGATACTGCTACTTTCAGGGATAATAAACAGTCCGAAGAAACAGAACAACCAATAGTTGAGCCCCTCCAACCAATTGACCAGTGGGTTGTTTCAGATGTCCTTGATTATACAGATGGGACACTCAAAGCTGTCGCTGTGACAGGAACAGGTGACCTGTATATCGGGGGAGATTCATTTATTGCCTGCTATGACAGTAATTTGAACAGGATCTGGAATATTAAAACTCCGGATATTATTACCTCCATGTCTTTCAACAGTAATATTTTATATGCCTCTACAAGAGAAACAATACTCCTGGTTAACACGAAAGGTGAAATAATCGAGGAATGGGGTCCTTATGAAAAGGATCCGGTTATCACATCCGTTTCCTCAAATGATGATTATGTTGCCTTTGCTGATGCTGCCAATAAAAGGATTTTTATTCTTAAGAAGAACGGTGAAGTTATTTACATGGTCGGCCAGGCCGGCGATAAGTTCATCATTCCTAGTCCTTATTTTGATGTTGCGCTTGCAGGAGGTAATACCCTTATTGTAGCAAATACAGGAAATCACAGAGTTGAAACATGGACATTTGATGGCAGATTAATTGATTATTTCGGAACTCCAGGACTGGCACCGGAAGCATTTTGCGGATGTTGTAATCCGGCTCATTTTTATCTGACTCCGGAAGGTCTGATTACTGCTGAAAAGGGCATTAACCGTATCAAAATCCTGAAACCGACCGGCGAATTTGTTGAATTTGTTTCTTCAAAGAATGATTTTGTGGCCTCTGCACCATTGGATATAGCATCACAGGATGGCAAAACTATATACGGAGCAAACAGTGCAGATTCGAAACTTTATATATTCACCAGAAAATGACATACTGATACTTGGGGAAAAATCCCCCTTTTTTTCCCCGGAGAGGGAAATAATTAATAATGTATGAAAGAATGGACTGGGACAAAAATATACTAATAAGATAATACAAATGTCGAGAATTGAGTTTGTTAAGAAATTTATTCGGATAACCTTGCTTGCACTGATGTCCCTGATAGTTATTTTACTTGGCAGTAAAATAGTCACAGGTAAAGACTGTTCCGGATGTCCTTATAAAGATTCATGTAAAGATGAATCAGATTGTACCAGGTTTTAATTGTGCTTATCATGGAAAAAGAAAGAAACAAGTACCAGAACAGGAGGGATTTTGTCAGAAAAGCAGGAAAGGTGATATTGGCAGCTCCTCTAGCCCTCATACCTGTTTTTCTTGCCCGAAAGGCAAAAGCTACGGGGTATGTCTGGCAGATCGATCCTTTCAAATGCACACAATGCGGACAGTGCAAGACAAATTGTGTACGTACCCCTTCAGCGGTTAAATGTGTCCATGCCTTTGAGATGTGCGGTTACTGTGACCTGTGTGGGGGATATCTCCGGCAGGGTGTCAGAACAATAAGCACAGGTGCAGAAAATCAACTATGTCCTACAAGTGCAATTACAAGGAAATTTGTTGAGGAACCGTATTTCCAGTATACTATTAATGAGGATCTTTGTGACGCATGCGGTAAGTGTGTCAAAGGGTGCCGCGATTTTGGAAACGGATCGTTATATCTACAGATCAAACAGGATCTGTGCGCAAACTGCAACGAATGCTCAATTGCACGCAGTTGCCCGTCCGATGCGGTAATAAGGGTGCCGGCGGATAGTCCGTATCTCGAGAAAGATAAAATTGAAATATCATAGTTGCACAGACCTTACATGCAACATCTCTACAATATCAATAACCAATAACAAATAACGAATAACCAATAACGAATAACCAATAACCAACAACCCTCTGAATTTGAAAAATAAACTCCCGTATATATTATTCTTCATCCTACTGACCTGGCATGTTATTATATATGCTCAGGACAGGTTTCCAAGACCGGAATTTGAATCGGAGTATACTCATCCTGAGCAACAGTTGTCTTCACCACGTCATCCGGCATGGGAATATATTGATACTGGGGTTCTTGTAATTGCTCTGGTAATAACCACATGGCTGGCCTTAAAGAAGCGTTCACGGCAGGGACTTGTCTGGATGTCCCTTTTCTCTCTTGCCTATTTTGGCTTTTACAGAGGGGGTTGTATATGTTCTGTAGGATCAGTTCAGAATGTTGCTCTGGCACTCTTTAATAATGGTTATTCAATTCCATTGTCAGTATTGATGTTTTTTATTATTCCGCTTGTTTTCGCGCTTTTATACGGACGGGTTTTTTGTGCCGGGGTCTGTCCGCTCGGAGCTATCCAGGAACTCACAGGTTTACGACCAATCAGGCTTCCCGCTAATGTTGAGGCAACACTTGCAATGATTCCATTCGTTTACTTGGCACTGGCTGTACTTTTTGCATCAACCAACAGCCAGTTTATCATTTGCAGGTATGATCCATTTGTAGGTATCTTCAGGCTTGATGCACCCTATACAATGATAATATTCGGTGTCCTTCTGTTGCTTGTCGGGATATTTATCAACAGACCCTATTGCAGATACCTGTGTCCCTACGGTGTACTTCTGAATATCTGCTCAAGATTTGCTGGCAGGCATCTTACCATAACACCGGCTGAATGTACCAATTGCAGACTTTGTGAGGAAGCATGTCCGTATGATGCAATAATTCCCTCTGATAATGGATCCAGCATTGAAAATACTTCAAAATCAAGAAAAAAATTTGCAATATATTTTCTTATGATACCGGTTCTGGCCGCGGCAGGTGCCCTGACTGTTTTTATGCTTTCGTCGCAGCTTGCCGGAGTACATAGTAATGTCAGGCTTGCTAAGGAAATAAGGCTTGAAAATGAGACAGGGATTGCTGCAATATCCAATGCTGCTGTGGCTTTTAAGGAATCAGGCAAGACTGAAGATGAATTATTCACTGATGAAATAAACACAATAAACCGGTACAGGAAAGCAACTCTATGGGCAGGAATATTTCTTGGATTATCGCTGGGAATAGGTCTGTTTTCCCTTACCATACGAAATGGGAGAACAGAATATAAACCGCATCAGGGAAAGTGTTTCAGTTGCGGAAGATGTTTTACATATTGTCCGGTCAAACCTAAACCAGAATCAGAGTATGAAACTTAATGACAACGACATACGGTTACTGCGGGGAATAGGCAACGTAGCTGCCGGCTTCAGCCTGATTGTTGCCTTAACTATGATTTTCAGTCTTGTACAGCTAAAGACTATAGATCCTCTGGAAAATCCTGTTTTAGTTTCAGTAAAGGAGCAGTATGACAGTGATCCTTCCAATGCAAATTATGCCGAGCAGGTAAGAGCAATTGATCTGATGGCCAGAAAAGCTTATTTTTCGTCACGATGGCAGGTTGAGACAGGGTCGTACCTTCTACTGGCTGGTGCTGTGGTTTTTATTCTATGCCACAGGCTTATTGCCGGTAATGAGAGATCTGTTCCGGAAGAACCTGGTAAAAAAACTGATCCACTAAGACTAAGAAGTAAAACAGGTAACTCCCTGATTATTACATCCTCAGTTATTTTTGTAGTAGCAATATTTGCTTCTTTTATTCTTAGAAACAATCTGCCAGATACTCTCTCCTCACATCCGGGCCTTACAGGAAAAGCAAAAGAGACACGACAAAGTGCTGAATTTAAGCCCGATAAAACAAATTATCCTTTTTTCAGGGGACAGGACAGTCGTGGTATCGCCGGTGGTTCCGGCTATCCAACTGAATGGAGTGGCCAGGATGGAGATAATATCAAATGGAAGACAGAGATTCCAAAACCGGGAAAAAGTTCTCCTGTGATATGGGAAGATAAAATCTTTATTACCGGTGCTGAAGGTTTGCAATGCGAGATTTACTGTATAGATAAACAGACAGGAAATATTATCTGGACAGTTTCAGGTTCGGATATACCCGGAGAACCATCAGAAATACCTGAAATGGATCCGGATGCAGGTATGGCTGTATCGACTGTTGCCACTAACGGCAACGAGGTCTGTGCTGTATTTGCAAACGGCAATCTTGTATGCGCTGATACTGATGGAAATATAAAATGGTCGAAAAACATAGGGTTGCCTGAGAACATATATGGATATTCTTCATCTTTAATTATTTACGAAGGCTTGCTAATTGTTAAGTATGATGATATTGATAAGTTATCAATTATTGCTTTTGATGTTAATACTGGTGAACTGAAATGGGAAACACCCAGACAGGGAACTATTTCATGGTCCTCCCCTGTTATTGGAATTTTCGATGGGCAGGCACAGGTAATAATTAATGGAAATCCTTATGTTACAGGCTATGATCCTGTATCAGGAAAAGAATTATGGTCAGTTGATTGCATGTATGGAGATGTTGCACCATCAGTTGCAGTAAACAGCAGAATGGTCTATGCTG
>Ga0315551_10002881_pt1 | contig 12326 bp, 10 predicted proteins | sample SalMarSW160290MG_FD_203678 | JGI IMG/M metagenome (GOLD analysis project Ga0315551, IMG submission 203678) | Salt marsh sediment microbial communities from the Plum Island Ecosystem LTER, Massachusetts, United States - Salt Marsh Sediment SW1602-90 ... | reverse complement strand
GAAGGACTGGCCCGATACCCGCGCGATGGTATCGCTCTGGGGAAGACGTCACGCCATATCCTCTACGACATGATGGGGATAACCCAGGGGCTGACCCATTCTTTCATGATGCACACCATGACGACGAATATGAGCTTCGAGCCCGATGAATATAACTTCTTTAAGGAGCGAAGGGATAGGGGTGTGAAGGACGCGGCTCACGGGAAGCACGATTTCTACAAGGCGCTGGACAAGTAGCGTCCAGGTGAACGCAGGTCCCTAACCAAGCAGCCTGATGATTTCGGTGGCGTCATCCAGTCGCTCAAGCTGACCGAGCATTTCTATTACCTTATCAACGGTATCGGCGGGCAGTGGCTTAATAGAGCCGGCGGCACATTCCCTGAATTTCGCCGCGCAATCATCAAACGTCATCGGCCTTTCCACGCTGCCGAGGCAGTGCTCTACCTCCTCGGTATACTCCGTACCGTCTTTCATCACTATTTTGACCCTTCCCGGACCGACGCCATGGCGGCTCAGGGCGGGGTCGAGCACGCCGGTTACCTTACGGGAAATTCGAAGGACGGCCTCGTTGTTAATGGCTGCCCCGGTGAAGTCTTCCAGAGAGACCCTGCCCCTGACAAGAGCCGTGGCTATCGCCCAGGGGACGCTGAACTGGGCATCGATAGTATTCCGGGGCGTGCACTTCACCTCCGGGGGGACGCATATTTCATACGATGTCTGGCCGCCATAGGCTGTAATGCTGCTTACCTGCTCCACGTCAATATCATGTTTTGACCTCAAGGACAGTACGGCGTCGATAAAGGCATGGGTGAACCCGCAGCAGGGATAAGGTTTGTCCCCTATGTTGACTACCTCGAACCTTTTACCCAGGTCGGCGGTCAGGATTTTAGCGTCGTAATCTCCGCCGTGGTACTGATGATACATGCCGTATTCACCTTCGAGGATGTTCCTGGCACCGGTGATGCCTCTCTCAGCCATTAAAGCGGCGGTAATGCCCCCCTTTGCCGCCAGTCCCGGCCCCATCCTCTTGGTCAAAGCGCCGTCATTAACACACTGGGAGTTGCCGGCGCACTGGTGATAGGCGATGCCCAAGGCATTGACCATTTTCTCCTCGTCCAGTCCCATGAGCCTGCCCGCCATGGCGGCCGCGCCCAGGTAGCCGAAGAGGGCGGTGGGGTGCCAGCCGGACTCTATCAGGCTGCTTCCCGGTCGGCTGGCCAGTCCCAGCCTCGCCATGAAGTCAGACCCCAGCGTCAGGGCGGTGATAAGCTCCTGGCCGTTTTTCCCGCCCATCCGCTCGGCGACGGCGAAGCAGGTTGAAACAGCCACACAGCCGATATGCACCTGAGCCACCTGGTGGCCGTCATCATAGTCCAGGGCGTGTATCATGGTGCCGTTGACCTGAGCCGCATTAGGGGCCGGGCACCTGATTCCGTAGGCGATGACGGTGCTCTGCCCATTTCCACCCCACTCCCTGACCATATCCACCAGTTCAGCGACTCCGGCCTGAGTTGAACCGCCCAAAGCCGTCGCCAGACTGTCCAGGACATCTTTTTTAGCGGCCTCAACCGCGGGACCGGGGATATCCTCGTACCTCAAGCTGGTAAACATTCTGGCGAAATCAAATATAGCGTCCATAGAATTAACCTTTATGGAGGTATTTAGATGATGCCGCCGCCGATGCCGATTGTCTCGCCGGTGATGTAGGTGGACATATCGGAAACCAGGAAATAGGCCAGGTCGGCGATTTCATCCGTGGAGCCGAGTCGGCCCAGCGGTATGTTGGCACTCATCATCTTGTAGTCGGCCTGCTGGGCTTCTTCCCAGCTAATACCCTGCTCCTTTGCCCTGCGGTCGAAAGTCTCGTCTCTCAGATTGGTGATAATGGCTCCGGGATTAATGGCATTAACATTTATCTTATACTGTCCCAGTTCCAGGGCCATAGTTTTTACCAGGCCGATGGTGGCGTATTTTGAAGCGCAATAGGCGACGCTACCGGAAACGCCATGAGTGCCCGCCATCGAGGCGAAAATGACTATTCTGCCGCCTTCTCCCCGGGCAATCATAGCCCTGGCTACCGCTTTGGCAATAAGGAAAGAGCCGGTGGCATTCACGTCCATAATAGTCCGCCAGTCTTCCTCGGAAAGGTCAACGGTGGGGAGGCCTACCGGGCCACGGACAGCCGCGCAGTGCACCAGGATATCTATCCTGCCGAATTTCTCAATGGTTCTGGCGACGGCGGAGTCAACCTCTTCTCTATTGCAGATATCCATCACGATAGCCATAGCTTCGCTGCCCAGAGCCTTGATTTCATCTACTTCGGCATCGAGACCGCCCCACCCTTCGTCTCCGGGGAAAAGGCTCTTCGGCGCCGGATACTTATCAATAATGACAACATTGGCTCCTTCCCCGGCCAGCCGCAGGGCGATGGCTCGTCCCATGCCCCTCTTGCTGGCGGCTCCGGTAACCAGGGCTACCTTGCCCTCAAGGCTTTTCATATTGATGCTACCTCCTTAAAATAATCTGCTCACCGGTGTATAAACTCAAAACTGGAACTCTTATAATCCCTATGGCCAGAGTGTACGAGCAACGTCTTCCAGTCCCAGTCCTTCCAGCTTCTTTCTACCCGGTGTTCCCGTTTTCAGGTCCCAGTCCATGGCCGTGAGGTATTCCGGGTTTATTCTAATGAATAATCAGGGCTGGCGACAATGGCTGCCCAGTTATTATACAATATTGTGTTGCTATAGAAAAATGCCTCGGCGGTGCATTGTCAACAAGTATCAAAATAAGTTATATTAAAACTTGAGCATTATCATACACAGAGCGGCATAACCTGTTTCCACTGAAATTAAGCTGACTAACCAGTACAGCCGTCAAATCTATATAAAAAATACGAAGGAGGCAACAGGTGTTACTTGCCAACAGGGTTGCTATTATTACGGGAGGCGCCATGGGCATCGGCAGAGGTATGGCGCTTAAATTCGCCGAGGAAGGCTGCTCGGTTGTTATCGCTGACATTTCCGAGGCAGAAGGGAAGAAAACGGCGGGCGAGGTCTCCCAAAAGGGCGGGGAGGGGATTTTCGTGAAATGCGATGTCACCGACAGTAAGCAGGTACAGGACATGGTGGCGCAGGCTATCAGTAAATTTAAGAAGATTGATATCCTGGTCAATAATGCCGGAGGCGTCCCCGGGGTAACCAGCGGGAATCTTGAAGACGTCACGGAAGATGAGTGGGACAGGTTCCTAGACCTGAACCTGAAGAGCGCATTTTTATGCTGCAAGGCGGTTGTCCCCCATATGAAAAAGAACAAATACGGCAAAATCATCAATTTCTCTTCCATAGGTGCCGTTCACCCCGCCGTATCTGTCGTTCATTATCATTCGGCTAAAGGAGGGGTCCTGGGTTTGACGTACAATCTGGCCTTTGAACTGGCGCCGTTCAATATCTACGTAAACGCCATCCTGCCGGGGCCCGTGCGGACACCGTTCTGGGAGCCGGTAACCAGGGACATAAAGGATAAGGATGCCTATTTTGCCGCGATAGGCAAGAAGGAGGTCCCTATGCAGAGGGTGGGCACGCCGGAGGATATCGCCGGAGCCGCCCTGTTCCTGGCCTCGGAGCTCTCGTCATTTGTTACCGGCGAAGCCATGCATGTCGCCGGTGGACTACCTCATATGCCGAAAAGCGCCACCGTCATCGGTCAGTAAATGGGGGGCGAACCGTCAAACAGGGCCGGGACTATGACTTTGTCTTTGCCCCGGACGGAGTGAACAGAAGCAGCAGGCTGGGCAGGGCGAATAACGCCATCAGGAAGGAAAGGGCTATCATAACCGCCGTCAGCAGGCCGAAAGCGGCGAACATGGGCATCGGGGCGAAGGCAATGACGGCGAAACCCAACACCGTGGATATGGCCGTACCGAAGAGGGCCATGCCGGTGCTGCGGCTGGTGGCAAACAGGGCCGTTTTCTTGTCAGGATTCCTGGTCAGTTCCTGGCGGTAGCGTACGGTAAAATGGATGGAGAAGTCGATACCGACGCCGATGGATATGGCGGCGATGGTGGCGGTCATGATATTGAGGTGATAGCCGACAACGTACATGAATCCGTACAGCCAGCAAGCCACCAGCAGTACGGGTATCAATGTTACAATAGCATATCTGAGTGAGCGGAAGATAAGGAACAGCACTATCAGGCAGGCGACGGCGGCAATTATCAGGGAACGGTTCAGTGAGTCGGTGATGGCATCAAACTGGGCATCACGCACGTAGGCTTCGCCGGTGAGTCCGTAAAAGGTGATAGCCGGCACCCCTTTCATAGCGGCATCCATATCGTTTTGAAGCTCAGCTGCTGATAACTTGGCTATAGACTGCTCGCGCGTACCCGGCACACCAATATGTATCAGGGTGGCATCTTCACCTTCTCCCGATACATCGTGGACGAAAAATTCCCTTATACGCTGCGGGGTGTAGAGCATCGAATCCTCATCCAGCGGGATGCCTTCCCTGGTGATGTAGTCATAGACAGCCAGGAGCTGCCCGGATGTATCCGGGATAAGGTCACCGTCGGCATCGGTTAGGGCCAGGCCGGAAGCCGCCTCAATACGTTCGCGAGCGTAATCTACCTGGATTACGGCCGCCAGGGTATCCAGGAGCTCATCATAAGCGTCAGGCTTGCCATCGCTTATGCGCCGGGCTACGTGTTCGTCGTCTTCCATCTCACGGATAGTCGCCTTCAGGCTTTCCAGCGCTTCGTGTTGAGTGAAATCCCCCTTGATGTACAGGTAAGCCGGCTCACCTGCCTTCTGGGCTACATGTTCATCGAGCTTGTCCAGACCGACAATAAGGTCTGACCTGGCATCGAATGCCTCCTTGGCATCCAGCTTTGTCTCCAGGTGGAGCCAGCCCCAGGCGGCTACTCCGGTTATTATCAAAATAACAGGGATTGTTACGAACCATTTGTTGCTGGTCGAGGCAACGAGTTTACCTATCCAGAGGCCGCGTGATGACGGGGCGACCCTGCTGATGGACTTGGTGAAGCCCCGGCCCCTCCACGCGTCGTACCGCATGACTAAAGCGGGTACGAAAAGCCCGAGAATTATAAACGAGGCGATCATGGCAACGGAAGCAGCGATGCCGAAGTCGACCACCGATTCTATCCCCGATACGGCGTTGGCGCCAAAGGCGATAATAGTGGTCAGCATGGCCAGCACCAGGGCACTGCCCACGCCGTAGGTTGATGCGCCCAGGGCCTGGTGCGGCTCTTTGCCCTTCTCTATTTCCTCACGGTACCAGAAGAGGGCGTGTATGGCGTAGTTAATCCCCAGCACCAGAATAGCGATAGGCACGATGAGGTCTAAAATCATGGAGCTCTTGAGTCCGATGATGTTGGAGGTGCCTTTCAGCCAGATAATGAGCATGCCCAGGCCGGCACCTGATAACAGCGTTATCAACCAGGAGCGGAAGACGATAGTAATAAGAACCAGCATAAGCACGATAGCCGCCATCAGCATGGCGCCGCTTATCTGGCTCTCGTCGGCTATTTCCAGGTACATGTCGATGAAGATACCCCACAGTCGATAGCCCTCCTCTTCACCGCGGAGCAGCCTCTGCACATCGCGACCGTAGTACTCCAGGGCGAGTTGTTCCGAGTAGTCCTGGCCGACGCTGGCTGGGTATTCCTTCTGTATCTGCTCCCGGTTACATTCGACAACGAATAAAAGGGCGGGGGACTTCCAGAGCCTGACCCCTCCATTATCCTCCTCATAGTTGGCTCCAACTGATAGCTCGATTTCCATACCTTCCGTGACCGGGTTGCTCAGAATATAGTCAACCGCCTGCTTGACCTGGAGGTCGGTGGCGCTGGATAAATCAACCGCCCCCCGGCTTACGTACATCAGTACGGCATTAACGGAGTCGGCTATGGAATAGATGCCTTCTATGGTGACGCCGGCCACCTCGTTATAGCGTTTGTAGAGGAAGGGGGATAAAGCGCTCTCCCTTAGTGCCTGCTCATTCTGAAATAGCTCGTAGAGGTTCTTCTGGGTGAGCATGTCGCCTTCTCCGGCCTCGACGATGAAGGGCATGTGGTAGACCTCGGAGGGGAATTTATCCTGTATTTCCTCATGCCACTTGACGGCATCGCTGCCCATAGGGCTGTCGCTGGCCGTCTCGGTAGGCTTCATCTGAAGTAAGGGAAAAACGAGCAACAGGGTGATGATGATGGTGCCGATTATGAGCCACGGTGACCGCCGCTCCATGACACTGGCGAGCCAGCCGTAAAATCCTTCTCTTTCTTTGCCCGGAACCGGCACCTATCGTTTCTCCTTATAGCTAGTGCCAGGGATTATGCTGAACACTATCGAAGGCTTCATCACGTATGTGCGATGGCCGATAACTAACACTGGACTAAAATAGTATACTTTGAGAGCCAGGTTTGAATCAACCGAGCTGGAACGGAAAGCTGGCGGCGGGGACGGCTAAAGCTGCTATTTAGGTACAATCACAATCTCGATGGGTACCAGAGCTCTCTTTCCTTTACTCTCAACAGACACCATGCGTATGGTATGAAGTCTGTACCCGGGATTCTCCATTTCTATCTGTTCGTAGAGTTCCGGCATGGTGTTGATGTAGTTACTCATACGGCCGGGGTTTCCGGGGATTACAATCTTGCCGTAAGGTTCCACATTCCTCAGTGGGCCACGTTCCTGACGCATTTTCTCGGCTATTTGAGTAAGCGTGAGGCCCTTCTGCTGCTGTGACTTAACCTGTTTGATAATATCAATAACATTATCATCAAATAGTCCGACAACGCCTTTACGGCGTCCCTGTCCTTTCAGTTCAGGCCTGGGGATAATACGCAGGTCTTTAAGGCGGTTGAGCATGGGATAAGTCAGGCCGGTCTCAGCCAGGACTTCATTTGTGGATTTCATGCTATCTCCAAATTAAAAATACATTAACATTATAACTGTTAATGTACTATAAATCAAGGCATGTTTTTGAAAGATTACCGGTAGCTGAAGAAATTATTTTCGACTTTTCAGAGAGGAAGGTTAAAGGGGGTGGGCTATACCGGTCTGTTATCCAGGCGCGTGTCTGTAATCTGGTAATTCAGGTCTTCTTCTTGCAGCCTCTTGAGCAGTCCGGGGATGGCGTCGTCAGTGCAGACTATGATGAAAGGCAGGCCGCACCGGGCGGCTTCAATGGCAGCTTCGGTAACGCCGTAACGATAGCGTGGCTCGATACCCAGCCGTCTTGACGTAATCAGTGCCTCGATACCGATAGCGCCGACCTGCTCGTTCCCGGTTATCCTGTCTTTCAGCATTTCAAGGTCGACCTGCCTCGACCCGCCCTTCTGAACGGCAGGCACCTGAAAGATGGTTATCCGGCCGCTTACCAGTTCCACCAGCCCTTCGATATTAGCGATATCAACGTCTTCACCCTTCCGTACTCTCGATACAGCTGTACCTCTGGCGCCGACGTTTAGCTGGCGGGTAGCATAGAGCAAACCGTCCTTCATCTTGAGTCCTACAGCCTGCCCCTGTTTTATGTCCATGTCGGCTATGGCCGCGCAGACCGTAATATTGGTGATAGCCTGCTCTACCCGGGAACTATAGCTCCGGAGCTCCCTGAGAACCTTAATCATCCAGTTGACACCCCTGGTGCTCAGGCTGTAGCTGGCGCGGCCGGCGGCGATAACCAGGTCTTCATCTACCAGCTGATGGATATATTCCGATACAGCCTGTGGCGTAATGCCCAGTTTGGCGGCGATAACTTTTTGCTGAATGCCGGGGCCGGAAGCGGCAATCTCAACGAGTATCTGGAATCGGGTGGAAGCATTCTTATTTTGCAGTATCTCTACCATAACGATGGACCGGTTACTCAATAATCAAGTACACTTTCTCAATTATTATACCAGCCTTTAGTTTATGATTAAAGAAGATGGATTACCTGTATCTTAATAGCCTGTCTTGGAATTTATACAGGGGTGGGGTAGAATACTGGTATACGCTAATGACAAATGAATGATTACAGTGTATGGAGGGTATAATGGTCCGGCAGGTAAGTCCCGAAGCATCCAGGGAAGCAGTGCTCAAGCGCCTTAAGAGGGTAGAGGGGCAGATTCGAGGTCTCCATAGAATGGTTGCCGAAGAGCGTGACTGCGAGAGTATAGTAATGCAGCTGGCGGCGGTTCGTTCCGCTATCGACAGCGTTGGGGCACTGGTACTGAATAACTACATAAAAATATGTGCTCCCAGAAAGACGGCGGCCGACCCCAATATCTATGAATCTTTGGTGCGGGTGGTGGGTATCTGGGGGCGGGTACGGTTAGGCGAGTAGATTCAAAGGGAACTAAAGCAGTTTTACACCTTTTTGAACTAACGACCTGATAGCAGAATATCTATTCTTTTTCCTCTCCCTCTCCCCTGGATATCTCCTCATACCACTTACCGTAGTGACTTTTGGCATACTTTACGGATATCTTACCGTTCCACATAGAACGCAGTGACTCGGTCATCCGGGGGTGAATGGTGCCGGTATAGATATGCACCAGAAGCATGAGGAATGCCAGGAGAAAGGCAACATCATGGACAATAACGCTCCACTGAAAGAGGCCTGCCGGGGCGGTATCTTTAAGGAACCACATTATCAGGCCGCTGATAAAGAACAGGACGCCGGTGGCCAGTACGATAAACTGCCACATTTTCTGTCCGGAATTCACATGCCCCTGAGGTGGCATATTTTCCTCAGGTCCGCCGAAGTAGTAGAGAGGAGCCGCTTCAAGATAATCAAGGTCATCTATACCCCACGTCAGGGTCTCCTTGATGAAATGCAGCGCCATCCGGGGATTGAGCATGGAGTATATTACCGGTGCGCCCACGAAGAATACCACGGCCACGCGGTGAATACTCCTGGTTATACCACCGGCGGCAGCGCCCCCAATCCCGGGGAAAAACAGAATAGCGCCAGTCACGAGCAGCACCAGGAAGGCCACCGTGTGAATCCAGTGAAACCAGATTGTCCTCTTCTTAAAGCGTTCGACGACGCGCGGCTCAGTCATCTCTTATTCTCTTCTTCCCTCTTTCGGATGAATTCTCCCCCGGGCAGTTCGTGTACCATTTTCGCTTCCCGGAAGATGATGTAATTAAGTCCGAAGCCAATGATAATAGCGGCGGCGGCACCAACCCCCACCCATCTGAGGACATCCCTCACCAGAGCCGCCGGTGGTTCTACGGGGGCGGCAGGGAGTCCGTATACCTCCGGCGATTCATCAAGTACATACATTACGTGGAGTCCTCCCAGCTCTTTGTCTCCATAGAATACAGCGTTGGCATTGGAATTCTGTAGCGCGGCAACCCTTTCCCGACCTTCTTTGACCAGTTCATCCCGTTTACCGAATTTAATGGCACCCGTCGGGCAGGCCGCGGCGCAGGCTGGCTGCTCGCCGCCGGTAACCCGGTCAATACAGAAGGTGCATTTATCCATGACGGCAACACCGCTGACCCGGTTGCTCTCCATCTGCGGCACGCCGAAAGGACAGAACTCGGCGCAATACCCGCAGCCAGAGCATTTGTCCTTGTCATACTGGACAAAGCCGAGGCTATTGTAGCTCAGCGCTCCGGTGGGGCAGACCTCAACGCAGGCGGCATCGGTGCAGTGGTTGCAGGCCTGTTTCCTGGAATGCCATTCATCGTTTATTTTGACCGGTTTCAGTGTTGTCCAGACTTTAGATGAAAGCGGGGGAGGTTGTTCCGGGTCGGGCTTGATGGTCTCCGGTAACTTGTTGTAATTTTTACAGGCGGCGTAGCACCACCAGCAGCTTACACACTTGGTGACGTCCACCAGCATGGCCACGTCTTCTTGATTTTGAGAGTCCTTGGCGAGGGCTAAAGCTGGCGGCTGAAGCAGCATCAGAGCGGCTGCTCCGGCAGAGGCTTTTAAGAAATCCTTACGACTTATTTCCATATATTACTTATTATCGTTAACGCTATAGAGTCCGCTAATATGGCTCGGGAATCTCGTTTACGATGACATTTCTGTTGGCTTCCCTCTCCTTGGGGTCAACGTCTTCTTCGGTCAGGAATAGTTCCATGTTGCCATGGCAGGCATCGCAGCTTGCGTTTTGCGGAGTGTTCAACTGGATGTTATGCGGCGTGGCGTATTTCCAGGTCGGTAAAGCATTATAATCCGGCAGGAGATTATCGCCGTAGTATGCGCACGTATCGGGGCAATCGGGAATGTGCCGCAGCACCACATATTTGGAAGACCTTTCCGATGACCGTATAGGATTATAGCCAATTTCGAAGTGTATCTCCGACGGGTCGCTGGTCAGGCATGGTATTCCCTTCTGGTCTATAGATATATGGCAGTTATAACAGTTCTTATAAGGTACGGAGTGACAGACCTGGCAGGAAAGGTCTCCCAGATGCTGTTCGTGCTGGGGGTTACCTTCGGTATTGGTCCAGACATCAGTGTGGCAGTCTTCACACTTCACGGTATAGGGATTATCATACCGGGTGCCCGATACAGGCTGGGCGGAACCGTGAACCTCCTCACCATGACAGTCAGTACAGGTCATTCCCGCCTGCGTCCAGTGGACATCACCGGGAATTCCCGTATTCTTCCCCAGATATTCATCGCCAACACGGGCGCCATGGCAGGCCACGCAGTTATACTGCATGGAGGGGGTTTCCCGGAACTCGTGCTCAGAAACAAGTCCACCGCCCAGCTCAGCCGGACGGCTGACATGACACTGACCACAGGACGTGTGGCATTGCGCGCAGTGATTGTCGAAAGCCGTGCTCAGCAGTGAACCCTCGCTGAAATCACCACCCCTAGCTTCAAGCGCGGCTTTCATCCCACTTATAGTGGTATGCAGGCTGTTCTCATTCATGCAGGCAATGTCCTTGTGGCAGCTATCACAGGTAATTTCAGATGGGTCAGTGACCAGACCCTGATGAGCGACCAGCTTGTCCGTTGCCGTGCTGTCGCCGCCGTGACAGATAACACAGCCCACCTGGCCGTGGATATCCTTGACAAATTCAGCATTGTTCACGAAGACCTTTTGCCATACCTCCAACGGAGGCAACTCCCCGGCTCAGCCTTCACCTGAAGTTTCTTCTGACACCACCTCTTCCTCCGGTGAGGCCACCTGCTTGAGGAGGACTTCGCTGCTGTGGCAACCCACACAGGTGTCTCCCGCCAGCACGACTGCTTCCGCGGGTACAGAGACAGGTTCTGGCGCCGGTGGTGTAACCGGTTCTTCCTTGGGCACGAAGATATTAGGGCTGGTTTCGAAGGGGTAGTCCATGGAAGCGGTCTCGTTATTGAAGCAGTTGGGGGCGACATCGTTGTTGCTGGTCCAGGAGCACATACCGAAGAGGAGGTTGGTGGCGTCATAGCCCAGCATATTCAGCAGGGCGGTAGCCTGAGAGCCGGTATGGCCGGTATAGCAGTAGACGACGATAGGTCTGTTGGAAGGCAGCTTGGCGAGGGTATCCTTCTGGGCGAGGGCGGTAAAGCCGATATTAACGGCGCTGGGGATATGGCCCAGGGCATAGTGTTCGGGTTTGCGGAGGCTGATGATGAAGGGGTCATTGGAGGCGTCATCGTCATTAAGCAGCATAAAGAGGTCTTCATTGGATATGTTTTTAGGGCTGGTATAGGCCTGGGCGGCGCCTCTGACGGATTTATCCAGGGTGGGGAAGGGGTAGGTATCCGAGGGCTCGTTGGGGGTGGTTTCGAAGGCATAGTCCTGGCGTTTATCGGGGGTAAATCTGTTAGGAGCGACCTCGGTATCTTTGGTCCAGGAGCTCATACCGTGGAGGAGGTTAAGGACGTCGAAGCCGAGGGCGCCCAGGATAGCGGTAGCCTGGGAGCCGGTATGGCCGGTATAGCAATAGACGACGATTTTTTTATCCCTGGGGAGGGCGTTCAGGGTGCCGTTCTTGGCGATATCGCCGAAGGGGATGTTGACGGCGCTGGGGATATGGCCTTTGGCGTAGTCTTCCGGTTTACGGACGCTGATGATGAAGGGGTCATTGCTTTTATCGTCATCATTGATGAGGAGGAAGAGGTCTTCAGCTTTGATGTTCCAGGAGCTGCCCGAGGTCAGGTACTGGCTGACGGCGGCGTAAACTGCATCAAATCCAACCGGCTCCGCGCCCGGTTCTTCCTTGGGCACGAAGATATTGGGGGTGGTTTCGAAGGGGTAGTCCATGGAAGCGGTCTCGTTATTGAAGCAGTTGGGGGCGACATCGTTGTTGCTGGTCCAGGAGCACATACCGAAGAGGAGGTTGGTAGCGTCATAGCCCAGCATATTCAGCAGG
>Ga0315551_10002880_pt1 | contig 12335 bp, 10 predicted proteins | sample SalMarSW160290MG_FD_203678 | JGI IMG/M metagenome (GOLD analysis project Ga0315551, IMG submission 203678) | Salt marsh sediment microbial communities from the Plum Island Ecosystem LTER, Massachusetts, United States - Salt Marsh Sediment SW1602-90 ... | reverse complement strand
TCCCCGATCAAGTGGTCAAGCCGGATGGTTTTGTGCTCCACCGCCCGGCAGAATGGCGCTAACCGCCTTCCGTTCCCCACTGCAACCCCAGGTTTACCCGAATCGCCGCTTCTAACTGCGCCATCATTCGTCCAGCATTTCACTATGCGTTGAAGCTGGCTTTTCCTCAAAGTGAACACGGATGAAGCACGTCTGCCTCTACATCATAGTCCAACCGCATCATCCACCAACTATCTCCCATTTGTCTCATTTCGATCCCACCTCGATGAATGCTTCGCCTTTCTGATTCTAGTAGACATGGCTGCCATCCTCGATGAACACCATCGCGATGTGGTCTTCGGCAGTTTTCGCTCTGGCTTGCTCAAGGATCTTGCCGGAGCCGTCCGAAACGGCGACTACCTTCTTGTCCACGATAGCCACCCACTTGTTAGGATACAGATTGAGAAGCTCTGCGTAGTTCTCGTAAGCCCACTCCTCATCTTCCCAGAAGCGTGGTGGTATCTGTGATATGATCTCGTTCATCACGTGCCTCCTCGTCTTTTTTGCCCTAGATCATCGCGCAACCCGGTATCACATCCCGCGCCTTGCCCAGCCCCACCAGCACTGGTCGGGCCTCCATCATTCGTTCTGTTGCTTCAGTGTTTGCTTTTTCGATGTTCATGGTGATTCTCCTTTCAATCTTTCGTTTTTTGGGTATTTTCCATCCGAAAGCACAAATTCGGCTGAAAGTAGGTCGAAAACAGCTAGAAAGCGGCTCAAGAATTGCCTGAACCGCCCTCGAAGCGTCTTGAAAAAAAGTTAGCAAATAGGGTGTAAAGCAAAAATCTAGCTAGTTCTTGGTGCAAAACTCTCGGGAGTGGATCACAAGACCCAGATTGAACTAAGCAACGAGGCCAAATGCGGGATGTTTGACCCGAAAACGGCTTCCAGGAGACCGCCAAGTGGCAGTCTGGGTGAGTTTCGCACCAGAAACTAGCTAGCTGCCTGTTTTGGTAGACTTAATAGCAGTTTTGAACAATTCAAAAAAATCATCTTCCTTGAGTGTAGTCATCGGTATTCCGACAAAAGATTCTGTTCCGTTTAAGATAAAATCAGCAATTCTACCTTTTTCATCTGTAGGAGTATACCAAACCCTTTCGCCTTCTTCTTCAATCAATAAATCGCAGAACTCTTTCCAAATATTCTTGAATAAGTAGTTGTTGCGAAAGATAGCTGTAATCTGTCGGACCGGATCATATACGACTACAATTATTCTCTTTCTTTCATTATTCATACGTGCTAGTATGCCTCGCTGAGGAAATTTCTCCAAGGGTTCTTTCTGATGATAAATAAAGTAATACTTGCCAAAAAGGTGACGCGTAGGTACTTGCTTTTTTGCCATTGTCAGGAAAGATTGCTGGGCCTGCAACGTCGCCTCAAAAAAGAAGCCCATGATAAAAGATACTACTAATGGATCCCAAACCCTTTGTAGGGCAAACAATATTCTCCTAAATGTAAAATAACTAGGTCTTCCGGGAAAATTCTTTCCGCTTATTTCAAATTCGCCCGGTTTGTGAATCATAGATTTTACGTATTCAAATGCTTCCGGCTCTATACGGTCTAAGTAACCACTTTCCGCGAGTCTCTCCGATTTTTCAAGGTAGCGGTTCCATTCCTGTTCCAACGCTTCGATTGCTTTCTGATTGTCATATTGCTCAAACGCTTTTACAGACACACACACCGACATTAGAGCTGCCTCGGTAATGGCACGCTTCCATTGTGGTTCAAGGGTTTCTGCAACAAAACCCGGTTGACGAAATTGTGCAGCGTGAAGATTTTTCGTTATAGTGAAAATATGGTCGTAAGCAGCTTCTCCATGCGCATCAATATAGTTGATCTCCTCCTTTATGGGTTCAATAGATTTTATGCCTGGTCGATCTTCGTAGGGGGACAGATGTTCTTGAAAGACAACCTGGCTGGCAGAACCTGCACTTCTTGTCCCATGTTCCTCGTGTTCGTCATAGACTTTCTTAAAGTCTGGATTAGTGCTCATACCACCAATACCTATAAGAACAGCATCAACAAGTCTGGGATTTAAATCAGAAGGCAATTCTTCCTGCGATCCTCGAATAACGTGTTCTTCATATGCCGGTAGGTAGTCAACAGGTTCACAACAAGTTCGTAGTAACAAATCAGCAAAATAATTATCGAGGCTTGGATTCTTCCGGGTAACAAACTTGGGTATTGGCCCCCGGATCGTTTCATCTTCTCTAAGACCCAAAAACGCCCGAAGATGGTTAGATGAGGCTAATACAATATTTTGAACGATTGAAAATCCTTCATATACATCGGGAGTAAGGTCTTTGGGTTGAATGAATTCACCATCTAAGCGCCTTTTCACCATATATCTCCTTTTTCGTGATTAATCTAACGTCTTTAATTCTGACTATTGCTAAGGCTACATCATCAGAAAGATGAGTTTTATGGTGCTTATAAATGTTACGGTTGAATGCCTGTATCGTAGTGTCTTCTCCTTTACTATTACGCATACAAGTATATTCATCGTTAAGAAAGTTCTTGAAATTGATTTTTCCTCTGCTAGAAGACAATACTCCATAAAGCCCATCACTAGAAATCCAGAGGTGTTTCAGAGTGTTAATACTACCCCTTTCGTACACCTTGAATTGTTCTTTCGGTTCACCTCTCTTCCAGAGCGACTGATTTAAGTACTCAGCAGGCTCAAGAACTTCTATCTTGTCGTTAATACCATAACATCCATCGCCCAATCCGAATATCCAGTAATGATTTCCAAAAACAACAAACCCGAGTACAGTGAACAAGAGCTTATTAAGGACAAACTCCCTGTATTCATTCTTCTGATCATGATCACGCAGACGCATACCCATACTATTACAAAGTCTGCGAAAACAGGTTTTGGCTTTACTGCGCGTAATTCTCAGGAGCTTATCGAAATCGTTTTGATTATTTGTGTTTTCCTCCCTTAATATTATTGCGGCAAGGGTAGAACCAATAAATTGTGCCCCTAAAGTTGCACCAACATAATTCTGGGTTAGACCACCATTTGCAATACTACAACCATCACAAATAATTGCTACTTTCAAATTGCTCCGATCTACAATGTAACGCGCATCCTGCAATCCCAAGGATAATTCACTATGAAGAGATCCCTCTCGAATAAACGAACCTATATATAGATTTGAATTTGATCCAGTAAATTCAAGCTGATTGTGTTCCATGGACCTCTTTCTTTGAGGTAAGGATTACTCTGGTGAGTACATCATATCCAACAAACGTATTCTAGCTTTTTCACGTTCAGCAGCTTGTATTCGGGCCTTTTCAATTAAACGAGTCCATAATTGCTGGAAAAACTGTCTGTCACGATCATCTTGAATCAATCTGTCCATAAGGTTTATAGCTGGTTTGGTTCGTTCCATGTAGTACTCACGTGGAAAATATACATTCAAAACCTCGACAGGAGGAATGCGCCCTGCGGGATCAGACGAGAAGACTCGTCTAAAGTAGTTCATCAGCCTTGGTTTACTCTCAAGCCAACTGGGAGCACGCACACCAAGTTTAGGGATTTTAACCATTGGATCAAGTATTACAACAGAATAGATGAACGAGCGATTTACTAAAGGTTCTCTGCGATATTTCGGGTGATTACCTGACCAAGGAAGTACTCCCATAAACAACTCAAAGACGATTACTGCTAATGCCCACCAGTCTGTTAGCGCTGAAAAAGCTTGATTCGAACCAACCGCGTTGGGTACTCCATCCCTGATGCGTGGATCTAGATAAGGAATTGTGAAGGTTTCACCAGGGTAGTTAGGCATAGAGCAGGAATCGAAATCAATTAAATAGGGACGTAGATTGGAAACAAGAATGTTATCAGGTTTCAAATCGCACATAAAAACTCGATTAGCATGAAGATTTTCTAAAGCTTCACTTAAATCATAGACAAAACTTGCTGCTGTTTGGTCGAAAATAAATTCCTCCCCTTCTTTCACCGAAGATTTCCACCTCATAAAGCTCAGAGGTTTCGCATCGGGCAGGTATTTCATAACGAATCCTGCTGCTTGCTTAGAAGTCTGTTCCTCAAGGCGCACCATTTGTAACGGCGAAACCACAAGCTCGTGAAATGTGTTTCTTTGAGCACAGAGCGTGATAAGTTTTTCCCTTAGAGCTGGATTGATGGGGTTGTTATAGTATATTTTGGCTGCAAGATGACTATCCAATTTAAATACTTCACCATCTCTTCCAGCATTTATGAAGCTTGTATTGGATAGTCTATACCGCCTTCTATTTTCAGTTACAATTGTGGTGCCGTCAAATCTTGATCGATATGTAATACTCATAGACTATCCTCGACTACATGACTGGATATTAGATCCATGGCTCTACGAATCTCCTTTGGGTCCGCAGTTCCTTCGATAATATGTTCAATTCCGATTGACTCACCGACTGCTTCATAATCGTAATTACCTAAACCTACAAGTGTAATACGATGTATTATACCTGCTTCAAGAGCAAAATCTATGACCTTTTTCAATGTCTCTGGCTTAGTCTTACTATGTTCATCTATGCCATCAGTAATAACCGCTATATGAGACATAACTTGCTGCCCCATTTCTTCAGCATACACTAATTGCGGAGATAACATAGCTAAGGCATGTACAATCGTATCGTAAAGGGCAGTCCCTCCCTGCGGATTGTAGTTGTTGTGATCAAGTAGTTTGACTTTAGGATGAGCCCGGCGACTGTCAGAAGAATCACGAAGGGGAACCATATCTTGAAAATATTCCTCGACTTCATGGTTAAATAGAATCTGCCCGAAATATACGTCTATATGACCTGCTGCTCCCAACAATGAGTTGATAAGATGGTGTTGCCCGTCAATCATTGCTTGTTTATGGGGTTTCATGGACGAAGACTTATCCAATAGTAAAATCAGGGGACGTGTAATAACGCCTTCAATTGGTTCTAAATCTACAGCCTTATCTTTTGCTAAAGTCTCGATAATGTCTGCAATCTCCGGTTCCATCAGTCCTAATGCAACCAGCTGCCTGAGTGCTTGTTTTTCCGAAATCAGCATGGATTTCTCCTTTCTGATTTGAGTCTATGCCCTATTCTCTATAACATGACTGGATATCAAATCCATGGCCCGACTCCCTGTAGTGGTTGTCAACAGACTGCTTGAATCAGGTAAGCCAAATTCTTCAGGGATTTCCTGGCACAATCTTCCCTCTTCACCTAAAAACTCTTCATATCCGGTGCCAACTATGTGGTCGTCAGCTGATAACACAACCCAATCACACGCACCGAACCCGACCAAGATTGCCAAAGTCTGCCCTGTGTCAATGTCTCGGATCTCTATCTCGCCACAATCGGTCGCTACCGCCAAGTAGTCTCTTCCAATAGACGTCATAGCAATAGGTTCACTAGGTAAGTCTCTTTCCCATGTTGTTTTCTGCCACACCATTTCCTGAGCAAGAAGCGACTTGTTCTTCAATCCCACAAAAACCAAGTCGGTACTTCTCTTCAACGCGACACAAGTAATTCCCTCCTTATGCGGAATTCTTTTGAGTGTAAAGGCATCCCTGCATCGACATACTGCTAATGTACCATCCTCCCCAGCAGACATATACAGGGAGCGTGAAGGTATCCCTGAAAGCACAGTAATTGGCATTCCATGGTGATCGTTCTTGGCTTTAATTAGTTCCCCAGTAGTCGTGTCCCATATAAAGGTTTTGCCCGATTCACCACCAGCGATCACATAACGAGCATTATCGCAGAATGAACCAGTCGTGAGTCGTTGTTCATCACAGAAAAAGCGCTTCACCAATTTGTGATTATCCGCTCTGATAATTTCCAATGCCCCCTCTAGCAAAACGATAAGAATCAGGGATCCATCGTCGGAAAACTGGACCTCCATCAAGTTCCCATAGGTTTTTAGTCCAGTTAGCATGGCCGTCCCGTTTGAAGCTATCCTCCACTCTTCGAAACCATTATTCATACCCATCAATAATTCCCAACCTGTAGGCATTTGGCGGATTGCACATGAGGTGAAATAACCTTCTGAGCGCTGCGGCACGATAGTGATATGCTGACATAAGTCATGGATTCTCCAAAGATGGAGTACTCTGTTCGCGTGCAGCGTTGCAAGCCATGCTCCATCAGGCGAAGCACATAGTATTGGAGCGTAAGAAGCCCTTTCCAGTAGCCCATTTAGATTAAGCTTGATGGAGGGCCTCTTTCGTTCGTAAATTCTGCGGATCTGTTCTGCAACTTCCAGGGAAACTGTGTTTAAGGCACTATTTAGAAGAATTCCTTCACTATGTGCATGTTCGATTATTCGCTTGCATTCAACTCCTAGTTCCTTCGAGAGCTCGTGAATTCTTATCCTCTGTTTCTTTTTGCCACCAGGGGGTTCTTCAGGTGGTGGAGGTGGTGGTTGAGAAGGACGTATTCTGTCAATTTGTTTTCTTAAGTCCTTTAGAATTTTGAGAAACAGCCTGTCTCTACTTCCACGAGTTGTAAAATGTTCCTCAATGGTTTGCCCGTTTCTGGGCAAAAACTGCCGGCTTCTGAGCCACTCATGTTGCTCCCATTCACATGCGGAGACTATAATTGGAAAAATGACAAGTCCTCTAGTCCGACACTCATTTAAGAATTCCTTAATCTCAACCTCTGTGCAATAAGCAGAATTCAGAAACCACTGGCTAACTAGGACTAATGCAATATGTGACGTATTAATCTCATCTTTGATTTCCTTATCCCAATTATCTCCAGCTACGAGAGCCTCGTCCCACCAAAAACTGACCCCCTCACCTTCCAATCCCTCCAAATATCCTAACAGACTATCGTCAGCGAGGTATTCCTTATCATGATGACTGTAACTAACAAAGACTTTTATTTCCACGACTAGTACCTCTTATGTATCTATTAGTAGGATACACCAACCTCCGATTTTTGTCAAAAGAGATTGCCCAAACTGGTTACAGTCCCCAGGCATGAGACATTCTTCTTGGCTGTGGGACTGCCGTAGTACTCTACGCTGCCAAGACCCCCGATGGTCACATCCGGTTTTCTACTGCCCAGACCGTTTAGTTTGACTAAACTTCACACTGAGCCTGGCCTGCAACTTGGTGTTCAGTTTTTGCACGAATTCGTCCTTGTTGGGTAGGCCAGGGTTGTTTCGCATTGCCTGGTACACTTCGTCTACGGTGGTCGAGATGAAGCGACTTGGGATTAGAGCCAGGCGATTGTCTTGGCGAACAAGATCGTACAGAGCAAACCGTGAAGCGTGTCCAGATGAAAACCCACCCGTCTTGAAGCCGTACCGATTGACCAGGTTTGCATAAATGTATTCTTGAACCACCCAATAGCATTTTGTGTCCCAGGTTTCGTACACAATGCCCTTGTTCATCAACTGGGTTATGGCGCGTTTGATGGAATCGTAGGTGTTCATGCCGAATTTGTAAGTTTGCTCTTCCAGATCGCGACCCTGAAAGAAATCGAGTATCCCTTGAATCAATGCTCCTGTACTGGTCGTGGAGTCGGACTGAAACTCGACAGACACAAAGTCCTCCACTTCGGGTTTCATTGGCTTGTGTCGAACGAGAACGTAATCTATGCTACCCACGTTTGGCAGGCTGACCTCAGGGAACACGATGGTGTTGTTGAAATCACCAAAGTAGTGTAAGGCAACGTCCTCCAAGACCCTGGACACCCCTTCGATTGTGCCCTGTTCTTCGAAGCGACGCGGACAAATCGTATAGATTTTGCCATTATGCTCCGCTGAACAGACACCGAAGGGGAAATCAATCAGCCGACTTTTCTTGTCGCAAGGGCGGTTCACGAACGGGCACCAGTGTCTCTCTCGGACGTCTTGAGCCTCCGCTGAGCGGTTCTCAATTGGGTATCCAAAGATCTCTGCTGGACGGTTGCCTGTGCTTCTCGTCATCTAGCTTTTTCCTCCCATGAGCTCCTTCCAAATAGTACGAATTTCCAGCGTCGAATGTCCACTCTCCAACAGCCAACCTAATGTCATGCCGCATTGACGACAAAAAGCTTCACTGTCATTGGTGTCAATGGCTTCCAACGGTGACCAAGAAGCGGTCGGCGCATCTCCATCGAGAGCGAAAACCAAAATGCTATCATGCTTGATCGCGTTCAAATTCCTGATGTGTACTGAGATAGGATGTTCCGAAAACACAACGTAGACGTTCATCAGTCTGAAGCCAGCGCTCTTGAGGGCAATGGTAAGTTCTGCCCAGGCGTTAGGGTCCCAGTGATGGAATGTAAAAACCATCCGTCCCGTACGATGTTTGAGTACGCGTCCACATTCGGCAAAAATGCCTGCCAGCGCCGTCATAAAGCTGCTGCTGCCGTCAGTTGCTTCGGTTGCCACGGCACTATGGGCTTCGTTGTAGGTCCAATTGACTTCGTCAGGGAGCAAGCGTGCCAGCCACACCCGGAAGAAAGCGGCCAGGTTGCTATATTGGACGCTGTCATAGTAAGGGGGATCGGTCACGATCAAATCTACCGAATGATCGTCAATCGGCAGGTCGCGGGAGTCGCCGTGAATGAGCCGAAAGGTTTGCCGCCCGTTGGCCAGTTCAGTTTGGCCAAGAACCTCAATGCCGCCATCCACTTCTCCAGGTATCTTGATCAACTGGCTTTTGCCATCTGGCCCAATCCTTCGTTCCACTGGCGACACAGCCCATTTGCGTCCGCGTTCGATGCGATCGTGAAAAAGCAGTTGCAGATTGCCAGAAGACTTTTGGCGATTGAGGGGGTTGTTCTCCAAAGCGGTGTAGGGGAAAGAATAAGCGTGGAGGGCAAAAACGTGCCGAATAGCGCCTGGTCGGCGTTTGTACCAGCCCTTGTAACCACAGAGCATGGAGTTGAACTCAAGGGATGTGGATACGAGCAAGCCCAGGTTGAGTTTTATCACCCCATCGCAATCACGCAATTGCCGAATGGCCTGGTGAAGGTAGAGCAATTGGCGAGATGAGAAAACGTCGAGATACGAGTTGATGTTGCGCTTTATCAAGTCGCCGGACTTAGGGCCATCTTGCACCGTGAAATCTTCTAGCGCCCCAAAGTCTAGCCCGTCCCGCAGCATTTCAGCCTGGTCAATTCGCGCCAAATCGGACTCGCCAGGCGGGCGAAAAAACAGGCCATGCTCAGGACAGGTTGCCACAATCGCAACCGGCACGTAGCGAGCATAATATGGCACATCGAGCAATTCCTGGTATTTCTGCCCACAGACTGGGCAAGTCTTCTCGGCTTTAATGATCAAGCGCGTGGTCTTGGCTGAACCACTGGGACTGCTTTGGCTGTCGGTGATCTCCCAACTCTCCGGCCATAAGCGAATCTTGCGGTCAGCCTCGTGGCGCAGATCGTATTGGTCAATCTGTACCACCTCTCCACAAGCGCAGGATTTGCGCAGGCCGTGGAGGGTATACTGAAAGTCCAGAGTCTGCTGGCAGGTTGGACATTCAGTTTGGAAATAGTGCCCCAGACTACGATGTAGCTCGGCAAAGAACTGATGGAAAGCGGCCCGCAAATCTCCCAGAGCTGATCGAGTGAGGGTAGCTCGAGCCTGTACAACGGGGATCGGATCTATGTCTGCCCCAATGACATTGGCACCTAAGCGGATTGCTTCGTGAAGGGTTGTGCCACCGCCCATCATGGGATCGAGCACGATCTTTCCCTCTAACCCGCCGGGCGCATAATAGTCACGCCGTTTAACGTTGGGCACAAATTGTTTGAGTATAGCGCGAAAGGTGGAACCGCAGCGGCGCGCCCACCATTTATGCAGATAGGTATTGGGGCGGAAGAGATGTTTATTGTACACCTCGAGTCGGGAAAGCTCATCAACGAACTTCTCAGGAAAGGAATCATCCATCACCAGGCTGAGCTCTGTTTGAGGAGCGCGGTATAGTTCATCAAAGGCCAACTGGCGGGCCTCGCGGATGATGTGATTCGCTGGGGATTCAACTCTTTCAGCCACTAAAATCCTTCTGTCAACAATACTCGACCAGGCGTCTCCTGACAGTAGAGGCAGCCGCAAACTACACTTGGTTCGACAAGCTCACCACAGGTTTCAAAGTGTAGTACCCCACAAGCGAGAGAGCCTGCGGTCTATGCGGACACCACACATTGAAATGTGTGGATTGAGGCGTGATCGCATCGTTAGCATGCCCGCTCCAGTTCTGTCTTCCGGGCCTGCAACTGGGCGCGAAGGACTTCCTGCCCAGGCTTGGGCGGCATGGACGCGATTTTGGCAAACCGTTCCCGATTCTGGGCCTCCCAATACTGCCGGGTTTCCTCGGTACGCTGTAAAACGAGCTGGTATTCCGTTTCCACCTCGGCCCTGTGATGTTCAATGTAGTCCATCACGTCCGCCATCTGGGTGTCAGTCAGGTTCAGCCAATGTGGTAGTGTCACTAGGTTTTCGCAATTTCAAGCTGCCGATTTTGGTGGAGCGCAGTGCTGGCTTTCAAGGCGTCTTGTGTTGCCAGCAAAGCCTCCGGTGGTTAAACTGGGCCGTATTGCCCGCAAAAGCGAGGCATAAGTGAGTGCTACGTGGAGTATCAAGTCCACGCTCAACAGCCCAGCAAAATTGCGAAAACTGGAAGACACTACCGCCAATGTTGAATCAGTCTAGGGGGCCAACCAGCCGTGATGTAGTCCATCACATCGTAGAGTGTAATCCGGGTGCCAGCAATGGACAAGCCCCGCTCAGTTCTGACGACAGTGTTTTGGGAAATATTTGTTCTAGTCATAAGATTCCTTCCTCCTTCTTCCACTTCACACAAACGATTAGCCGCTACGCCGGTCCCGCAGCCTGGATGGGCTCGTGATAGCGATGCGAATTGCAGCGGGTCAGATGCCTCAAGTATAGCGCAAGATGGTCAGTCAGGCAAGCGGGCTGCTTGTTTTGACAAAAACCCCGTTTGCTGGTATAATTACCCCCGTTAGTCAAGTCAATCGGTTTGGCATCGCTCACCGCTCCGATTCACGCAATCGGAGCGGTTTTTTTGTGACAACCCAAACCAAACCCGTAGGTCAAACACCTGCGTGAGTCAAGTAGCATCAAAGGAGTTTCATGTATTTCACAGAGTTAGATTTAAGCGAACCTTTACCAGAGACAATCAGCGCCTTGGGATATGAGGAAACGACCCCTATCCAGACCCAGGCCATCCCGCCTGGCTTGCAGAAGCGCGATGTCGTCGGTTGCGCCCAGACAGGCACCGGTAAGACGTTGGCCTTTCTTCTGCCAGCGTTGGACCGCTTGCTACGGGATCCAGCCAAGGCCAAGAACCCCCGAGTCGTGATCCTGGAGCCGACCCGTGAGTTGGCCATCCAGGTCGCCGGGGAAACCCAGAAACTGACTGCCCGCACCTCATTACGCAGCGTTTCCGTATATGGCGGAGCCGGGATGAAAAAGCAAACCGACAAACTGCGTCGGGGCGTTGATATCGTTGTCGCCACACCAGGTCGCCTGATGGATCACATGCGCCGCAAGAACGTGAACTTCAGCGACTTGCAGATTCTGGTGTTGGACGAGGCCGACCGGATGCTGGATATGGGCTTTCTGCCCGACATCAAACAGATCATCAGCCGTATGCCCCGTCAGCGCCAAACTATGCTCTTCTCGGCCACGATACCGCCGACGATTTCGGCTCTCGCTCGTCAGTTTCTGCGCGACCCGGTGAGCATCGAGATAGACCTGGCTCGCCCTCCTGAGGCGATCCAACAGGTGCTCTACCCAGTACCCAAACATCTCAAGATTCAACTTCTGGTGGCTATGCTTGCGCAGATGGAAATCAGTAGCATGCTGGTCTTCACCAGGACCAAGCAAGAAGCCGACATTGTAACCCGGCAACTGCGCGAGGCCAGGATCGCCACAGCTTGCATTCACGGGGATTTCAAGCAGCGGGATCGGATATCTGCGCTGGAAGGGTTCCGGTCGGGCAAGCACCGCGTCCTGGTCGCCACCAACGTCGCTGCGCGAGGATTGGACGTAGAAGGGATCTCACACGTGGTCAACTACGATGTGCCGGAACACGCTGAGGACTATGTGCACCGTATCGGGCGCACCGCCCGATACGATGCTGATGGCAACGCCATCACGCTCGTCACCCCTGACGACGAGGGGCTGATTTATCGGATCGAGTACCTGCTGGGCCGCAAGATTGAGCGCAAGACCTTGCTGGGGTTCGATTACGACGTGCCAACACCCTCGTGGGCCAGGCCCTCAGCCAAGGCGCTGCTGCAGCGGGCCTCTCAATCGCAAAGCCTGGCCGACCGCTGGCGATCCATGT
>Ga0315551_10002877_pt1 | contig 12342 bp, 9 predicted proteins | sample SalMarSW160290MG_FD_203678 | JGI IMG/M metagenome (GOLD analysis project Ga0315551, IMG submission 203678) | Salt marsh sediment microbial communities from the Plum Island Ecosystem LTER, Massachusetts, United States - Salt Marsh Sediment SW1602-90 ... | reverse complement strand
GGAGTTCATCCAAAACCTGCAGAGCATTCCCGCCAAGATCGAGACGGTTCTTTCCAGAGCCAAGGGGATCGCCAAGCTGGCCGGGAAGTACTGCGGGTACAAGGACTTCCTGTTTCTCGGCCGGGGGATCAACTATCCGGTGGCTATGGAAGGGGCCTTGAAGCTCAAGGAGATCTCCTACATCCACGCCGAGGGCTACAGCGCCGCGGAGCTCAAACACGGGCCGATCGCCCTGATCGGGGAGGACACCCCCAGCGTGTTCCTGGTCTCGGATGACGGTCTGCGGGACAAGGTGATCAGCAACATGAAGGAGGTCAAATCCCGGGGAGGCCGGGTGATCGCGGTGGCTGTGGAGGGAGACGAGGCTATAGGGGAAATTGCCGATGATGTAATCGAGGTCCCGCGGGTGAAGGAGTGCTTCTACCCGCTGGTCATGGTGGTTCCCCTCCAGCTGCTGGCCTACTACAGCGCCGTACAGCTGGGCCGGGATGTGGATCAGCCGAGAAACCTGGCGAAAAGTGTTACCGTGGAGTAGGGCCTACAGATTTCGACTCGTTTTTACCACCGCGCTCGTTGCAGCCGGTCTGGCCGGGACAGCCAGCGGAACGCCTCTGGCAGCCCAGGAGCAGCCGACCGAGGCGGTGCTCTTGAGCGGGCCGACTCCGGTCAAGGGCATCCCGGTCTACGCGCCGAATGAAATTCCCGCCTTTCGGGGGGTGTACACGCTGAAGGGCGCGGAGACAAAGAGCGCGGAGGCGGCGGAGGCACGGATCCTTAAGATCCTCTACACCCGGCAGAATCTGCTGGTTCCCGGGACCTGGACCTCCCGGCGCTGCGCCGTCTGGCGGTTGTACCAGGTTCCCGACTACGAGACCTTCACCCTCTGCTATCGGGACGAGCAGGGTTTCTTCCTGTTTTTCTTTTTTCCCGAAAACCAGGAACCCGCCTACTGGTGCGACTTCACAGATCCGTTTATAGAGAGGTTTTTGTTTCTGTTCAACTTCGTGAGCAGGGAAGCGAACGTGCCCTTTCCCGCGATCCTGCAGGTGGGGGAATGACTACGGCGCTGCTGGTGGGAATGCTGCTACTCGCCTGAGGGTTCTTCCGAAGCGAGCTTCTCTTCGACGCGGACTTTTACCTTCTCGGCCAGGATCCTCGGTCCTTCCGGCAGATCCGGCTCTCCCGACTCGTAGCGCGCCAGCAGTGCGTCGAAGCGCTCCAGAGCGATCTGATTTTTGCCCATCTTGTGGTACAGCAGGGCGATCTCGTATTCCGCCCAGACGTTGCGATCGCGCTCCTCGGGATACTGCTCCTGGAACTTCTCGTAATACGCCATGGAGAGGGCGTAGCGGCCCGCATCGGAGGCCTCCTGAGCCCTCTGGAAGTACTCCATGGGGGTGAGTCCTTCCTCGATCTTGTCCGGTACCGAGGAGCAGACCACCAACAGGGAAGCAACGGCTGCAATTACGAAAAGCTTGAAGAGTCTATGGGATTTCATTAATAGGAATAGATCTCGTCCTTGATCGGTAGGTTCTTCTTCAGCTCTTTGAGGTAGTCTTTCGCGTCCCCCATGGGCTCGTAGTGATCGCAGTCCTCCAGGGTTCTGCGAGCCACGGTGAAGTATTTGTACACCTTTTCTTCACCCAGTTTCTTGCGCCACTGCCCGGCGTCGCAGCGCACGCGCAGGAAGTACTGGCTTCCGTTGCCCGCCGGAACCCGAACCAGCTTGCAGTGGGTGCAGTTGGCACAGTAGATTCTGTCTCTTGATTTCGAGAGGCTTTCTTCTACGGAGCTTGCTGCCTTCTGGCCGTTTGCCATGCATACCCCCCTCATCATTTCTGACGGCTTACATTATCATATTCGACTTTCCGCAGTCAATAGTTTAGGCCACGGCGGTCGATTCCCGCGACGATTCCGGCTGTCGCCACGGAGCGAAGCGGTGCCTGTCTATGGGTTTTTCTGGGTGCCCAGGGATTTTTCGATGCTCTGCAGCTGCACCTGGAGGGCCGTGTTGTTGGGGTCCAGAGCGATCGCCTGCTTGAGATAGAGACTCGCCTTGCGCAGCTCCCGTTGCTGCACGTACAGCTCCGCGATCTTGACCAGCGCCAGGTAGTTCTGCGGATACTCCATCAGCGCATCCCGCACCAGGGCCATGGCCTCCTCCGGTGACTGCTCCTCGATCATGGATGCCTGCAAAGTGAGCAGCGTGCTGTGGAGGGCCGGGGTTTCCGCCTGCTCCAGCCCCTGCTCGACCAGGGCTGCGGCCTGTTCCGGCTGATCCCCGGAGAGCAGAGCCTGGGCGTAGATCACCAGGTTTTCCACCGTGGGATTTTCCTGGTACAGCTGTTCGGCGTAGTACAGCACCTGAGCCGGATCCCCCAGGCTTCGATAGATCTCGATCGCCTGCAGCAGGTCCTCCTCGGACCGCTCCTGTTCGAGGATCTCGGACAGGTAGATGGCCGCCTGCAGCCAGCGCTGCATGTCCATGGAATTGGACAACAGCAACCGCAGCGTGGATACCCGGCCCGGCTCCAGATCCAGGGATCTCTGCAGCTTGTTCAGCCCCTCCCCGTCTCTACCCGTATCCAGATAGATACGTCCGGCCAGCTCGGGAAACTCCGGTGCCTCGGGGAACTGGCTTTCAGCCTCGTTGAGCAGCTCCAGGGCTCCTTCGGGATCTGCGGCTTCCTCGTACCGGAGCCGTGCCGCCAGCAGGTAGGCCTCCCGGTTGTCCGGGTGCTGGTAGAGCAGGAGATTGAGCAGCCGTAGAGCCTGGTTCCAGTTTCCCTCGGCGGCCCGCACCCGGGCGCGGAGCAGCAGGGCGTCCGGTCGATCCGGTTCTTCCAGCAGGACCTTGGCCACCGATTCAGAAGCGGCCTCGAGCTGCCCGCTTTCATAGTAGGCTTCAGCCAAAGGGAAGAGGATCGATCCACCGTGGGGCAGGAGCTCCGCGATCTGCTCCAGGAGCGCAGCCGCCTCCGCAGTCCGCCCCTCCCGCAGCAGAAGGACGGCCAGGCGTTGAGCTCCGGGATAGAAGGAGGGGGCCTTGTCGATGCTGTTTCGATATAGGATAGCGGCCTGGTCCACGCTTCCTTGTAGCTCGCGGATTCTGCCCTGAAGGTAGAGGGGCAGCACCGAGGCGGGGTTCCGTCTCCGGGCTTTTTCTAGCAGCTCGAGGTATCCTGAAAGATCGGAGAGCCGCGCCCCGGAATCGTCGTCGGCCAAACGGGCGAGAAACAGGGCCGGAACCACCAGGTCGAAAAACCCTTCGCCGGCGGCAACGGGTCCGGCAATCGGCGGCCGGCCGGTTCTGGCCCGATCCAGCGTCTGGCTGTACGGACCACGGTACACCGAGAAAGAGCCGCCACTCAGATAGTCCGCTTCAGAGAGCTCCGGATAGAGAAGATTGAACAAGGTCCGGGCAAAGGCAGCCTGCTCCTCGGCTTCGGGAAAGCTCCGGGCGGGGTCCCGCAGCATCTCCACGGCCCGGCGCAGGTGTTCCGGCGCGCCCCGTTCGATCAGCTCCCCGGCGGTTTCCAGCAGAGCCGGGTCGGGACCCGGGGGAGTCTCTTCGATCGGCTCCGGAGCTGCGGTGCAGCCGAGTGCGAGCATAGTCGCGAGCAGCAGGGCAGCCGAGAACAAGACGGCCGACAGGGTCTTGCGAGCTTCAATTTTTTTCATGTCCCACTCCCCTCAAGCAACTGCAATGGACTGTACCACGTTCGGGGGAAAAAAAGAAGTTTCACGGGCTGCCTGCCTGCCGGCCTGCCGGGCCGTCGGCCGGGCCGCCCATCTATCTCAGCGGATATTACAGGCAAGAAAAGAGCTGTTAAGGGCTGTTCGTGGCCGGGTCCTGCTCGGAATTGCGCCCGGATTCCTGCCCGCTGAAGTAGGGGGTCAGGGGCTCGATCACCATGTAATAGCGGTTCGAAGCGTTCCAGAGGGTCAGGCCCGAGGAGGGGGCGGCCAGGGCGCCTTCGATCTGATTGGTCAGGTACTGCGAATATTCTGCCGGGCCCATGGCCAGTTCTCCGCCGATTAAAAAAGCCTGAACGTAGGGACGCACGATGCTTCGGGATCCGACCATGAAGGCCGCCCGGGTGGTTCCCTCTTCGTAGATCTTGCGTCCCCTCTCCAGATACGGCACGTCCTTCATGAAATCCCTGGGGAAGTGGGATGGATAGAACATCGGACAGATAGCGTCCACGTAATCCGCCAGCACATCGATGCTCTGACCGATCCAGTTGCCCATTCGGTGCCAGGAGTTGAATCCGTACAGATCCGTGCTGATCGGGATGTGAATCACCTCCCGAGCCTGGGTCAGGAAGGATTCCAGTGCATCGATCGGGCTCATCCCCTCCCGGCGGTAGCGGTAGCGGATCTGGGAGAGATTGCCGTCCGAAGGGAAGCGGATGTAGTCGAACTGGATCTCATCCACCCCCCGCCTCTGCAGCTCTTCGGCGATGGCCAGGTTGTAGCTCCACACCTCGGGGTTGTAAGGGTCGACCCAGTACTCGTTCTGCACGTACTTGTAGACCGGTGCGGACTGTTCAGCCTCGCCGCCTTCCGCCTCCGCGGCGTCTGGCGGTCGCTCCGGTCCGCCGTTGACGCCGCTGCTTTCGGCGCCCGCTTCGGATTCAGGCGCGGGTTGCGGAGGAACCTCGACCTTGACGATGTAGCGCCAGGGCTGGTCGGTCACTCCGTTCCACACGGCGTATTCGAAGTTGTTGGAGTTGTACAGCTGCCGATCCTTGAACACCACCAGGCGGGCGATCACATAGATGCCCTGCTCATGTGCCTTGTCCAGCAGCTCCCCCAGAGCGAAGCGCTTGTTTACGGCACCGATCTGTTTGGGAAACTCCAGCTCCGTATCGTAGGCGATCCAGCCGAAGTCGTCCTTGCAGTCCACCACCAGGGAGTTCATTCCGTTGTCCTTGATGAATCTCAGGTGGTTGTCCAGATCCTCCCCTTGAGCGCGGTAGGAAGATACGTAGATGCCGAACCGCTCCGAAGCCTTGCGGATCCGCTCCCGTCGGAAGGGATCCTCCGGCCGGTCCGCAGCCGCCGCTGCCAGCAGGGAGCTTGCCCGGGAGTCGCTGCGGTACCACCTGCGGCTCACCAAAGGGTAGTACCAGCGGTTCGAATGGGTCTGCACGCCCAGCTGCCAGGCGGCGCCCGTGTGGATGAGCTCCAGTCGGTAGATCGCCTCGGCAGCTCGATCCCCGGGAAAATCCAGACGGATCCAGCTCTTGCGGTCCGGGCTTCCCTGGTATACCCCGTGGCCGAATCCGCAGGAGAAGAAGATCACGCCTTCTTCGACGGGGTGGTAGCTCAGTCCCGATACTTCTTCGTAGAAGCCGGCGCCCCGGTACAGGAAGCGGGCCGAGAGGGAGGGGTCCTGCCAGCTGGCTCCCCGGTCCGTGGTCTCGAAGAAACCGTTGAAGGATGTTCCCACCAGAAGGGTGTCCGGATCTCTCGGGGACAGGGCGACCGCGGTCAGATAGGAGGTGGAGCGCAGGGGTTTGCCGATCGGGATCTGCCGCCAGCTGCTTCCGTAATCCTCGGACAGGTACAGCCGGTCGGCGGTGGTGACCGCCACTCTGCCCTCGTCGACCGGATCGATGTTCAATGCGGTCAGGTGGCGGACGCGCCCTGCAGCCTCGACGAAGGGATAGATCACCCGGCGGGGAAGGCCGTTGTTGTGCTCCAGCCAGCTCTTGCCCTCGTCGAAGGAAACCAAAAAACCCCGCTGCTTGGAGATTCCGTACAAAACACCCGAAGGAGTTTCCAGGATCTGTTCGATGGTGAACGCCTCGGCCGGCGAGTAGCCGGGATTGAGAACGGGAAGCGGATCGGCCGGCTCGACCCGGATCTGGGCTATCATCTCCTCGGGGTTCCGCTCCTGAGCCCCCAGGAGAAAGAGCATGCCTCCGGCGAACAGAAGCAGCATCAGGAATGATCCAAGGAAGAGAAACCCTTTTCTCATGGTTTTGAGTCTTGAAGTTATGAACCGCATTTGTTGTATCGGCGCTGCCCTGCTTAATCTGTACTACTTCACCAGGTGTAGCTTCCCCAGGTGTAGCACGATTGCAGCTTTCTTGCCAAGGCTTCCCGCTCCATGATACACTTCTGGTCCGTATGAGACTTTCCATTCGGCGGCACTCGGCCTGCGCAACCCGCGCACAAGGCGCAACCCGCGCACAAGGCGCAACCCGCGCACAAGGCGCAACCCGCGCACAACGAGCAGGGCGCTTTGTGTTTCTGGCAGTGATCGTTTTTCTCTCCCTCCCGGCCTGCCGCCGGGACTACGCCCACTTCCTGGTGGGCAGCCTGGAGGAAAATCGGGATCTGCACACCCTGTTCGATCTGCTCGAACAGGAACAGGACGTGGGGGAGAATCGTTTCATCATCATCCAGCAGATCACCAACCGTCTTCACGAATCCGGGGAACTGGAGAAGCTCATCCTCTTTCTCACCAGTTACGTGGAGAACAACCAAAACGACCCCTACAACGCCTACTATCTGGATATCGTGGCCACGGCCTATCGGGATATGGGAGCGGAGCCCATGGCCGTGCATTACTACGAACGGATCTTGAAGAACTATCCAGACCTGCTGGTGTCCGGGACCACGGTTCACTACCAGTGCCTCCAGGAGCTGCTGACTCTCGTGGAGGATCCGCAAGTGCGCATAGACTACTACAAGGAGCTGATCTCCCGATTCAGCGAGTACGTCGATCCCGGAGCCGCCTATTTCTACCTGGCCGAAGCGTACGAGCAGGTGGGTGAGTGGGAGCAGGCCATTCGGGCGTATCAGAAATTCCTCAAGTATCCGGAAACCGAAATCCCCGGCTTTCCCCGGGCCCATGTGAAGGTCCGGGAGAAGGTGGAGTTCTACTTCTCCGACAAGGAATGGACAGTAGAGAACCTGGACCAGCTGGTCGAGGAGATCAAGCGGTCCATCCAGACACGCAACATCCGCCGCTTGCTGAGCTACAAGGCCAAGGTCAACTTTTTCACAATGTCATGGGCTCAGGCCGACGCGAATGAGATCATCTCCATGGCCTTCGATATCGGCGCTTTCCTTCAATCTTCCCGGGTTCTGACCGATGATAAACTGGATATCGATTCCAACGCCGGGGAAGCCTTTTTGCGCACCACCCGGTGGTCGTACCGGATCCCCACCTGGTACCTCTACTTCCGGAAAGTGGAGTTCCTGCCGGATCCGGAGATCAACGGACGATGGGAATGGGCCGGGATCTATTTAGGCGAAAAGCTCTAATTCTGCTCCTCTGCACCATCCTGTTCGGAATTTTCCTGCTCCTGGCGGTATCGCCGATCAGCCGGGCCGATCCCGGCGCCGCGGATCCGGGATTCCTGCTCGTCAGAGCGGATCAGCGAAGAGGTGGATCCGGACCGGCCGGGGGTGCGAGCGCGCCGGCAGGATCGACGGGGCGGGGCGACGGCGCGGCCGAGCCGGCAGGATCGACGGGACGGGGTGAGGGAGCGGGCGAACCGGCTGCGGTTGAGCAGCCTGCAGCGCCTGAACCTGCAGCGGTTGAGCCGGCCGCGGCTCTTCACGACCGCGGCTGCGCCGCTCTGCTCGAGCTGGGCTTTCCCGATCATCCGGCGGTCAAGCAGTGGCGGGAGCGCTTCCTGGCCGGAGGGACCCGGGCTCTACAGGAGACCCTGGACCGGGGACGGACCTTCCGCCGTTTCATCGCCGCCCGGCTGGCCGAACGGGGATTGCCACAGGAGCTGATCTACCTTCCGATTCTCGAATCCCACTACCGGGTATGGGCCGTATCCCGCTCCGGAGCCACTGGCCTGTGGCAGATCGCGGCCAATACCGCCGCACCCCTGGGGCTGGTTACGGATCGTTGGGTCGACGAGCGCCGGGATTTCTGGAGATCCACGGAGGGGGCGCTTCGAAAGCTCGAAGAAAATTACGCCACCTTCGGGGACTGGGATCTGGCCCTGGCCGCCTACAACTGCGGCACCGGCAAGCTCAGCCGCACGATCCGGGCCAGCGGCGTCCGCGATTTCTGGGCTCTCCGGGATTTGGGCGTTCTTCCTCCGGAAACCGCGGCCTACGTACCCAAGTTTTACGCCCTGGTGTCGATCTTCAGCGATCCGACGGCCCACGGGCTCGAGGTGAGCTGGCAGCAGGCACCGACCTGGCGGCGGCTGCCGCTCGGGCGCAGCGTGGAGCTGGCTCTGCTGGCCGAGAAAGCGGGTCTACCCCTGTCTCTGATGGAGGAGGCTCACGCCGAGCTGGAGACTCCGATCACGCCGCCCGTTTCCGGCCGTACCTACCACCTCAAGATTCCCGCGGAGTACGGCGAGCGGGTCGCCGCGCTGCTGGCGGATCCTCAAGTCCAGCTGCTGCGCTACACCTTCCACCGCATCCGCTCCGGAGACACCTTTTATGCTTTAGCCGAGTACTACGAGCTGAGCGTCGCTCTACTGATGGAGGCCAATCCGGCGGTTCCGCCGCGCTCCTTGAGGATTGGTGAGCAGCTTCGCATCCCCGTGTTTTCCGGGCGCCCCGTCAAGACCGAACCGATAGTGAGCCTTTCGGAAGACGAGGCGGCCGCTTTTTCCGCCCTACACACCGTGGCGGCCGGGGACACGCTCTGGGGGATCTCCAGGCGCTACGGAACCACGGCGGAGATTCTGGCCTGGGTCAACGGACGCAGCCTTGACGCGCTGCTGAAACCCGGGGAAACTCTAAAAGTACCTCCGCCGGCACACGGGCCGGCGCCCGCTCCGACGACCCCACAGCCGCTCGCGGAGGAAGGAGAACCACGGTGAACAGGATCGGAATCTTTCTCCTCCTGCTCCTCGGTACTCTGGGCGGATTGCTATCGGCCCAGCAGACTGAAAAGGAACGAATGGTCGTCTCGGAACAGGTCGATTGGCAGCGGGGAGTTTTGATCCTGGAAGTAGCCCTGGCCATCGAGGCCAGGGAGTTCAATCCGGGCAGCCGTTTCGACGCGGAACGGGAGATCGAGCGGCTCCTGCCGGGTCTCTTTATGTCCGCCGTTGTGGAGATTCCCTTCGATTCCTATCGCACGATCGGGGAGCGCCTCAGGGAGGATCAGCTGCTCTTCCAGCGCCTGGAGAGCACCGCCGTGGATTCGGTCTCCAAGCGCTATTCCCGGGTCAGGGAAGATCTGCAGGAGATCCAGGTCCAGTACCGCTTTCCCTTCTACGGCGACGGCGGGTTCGTGGTCCCTCTGATCACCCACAGCCGGCCCTATCCGGTGGAGCGAAAGCTCGGCTTCGTCCCTTCCCGGAACTTCACCGGCCTGGTAATCTACGCCGGCGGCGAGCTTCCCGCCCACGGCAAGGATATCCGCCAACAGGTTCGGCCCGCCCTGTTTCCCACGCTCTACGATGAGGACATGAATCGGATCCTCTCCGTGGAGATGTGTGACCCGAACTTTCTGAAGCGATGGGGCATGGTCGCCTACTCGGATTCGGAGGCGCACAGCGCCCTTCTGGAGCGTATCGGGGCGGCCCCCCTGCGCACCGTGGCCCGGGGGGTATTCGGCATCAACGCCACGGATCTGCTGCTTCCCAAAGAGGCGGTGGATCGACTTCTGGTGCGGGAGGCCAACCGGGCGCTGCTCAGCCAGGGGCGGGTGTTGATCGTAATCGACTCCGACGAAGATTCCGGCGAAGATTGACGAGCGATAACCTTTTTGGTTATCCTAGTCGCCGGCTCATGAATCCAACTGCACGCTCCCGCCAACCGAAACGTCTTCTCCCACTGCTGCTTCTGGGTGCCGCCCTCGCCTTAGGCTCCTGCACCCGGAACATCGGCTACGGGCTGGTGCTGTGGGCCGGAGAGGAGAGCCCGGTTCAAACCGGTGAGATCCTGCCCGTGCAGCAGGAGTCTCAGGTCCAGAGCACCTATCTGATCCGTCTGCCCGGCACCAGGGAACTGGCCGAAATTCCAACCTGGAGGATGCGCCTGTTCACAAGCAAGGAAGAGGCCCTGAAGGGAGCCGAGGAGTATGCCCCCTACCAGAACATGTACGCCTATTCCGAGCGGGACGGCCTGCCCCTGAGGGAAGAGGCGGATCAGGAGGCTCGGAGGGTGTACAAGCTGGCCGAAGGACAGCTGGTGAAGGTCCTGTCCCGGGTGGAGCAGAAAGTAAAAGTGGGAAGCTACGAGGACTACTGGTATCTGGTTCTTACGGACGACGGCTACCAGGGGTACTGCTTCGGCTACTATCTTCCGATGTTCACCTCCGCCGGCGATCCCAAGGCGGAGGTGGAAGCGCTGATAGCCCGGGATCCGATGCTCGAAGCCCTGCTCGGAACGGACTGGAGGCCGGAGTACTTCCGGGAGATGGTGGATAAAGGCCGAATCGATCTGACAGCCTTCGGTCCCGGCTTCGGATTTTTCGTGGACCCGGTGGAACGGCAGATTCGTCTGATTCCGGGCAAGCACTCCTACAGCTACAACTACGAACGGGTGGAAAACGTGGGAGCCAACCGCTACGTATTCGAGGGACCGGAAATCCCCAGCGGCGGCATCCGGGTCATCATGCAGTCCGATCAGCGCATCGTGTGTACCTATTCGGTCGGGGATCAGGTGCTCAGCTCGGTGTTCATCGCCTTTGAAGACGATATCGAGGAGATCGTCGCCCGGGAGAGGGAGCGGCGGGAGCGGCTGGCGCAGACGTTCAGCTCCAGGAGCCGGGTCCTGCGCAGCAGTGCCTACGGAAACATCTATCTCGAAGAGCAGATGCGTTTCCGCTGGGAGAATTTCGGCAGGCTCGGGGAGCAGATTTTCCTCAAGCCGGTGCGGGGAGCGGGCACCGTTGATTTCCCCTACTATCTGTCCGACGGCTTGAGCGGATCATTCGACGGGGTCATCACCTTTCGGTTCAACGAGTACGAGCGGGACCAGGGCACGAGCTTTCTGTACTCCTTCGAATCTTCCGGGGTTCGTTTCGAGTATGTACATCCGCAGGGCATCGAAAATCTAGAGGTGATACGCCGCGACAGTTCGCCGCTGGTGATCTTCTTCAGCTACGGCGGTTCCTGATGCCTCCGGTCATCATGATGGAGGCGAGCCTCGCTTTCGGGGAACGCAATATCCTCAAATCCATCAATCTCAACCTTCCCAAAGGCCGAAAGCTCGCCCTGGCCGGAGCCAACGGAAGCGGAAAGACCACGCTGATGCGTATCCTGATCGGCGAGCTCAAGCCTGATCTGGGCACCGTGGTCCGGGAGAAGAACACCCGCATCTCCTATATGCCCCAGTCGGGAAGCGGCGGTACGGCGGGCCGGAGCTCTTCCCTGAGCCTGGATCCGCGCTGCACCGTATACGAGCACGTGGAGAAAGCTTTTGCCGCCGAAGCCGGGCAGGAACAGGAGCTGCGCGCTGCGGAGCACGAGCTCGGCAAGCACAGGGAGAGCTCGCCGGAGCTCACCCGGCTGCTGGAGCGGCATCAAGACCTCCAGGAGCAGCTGGAGCTGTCGGGCTACTACCGCCGCGCCGAGGTCGAAGAGCGGGTTCTTCAGGGTCTGGGTTTCGGCAGGGATGAGTTCGATCAACCGATCGGGAGTTTCTCCCAAGGCTGGCAGATGCGCATCAGTCTGGCAAGGGTGCTCTGCGAGGGTGCGGACCTGCTGCTGCTGGACGAGCCGACGAACTTCCTCGATCTGGAGGCCCGCATCTGGCTGGAGGGTTTCCTGCAGGAAACCGCCGCGGGGGTGCTGGTCGTCTCCCACGACCGCTATTTCCTCGATATCACCGTGAATGAGGTGGCCGAGCTGTATCAGGGCAACCTGACGATCTACCCCGGCAGCTTCAGCAGCTATGAGCGGCGGCGGATCCAGGAGCTGGCGCAGATCGCCGAAGCCTATGAGCAGCAGCAGGAGGAGATCGCTCGAGCCGAGCAGTTCATCCGGCGCTTCCGCTACAAGGCGACCAAGGCCCGCCAGGTTCAGAGCCGCGTAAAAGCCCTCGAACGGTTGGAGCGGATCGAAGCGCCCCCGGTGCACAAGACCCTGCACTTTTCCTTCCCCGAGGCACCTCGGAGCGGCAGGTTGGGCGCGCAGATCGAGGATCTTTACAAAACGTACGGGGGCAAGACGGTGTTTGCCGCCGCCGGCCTCACCCTTTCCCGGGGAGAAAAATGGGCCCTGGTGGGCCCCAACGGCGTGGGCAAATCGACCCTGATGCGGCTGATGGCGGGACGGGAGAAGGCGGATTCCGGTACGATTCGCTACGGCAGCGGCGTGCAGGTGGGCTACTACTGCCCCGAAGAGGTGGAGCGCCTGGAGGAGGCGAGCACCATCGAGGAGCTGGTGACCGACTGGG
>Ga0315551_10002871_pt1 | contig 12371 bp, 9 predicted proteins | sample SalMarSW160290MG_FD_203678 | JGI IMG/M metagenome (GOLD analysis project Ga0315551, IMG submission 203678) | Salt marsh sediment microbial communities from the Plum Island Ecosystem LTER, Massachusetts, United States - Salt Marsh Sediment SW1602-90 ... | reverse complement strand
GGCTGCTATGGGGCAGGGAGGGAATGCCCCGGGACGCCGCTGAGAGAGGCATGATAGCGGTTGAACTTATGTATAAGGCCAATGAGATGGGTGTCCCCAATGAGAGTATCTGGTTCGACCCCATAGCTACCCCGGTGGTTAATATCGAGTCTAATCAGTCCAAACCCTGCCTGGAGTTTATGAGCATGCTCCAGGATATTGCCCCCGGGTGTAAATCTATCGTGGGTCTTTCCAATGTCTCTAATGGCGCTCCCATTCACCTCAGGCCCTGTCTTAATCAGACCTATCTGATGATGCTGATGAAGTACGACTTATATTCGGCCATAGTGGACGCTTTTGACCCCGTGCTAATAAGCATCGCCCGGGGGGAGAAACCGGAAATCGTGGACCTGGTGCACCGGGTGATGGATGGTGAGAAACCCGACCTGGCCTCTCTGAGTAAGGAGGAGGCCAACTACGTGAAGACGGTACGGGTTTTCACCGGTGAATCCCTTTACTCTCATTCCTGGCTTGAGGTATAGGCTAGAAGGGAAAAAGATAGATGAGCTTGCAGCCGCTGTTTGAAGCCGGCAAGTTTGTGATTACCACCGAGGTCGGTCCGCCCAAGGGGACTGACATTGCTGAATTGGAAGAGGCGGCTGAGCTACTGCGGGGCAAGGTGGATGCGGCCAACGTCACCGACCAGCAAAGCTCGGTGATGAGATTGGGCTCACTGCCGGTCTGCCATATGCTTAAAGATAAGGGGCTCGACCCGGTATTCCAGATAACCTGCCGTGATAGAAACCGCTTGGCGCTGCAGTCGGATTTATTAAGCGCCTGGGTGCTGGGCGTGGAAAATGTGCTGGCCATCACCGGCGACCTGCCCGCCCTCGGCGACCACCCCCAGGCCAAGCCTGTTTATGACCTGGACTCGGTGCAGCTGCTTGAGGTGATAGGCAAGCTCAATCAGGGCTACGATATGGCCGGCAACGAGCTTAAGGGGAAGCCTAACCTGTTCCCCGGGGCGGTGGTCAACCCCGGGGCCAATACTGAGGCTGCATTAGAGCTGCAGCTGATAAAGATGGAGAAAAAGATTAAGGCTGGAGCCAGATTTTTCCAGACCCAGGCTATCTACGAGCCGGAGTCCTTCGCCAAGTTCATGAAAAGGGTGGAGGGATTTAAAGTCCCTGTGCTGGCTGGGATAATACCATTGAAATCCGCCGGTATGGCCCGGTTTATGAACAAGAACGTGGCCGGGGTTTTTGTGCCGGAAGAGCTGATTGAAAAAATGGCGGACACTGAAGATAAAGTCAAGACCGGGATAGAGATTGCCGCCGAGCTAATCAAACAATTGAAGGATATGTGCCAGGGGGTACATATCATGGCTATCGGCTGGGAGAAGAAAGTGCCGCTGGTGCTGGACGCCGCAGGACTTTAACCCGCCCATATGATTGTGGTATTCTTTTAGGCATAATGAAGAATAGTTCGTTGTCGGTCCCCGAGTATAAGAACTATGAGTACGGCTATAACCTTGCCTATAAGCTTGCTGGCGAGCAGCTGGCCGCCACCGGTGATTTAGAGCAGCGGTGCGTGAGAAGCGGCGCCGAGTATAAGCGGGCCGGTTCCAAAGAGATAATAACCGTTGAATTCTTAAACCAGGCGTATCAGGTTACCTTCCCCGATATGGAAGTATCGCTGGTGGGTAGCCAAGCTGAAGTTCCCGTAAGCGATAAGATTCTAATCCTGCACTATCTAACCCTTGCCAGCGGTAAGCCCTTGAGCCATAAACTGGTTGCCTTCCAGGAGCTTCCCGAGGGGGCCAGCTACCAGCGCACCTTTAACAAGCGGTCAATAGTGCCTCTGGTCAGGCATTTCGGCCAGGAGCCCCGGCGGCTGATAGAGGTCGCCAAGAGATTAGGCGGCCAGAAAGTCGACTATGGCGACGCGGCGGTAAAAATCGACGGCTTCAAGCTGGTGCCGGTTACCATGATGCTGTGGGGGGGCGACGAGGAGTTTCCACCCCGGGGCAATATTTTATTTGATTCCACCATTCCTGAATATCTATCTACCTATGATATAACCGTGCTCTGCGATGCCATTGTCTGGAGGCTGGTCAGATTCTCTAAAGAGGGGGGCGCTTAATGCCGGCGGAACCTGATGTTACCCAAGAGTTAGCCGAAATCCTGTCGCGCTATAGCGGCGCCAGTAGCGACCTCATCTCCATACTCCAGGAAGCCCAGGAGAAGTTTGGCTACCTGCCGGAAGAGGTGATGCAGCGGGTGGCTAAATTCCTGCACCTGACCGATAACATGGTCTACGGTGTGAGCACCTTCTACGCCCAGTTTAGCTTTACCCCCACCGGACGGAACAAGATAACGGTCTGCCGGGGGACTGCCTGCCATGTGCGGGGAGGGGCGCGTATCCTGCGTGAGATTGAGAAACGGCTGGCTATCAAGCCGGGAGAGACCACTGAAGACATGGAATACAGCCTGGAGACGGTGGCCTGCATCGGCGCCTGTGCCCTAGCGCCAACCATGAGAATGGGTAATGAGACCTACGGCCAGATGACGACCAAGAAAGTTGCGGAGGTCCTTGGTGCCAAAGAAAAAGCCAGCTAACCAGCGCACCGTTTTTATCTGCCACGGCACAGGTTGTGTCTCCGGTAAGGCTTTTGAAATCCGGGAAGCCCTGGAAAAAGAGGTAGCCGGGCTGGGTTTGGAGGGGGTGGGAGTTGACTTTACCGGTTGCCACGGCTTCTGCCAGCAGGGGCCTATCGCCGTGGTTGAGCCTGAGGGCATCTTTTATACCCACGTCACCGTTGAAGATGTCCCTGAGATTGCCCAGTCCCACCTCCGTGATGGCAAGCCAGTGGCACGCCTGTTCTACCACGACCCGGTCAGCGGCGAGGCCATACCTCTCTACAAGGACATACCCTTCTATAACCGGCAGAAGCGCATCATCCTGCGCAACTGCGGGCGAATCAACCCGGAGAGAATAGGGGACTACATCGCCACCGGCGGCTATGAATCGCTGCGCAAGGTGCTGGGCGAGATGACTCCGGAGCAGGTCATTGACGAGGTCAAGCGCTCGGGCTTAAGGGGTAGGGGTGGTGCCGGCTTTTCCACCGGGCAGAAGTGGGAGTTCTGCGCTAAGGCTCCCGGTGACCAGAAGTATATGATATGTAACTCCGACGAGGGTGACCCCGGTGCCTTTATGGATCGCAGCACCATGGAGGGTGACCCCCATACCATTATCGAGGGGATGACTATCGGGGCCTACGCCATCGGCGCCTCCGAGGGCTATATCTATATCAGGGCCGAGTACCCGCTGGCGGTAAAAAGGGTGCGGCTGGCTTTAAAGCAGGTTGAAGAGAAGGGTTTTCTGGGGGAGAATATATTAGGCTCTGGCTTTAATTTCAGAATCCACGTCAAGGAGGGCGCCGGTGCCTTTGTCTGCGGCGAGGAAACGGCCCTGATGGCTTCCATCGAGGGGAAGCGGGGTATGCCACGCCCCCGCCCACCGTTCCCCGCCCAGTCCGGCTTATGGGGCAAGCCGAGCAATATCAATAATGTGAAATCGCTGGCCACAGTGCCAGTTGTTATCGCCAAAGGTGCCGACTGGTACGCCCAGATTGGCACCGAGAAGAGCAAGGGCACCGCCGTCTTTGCCCTGACCGGCAAGATCGCCAACAGCGGCCTGGTTGAGGTGCCGATGGGATATCCTCTCCAGGAGATTATCTACGGTATAGGCGGGGGCATCCCCGGTGGCAAGCGCTTTAAGGCGGTCCAGACCGGCGGTCCCTCCGGGGGCTGCCTGCCCGCCAGCCTGCTAAACCAGCCGGTTGACTACGAGACGCTGGCCCAGGCCGGCTCCATCATGGGGTCGGGGGGCATGGTGGTTATGGACGAGGATACCTGCATGGTCGACGTTGCCCGCTACTTCCTCTCCTTTACCCAGGACGAGTCCTGCGGCAAGTGCGTCCCCTGCCGCCTGGGGACAAAGCAGATGCTGGATATACTCAATGATATTACCCACGGCCGGGGCAAGTTGGAGGACATTGATTTACTGCTGAAATTAAGCGAGCAGATTAAGGCCGGCTCGCTCTGCGGGCTGGGGCAGACAGCACCCAACCCGGTGCTGACCACCATCCGCTATTTCCGTGATGAATACGAGGAGCATATCAAGAAGCACCACTGCCGGGCGGCGGTGTGCGAGGGGCTGGTCAGTGCTCCCTGCAGCCATACCTGCCCGGCTGGCATCGATGTGCCGCGCTATGTCCGCTTTATCGGTGAGGGCAAGCCCGCCGAGGCGGTGGCCGTCATCCGGGAGAAGATACCCTTCCCATCGGTCTGCGGGCTGGTCTGTTTCCACCCCTGTGAGTCCAAGTGCCGCCGCGCCCAGCTTGAGGAGGCTATCGCCATACGGATGCTCAAGGGCTACGCCGCCAAACACGATACCGGCCTCTGGAAAGAGAATCTTAAAAAAGCGCCACCGGCCACCGGAAAGAGGGTGGCTGTTATCGGGGCGGGGCCGGCCGGGCTTACCGCTGGCTACTACTTGGCCCGGCTGGGTCATTCGGTTACCGTTTTTGAAGCTCTGCCCGAGCCCGGGGGCATGATGCGGGTGGGCATACCTGACTACCGCCTGCCCAAGGATATACTTAAATCTGAAATCAAAGAGATAGAAGATGCCGGTGTTGAGATAAGGGTAAATACCAGGGTGGATTCTGTAGACGGGCTGTTCAAAGAGGGCTATAACGCTGTCTTTCTGGCTACTGGTGCCCACCAGGGGATGAAGATAGGGGTCAAGGGGGAAAGTGGTTCCGGAGTTATGGACTGCGCCGAATTCCTGCGGGAGGTGAGCCTGGGCAAAAAGGTTGAGGTGGGCGATAAAGTGGCCGTAATTGGCGGCGGCAACGCCGCTATCGATGCTGCCCGGACGTCACTTCGCCTAGGGGCTAAAGAGGTAAGTATTGTTTACCGCCGGACTCAGGCCGAGATGCCGGCCAACCCGGAGGAGGTGGAGGAAGCCATTGCTGAGGGGGCCAGTATCGACTACCTGGTGGCGCCTTCGAGGATAGTCAACCGCAACGGCAGGGTAGATTTGGAGACTATCCGTATGGAGCTGGGTGAGATGGACTCGAGCGGGCGAAGGCGCCCGGAGCCAATCGAGGGCAGTGAGTTCACCACTGGCTATGATACTATAATCGCCGCCATCGGCCAGCGCCCCGAAGTCCCCGAAAGGTTTAATATATCAGTGGGGCGGGGTAATGTTATTGAGGTTGATCCCGATACTCTGGCCACCAGCCGGGAGGGGGTCTACGCTGGCGGCGACGCCGCCAGCGGGCCGGCCTCGGTGATTGAGGCTATCGCTGCCGGCAGGCAGGCGGCTATTTCAATAGATAAATACCTGGGTGGTGAGGGGGAAATCGATGAGACACTGGCGCCGCCGGAAGGGGATCTGGCGCCGTTGGAAGAGGCCGAGGAACAGTGGCGGCCCAAGATGCCCACCGTGCCGCCCGAACAGAGGCTGGGCAACTTTGCTCAGGTTGAGCTCGGCTATGATGATAAGGCGGCTATTGAAGAGGCCAAACGTTGCTTGAGGTGCGACCTTGAGGAGCGGGAGTAGTAATTTGGACACGATTAAGCTGACCATTGACAGTCAGGAGGTCGAGGCTCAGGCTGGCATGACCGTGCTCGAGGCGGCACAGTCGGCGGGTATCTATATCCCCACCCTGTGCGCCGACCAAGACCTCAAGCCCTACGGGGGCTGCCGTCTCTGCATCGTCGAAATCGAGAATATGCGCGGTCTGCCCATCGCCTGCACCACCCCGGCTACTGATGGTATGGTGGTAAAGACCAATACCCCAACGGTAAACGAGGTACGCCGCGCCAACGTTGAGTTAATCCTGGCCGACCACCCCAGCGAGTGCCTCATCTGCGATAGGAGAGAGCGCTGCGGTCCTCTGGACATCTGCCTGCGCAATGTAGCCGTTACCGAACGCTGCGTCACCTGCCCCAAGAACGGGCACTGCGAGTTGCAGACTGTCGTTGACTATCTGGGCATTACCGAGATACCCTTTCGCCGGACGCTTAGGTCATATGCGGTTGACGACAGTAATCCCTTCTTCTTCCGCGACCTGAACAAGTGCATCCTCTGCGCCAAGTGCGTGCGGGTATGCGACGAGGTGGTTGGGGCCGGAGCTATCGCCATAATCAACCGCGGCTATGCCAGCAAGGTGGCTACTTTTGCCGATAAGCCGATATTAGATTCTTCAAACTGCGTCTCCTGCGGGGAGTGCGTTGCCCACTGCCCGGTGGGGGCGCTGATGCCTAAAGAGGACAAACTGCCCACCGAGGAGGTGGCCACCACCTGCACCTACTGCGGGGTGGGCTGCGGGATGTATCTGGGGGTGCGCGACGGGCAGGTAATCGGCGTGAGGGGCAGCCGGGAAAACACGGTTAATAACGGTTTCCTGTGCGTCAAGGGCCGGTTCGGCTTTGACTTTATCAATCACCCCGACCGGCTTGAACACCCGCTTATAAAGAAGAACGGCAAGTTCGTCGAGGCGGGCTGGGACGAGGCTTTAGAGCTGGTTGCCAGCAGGCTGGGTAAATATAGGCCTGAGGAACTGGCCGTGGTTTCTTCGGCCAAGTGCACCAACGAGGAGAACTATGTTGCCCAGAAGTTTGCCCGGGCGGTCCTGGGTACGGGCAATGTTGACCACTGCGCTCGCCTGTGCCATGCCCCCACCGTTGCCGGGCTGGTACAGAGCTTCGGCAGCGGAGCCATGACCAACTCAATCAACGAGTTCCGCGATTCCAGGTGCATTCTGGCTATCGGCACCAACACCACCGAGGCCCATCCCATAATCAGCCAGGAGATAAAGCGGGCGGTGGATAACGGCGGCAAGCTGATTGTGGCCAACCCCCGCGAGATTGACATGGTGCGCTGGGCCTACCTTTGGCTCCAGCATAAGCCGGGGAGCGACGTCGCCTTGCTTATGGGGATGATGAAGGTCATCGTTGACGAGGGATTGGCCGACCAGGCTTTTATTGACGAGAGGTGCGAGAATTTTGACGACTTTAAGAAGTCGCTTAAAGATTTCGGGCTTGATTTTGTGGAGAAGACCACCGGCGTGCCCAAAGATAAGATAGTTGAGGCCGCCCGGATATACGCCGCCGAAAAGCCGTCGGCCATCTTCTATGCTATGGGCATCACCCAGCACTCCCACGGCACCGATAACGTTATCGCCACCGCTAATTTAGCCATGCTCACCGGCAACGTCGGCAAGCCGGGGAGTGGGGTTAACCCGCTGCGGGGGCAGAACAACGTTCAGGGGGCCTGCGACATGGGCGCCCTGCCCAACGTCTATCCCGGCTACCAGGCGGTGGCCGATGCTGATGTAAAGAAAAAATTTGAGGCGGCCTGGGGTGGCCAAATGCCGGGTAAGCCAGGTCTGACCATCACCGAGATTGTTGATGCCGCCGGCAGTAAAAAGATAAAAGCCATTTATATTATCGGGGAGAACCCGATGCTGAGTGAGCCGAATATTACTCATGCTAAAGAGGCGCTGGAGGAACTGGAGTTCCTGGTGGTGCAGGACATATTTCTATCGGAGACGGCCGAGCTGGCCGACGTGATCCTGCCCGGGGTGAGCTTTGCCGAGAAAGACGGCACCTTCACCAATACCGAAAGAAGGGTGCAGCGGGTGAGAAAGGCAATAGAGCCGGTAGGCGATTCCCGGCCCGACTGGCAGATTACCTGCCAGCTGGGGAAGAAGATGGGCAACGGCGGATTTGACTTTGGGAATCCTTCCCAGATTATGGATGAGGTTGCCCTGCTTACTCCCAGCTACGGGGGCATCAGCTATAAGCGGCTGGAAAAGTGCGGCCTGCAGTGGCCCTGTCCCACCCCGGAGCACCCCGGTACGCCCATCCTGCACACCCAGCAGTTCACCCGGGGCAAGGGGCGGTTTATCCCACTGGAGTACAAGCCGTCGAAGGAGCTTCCCGATAAGGATTACCCGCTGGTGCTGACCACCGGGCGCAGCCTCTATCACTTCCACACCGGCACTATGACCCGAAAAGTAAAAGGGCTTAACGTGTTAAAAGGGGAGGGGACGGTGGAGATCAACCCCCAAGATGCTTCGAAGCTGGGCATTGCCAATGACGAGATGGTTAAGGTCAGCTCGCGGCGGGGTAAGGTGACCGCCAGGGCTAAAGTAACCGAGGTTTCACCGGTGGGGGTAGTCTTCATGACCTTCCACTTTGCCGAGAGCCCGGCCAACCTTCTGACCAACCCCGCCCTCGACCCGGTGGCCAAGATACCGGAATACAAGGTCTGCGCGGTCAGGGTTGAGAAGGCGTAAATGGGCGAGATAACGGCAACAATAGACGGACGCCAGGTTAGCGCCAAAGAGGGGATGACCATCCTCGAGGCCGCCCAGGCGAACGGCATCGGTATCCCCACCCTGTGCCACCACGAGGATTTGTCTCCCCTCGGCGCCTGCCGTATCTGCGTGGTCGAGGTGGAAGGCTCTCGAACGCTGGTCGGCTCCTGCCACACCCCCATCACTGAAGGCATGGTGATACAAACCCACTCCGATAAGGTCTTAGCCACTCGCAGGATGATTTTAGAGCTTCTGCTGGCCAGTCACTGCGGCTCCTGTTATATGTGCGACAAAGCAAATATCTGTGAGCTGCGCCAGATTGCCGCTGACCTGGAGGTGGGGTTGCCCCGCTTTCAGACGAGAAAGAATTACTATCCTTTAGAGGATATAAGCCCCTATATTGTCCGTGACCTGACCAAGTGTATCATGTGCCGCCGCTGTGTCCGCGCCTGCCGCGAGGTGGCCGGGCACAATGTTTTCGCCATTGGCTATCGTGGTTTTGATGCCAAGGTGGTCGTCGATTTTGACCAGCCCATAGACAAAGAAGTCTGCCGTGACTGCGATGTATGTATCTCTTTTTGCCCTACCGGAGCGCTGGGCAGGCCGAGAGACGTGAAGGAAGCTAGGAAGGGAAAGCCGTTGATTATAACCAGTTGACTAGCCAGTTCTAAGGATGAAATATAATGAGTAAAATTGGTGAGGGAACTAAACCCCAGAGCCAAGAAAAGAGAGACCTGCTGGTGCTGCTGGAGCGTGCGCAAAGCAGGTCTGGTTATTTATCTCAAGAGACTGTTGCCGAGCTGGCCGAATCCCTGGGGCTCTCCATAAGCGAGGTCTACGGGGTGGCCAGCTTTTATTCATTTCTTTCAATTAAGCCACAGGGCCGGAATGTAATCAGGATTTGCAAGAGCATCCCCTGCTATCTTAAAGATTCCCAGACCATAATTGAAGGTGTGCGGAAGGCAATCGGGATTAAGCCCGGTGAGACCACCGCCGACGGCAGGTTCTCTTTTGAGTTGACCAACTGCATCGGGGCCTGTGATAGGGCGCCGGCGATGATGATAAACGACGATGTTCACGTTGATTTGACCCCGAAGAAAATATCACAGATTTTAAAGGCGTATAAATAAGGCACGGAGGTAAAGGTGCCGGAGAAACGGGTAGTATTAGCCAACTGCGGGGTTATCGACCCCAAGGATATAGCCAGCTATATCGACAGGGATGGCTTTAAGGCTTTGAAGAAGGCTCTGAGGCTGCCGGTTGAGCAGGTAATCGGGGAGATAAAGGCGTCGGGGCTGCGGGGCAGGGGAGGGGCGGGCTTTCCCTGCGGACTGAAGTGGGATTTGGCCAGCAAGGCTAAAGGCGACGAAAAATACGTTATATGCAACGCTGACGAGGGCGAGGTTGGGACATTCAAAGACAGGTATATCCTGGAGAACGACCCCTTCAGCCTTATCGAGGGCATAGCTATCGCCGGCCATGCCATCGGAGCCAGAAAAGCCTACATCTACCTCCGCGCCGAATACCGCTTCCTGCTCGATTTGCTGGAGAAGGCTATCGCCCAGTCTAAGAAGAGAGGGTTTTTGAAGCACCTTGACATCGAGATTCGCCAGGGTGCCGGCGCTTATGTGTGCGGCGAGGAGTCGGCGTTGATGGACTCAATCGAGGGAAAGCGGGGGGAAGTGCGCTACCGGCCTCCCTTCCCGCCGACCAGCGGCCTGTGGGGGAAGCCGACTATTATTAATAATGTAGAAACCCTGATGAATGTATCCCGCATAGTGCTCAAAGGGGCCGAGTGGTTTGAGCAGATGGGGACGGAAAAGAGCAAGGGAACTAAAGTATTTTCGGTAAGCGGGGATGTGGGCAAGCCCGGAGTCTATGAATTAGTCCTGGGCAGTAGCCTTAGGGAGCTGGTTGAAGAATTAGCCAGAGCCGAGAAGGTACAGGCGGTCCAGGTGGGCGGCGCCACCGGCAGAATTATACCCGGTGATATGCTGGATACCCCGCTTTCTTTTGAGACTATCCTCGGCGCCGGCGCTATTACCGTATTTGATAAGAGCCGTGACATGATAGATATCGTCTACCGGACTATGGAGTTTCTGGCTGAAGAGTCCTGCGGCAAGTGTGCTCCCTGCCGGGAGGGGACTGAGGCCATGGTTGAAATCCTGGAGAGGTTCTCTAAAGGGGAGGGGTTGGAGAAGGATATTGCCGTACTGGAGGAACTGGCCGACACCATGATGTTGGCCTCCATGTGCGGTCTGGGGCAGGCGGCGCCAATCCCGGTGATGGACAGCCTGCAACATTTTAGGGGTGTCTATGATAATCGTATTAGCCAAAGTTAGGGGTGGGTAAAGCTATGATAACAATAACCGAGCAAAAACCCATAGAAGAGATTTTGCAGTGCCTGGACAAAGCTAAGAAAGTATATCTTATAGGCTGTGGCACCTGTGCCACCATCTGCCACACCGGCGGCAAATCCGAGGTTCTGGACATGAAGGAAAAGCTTGAGGTGGCGGGGAAGAAAGTTACCGGATGGATGGTGGTGCCCACCGCCTGTGATGAGCTTACCAAGTATGCCCTGGAAGAACAGGCCGGTGAGGTTAAAAAGGCCGATGCTATCCTGGCTATGACCTGCGCCTTTGGCGTGCAGACCCTGGCTCTGTATACCGATAAGCCGGTCTACCCGGCCCTGAACACCCTGTTCATTGGTAAGGAGGAGGCACCGGGGCAGTTTATCGAGGTCTGTATGCAGTGCGGCAACTGCGTCCTGGCCACCACGGCGGGCATCTGCCCGCTGGTCAGGTGCGCCAAGAGCCTGCTCAACGGGCCCTGCGGCGGCTCGGTGGAGGGCAAGTGTGAAGTATCGCCTGATATACCCTGTGCCTGGCAGTTGATTTACGACCGCTTGGAGGCCCTGGGGCAGCTGGATGCCCTGGAGGAGATAGTTCCCCTGCGGGACTGGAGCACCAGCCGTGAAGGAGGACCCCGGCGGATCACTATAGGATAAAGAAGAGGCAGTAGCTTTAGATGAGTATCAGGAGCAAGGGCAAGACAGTTATAGCTGATGAAGGTGATCTGGAGCACAATCCTGAGGAAGCCGCTTTCAGGATGTGGCTCAGGGTCTTCATCACCATAAGGTGGATTACCATACTGGGCATCCTTGCCGCCACCCTGCTGGCTTCCGGTGTATTCCATATTGGCTTCCCCACCACCGCCGTCTACGGCGTCTGCGCTTTTATCGCTTTGTGTAACCTGGCACTTTTATACCAGTCCAGAAGAATGAGGAAAATGCCGACCAGCCTAGTAATCCACCAGGCCAGAATCTGGGGTACCGTTCACCTCTTGCTCGACCTGGCGGCCTTCACCGTGCTGCTTCACTTTACCGGCGGCATAGAGAACCCCTTTATCTTCTACTTTGTGCTGCACATCATCGGGGCCAGCATAATCCTTCACTACATGGCAGTTTACCTGTTAGCCACCTCGGTGATTGTGGTGGTGGCACTTCTGGTGGGACTGGAGTATACCGGGGTAATACCCCATGTCAACCTGGTGGGGTTTGCCTCACCCACGCTGTACCGGGAGGGGAGCTATGTCCTGGCGGTGCTTATTGTCCTGGGCTCGGCCCTCTTCGCTGCCACCTATATGGCTACTTCGGTCGCCGGCGAGCTGAGGAAGAGCCAGCGGGCGGTGGTGCGCCTGAGCCAGCGCCTGCTTAAGAAAAGGACCGGGGAGCTGGAGCAGGCTTCCGTCGAGATAGCCAAGCTGGAAGAGGAGAAAAACCGGTTTCTGCGCTTTCTGGGGATTGCCGCCCATGACCTGAAAGCCCCGCTTACCGCCATCCAGGGCTTCCTGTGGATAATGCTGGGCGGCTATTCCGGTGAGATAACCGATAAGCAGAGAAACATGCTGGAGAGGAGCACCTTCCGGATTAAGGAGCTCTTAAACCTAATCAGCGACCTTTTGGATATCCCACGTATTGAGACCGGGCAGATTGTTGAGG
>Ga0315551_10002867_pt1 | contig 12379 bp, 5 predicted proteins | sample SalMarSW160290MG_FD_203678 | JGI IMG/M metagenome (GOLD analysis project Ga0315551, IMG submission 203678) | Salt marsh sediment microbial communities from the Plum Island Ecosystem LTER, Massachusetts, United States - Salt Marsh Sediment SW1602-90 ... | reverse complement strand
AGACGCTCACTTTGAACGTCCAGCATCCAGAGGTATTGGTTGTATCGAGTGCCTTTTAGTTCCCCGCTGTACTCATTTTCACGCCGGTCGTACTCGTAGTCCGACGACAGTTCAAAGCGGCGTGAGAGCCGGTAAAGAATGGAGGTGGAATATGTGTCGGCTTCCCCTCTCCTCCTTATCATCATTCTATCGTACCTGGCCGCTGCGGAGTTCCATCCCAGACGTGCGTCGAGGTTGCGATGCAGCGTGAGATTTGCCCGTAGTCCCCCGGTAGACGACTCGAAGTTGTTCCGATAGTCAAGCCTCGAAAAAGAGGGAGAGAGAGCGATAACGGATGACGGACTCACGGCCAGGCCCAGCTCATATAAAGCCTCGTCAGTAAAAGGGACAAAGTCCTCCGGCAGCAGAAAGTTACGTCTGAAGTCCGCCGGGTATAAGCGGTTTCGTGTTCTGAAGTTTGCTTCCTTTTGGCGGGCTTTGAGAGTTAAGCGATTTGGCTGTCCGTGCCATTGCCATTCTTTTGAAGATGCCAGTGAATAAAACAATCCCTGATTGTCATGGTCGTCTCGACTTGAAAAGAGATTTTGGTCAAACAGTGTTTGCCGAAACTCAGCCGTCAGCTTTCCTGCCAGTTGGTTGCGCAGGCCGATTCTTGTGCTGAAGTAGTCCGTTCTCTCCGGTGCGGAGAGGATGATAATGGGCAGATAATCACCCTGCCCAAAACCGATAAACTCGTAGCGCTCTCCACCCAAGAAACGGTAGTCGCCTTTTCCGGAACTAACATAGCTGAAATGTATTGAGTACTTGCCGCTGTCACGCCCCACATATTTATAAATTGAATCCGGGAGGCTATCAACAATGAGAACATAGCTGCCATTGGTGTCAAGTGTTACCCCGGAACGGACGGCGTCCCCAACGCTGTCGCCAACAGCGGCCAGGGTGTTTTTCTCCTCGTCAGAAAGTTCTCCCATCAGAGGCTGGCTTTTATCGTCTCCTTCGCGGAGCCACTCTACCTCCATGGATAGTGACGAATCGCCAAGACTAACGCCTCCACCACTGGAGATTAACTCCTCGCGGTAATCGGTCGCGCGGAGCTCATAGTCAATCTCGACTCTGCTTCGTTGGTCAATGGGATGATTCACGCTGAATGTTATCCGCCCGATAGGGTAATCGATCGTGTAATCCTTATGAGCGCCCCGTGTTAGAAGCTGGCCGTCAAGCCAAACTTGCTCCGAACCAGGGACGATGGCACGGGCATTGGCTCCCTGCCCAATCTGATAGGGTCCCTGCAAACCATCTTCTCCTGAAAACCTGAAAGTTTCGAACCTTCCTTTGGGGCGGGCTGCCAGTGCCTCAGCATACCAGCGCTGAGTGTGAATGTTAATGTTCGCCCCGGAAACTCGCTTGCTTTGCCCGGAACCCATGTCAAACCTGCCGACAACCGCCATGTCGCCGATTTGAGCCGCCAGCATATCGGATTTCAGTTTCAGATTGATCCTGTCAAGTTCACTCAGTCGGCTGTTGGAGGGTCCATAAGATGGGTCATATCCACGGTCGGATACGGCGCCGGTAATCTCAAGACCGGGTGTGAGATGACCTGATATTCTCAGATCAAGAGACTGACTGAAATTTGAAGCGCCGGCGGAGCGTGCCGAGAAGCGAAATGATTTGGCCCCTGAAATCGAGATGTCGGAACCTTCATACGTAAGGCTCCTTTGACCGGATTGAGGCGAGGGATCGATCCTTCTAGCTGCATGGGGAGTGACATCTGGCAATGAACGGCCATACGATTCCTGGAGCCAGTCAGGCACTTTCTCATAGGTAACTGTTAACGTGTCCTTATCGTCGACGCCCAAGTGGGACAGGTCGAACAGCCTGCGGCTGTTATCAAATGAGTAGTCAACGTTGCGCACCAAAAGACGACCATTCAAGTAAAGCGAATCGGATTCAAAAAAGATTCGTTGCTTACCGACGAACAAACGCTTGGGGATGTTTCTGCCGGTCAGTTCGATCTGGGTCCTCGCGTTCCCAACGGTACTTATGGCCGAGATAAGCACGAGCCAGAGGTAAAGTCTTTTGGGCCGCCAGCACCTCATATGCGGTAGAACTACCGGTTTTCGTATACGACCCGACAAACAAGAAGGCGGTTGTTGCCGCTGTCAGCAATTATCAGGCGACCGTCACTCAGCAGCGCTATATCCGAAGGCTCCTTTAAGGGGCGATTACTTCCTGGGATGCCAGGGCCGGTCTCGAAAAGTTTACTTCCCCCCTCGTCCAGGTAGTTGATCTTACCCGCATCGCCGTCAAGAACCCAAAGATGTTTGTGAACACTAACTGCCGCCAGAGGATATTCAAACGTTGAGTCGACTACTTCACGTAAAAAATTACCATATTCATCATACACAACCAGTCGACCGTTACCCGCGTCGCATACAATAAAGTTGCCTTTGTCGTTTTTAACAATCTTCTCCGGACTTAATAACTGACCGCCGGAACAGCCAAAGTCGCCGATAAAGCGGTCGAACACACCAACGTTATCATACACGACCAGACGGTTTTTCTCACGGTCGGCAACCCACACTTCACCATACTCGGTCAAGGCAACACCGGAAGGGTATCCAAATTTCAGAGGGTCTTCATCATCGTAAAAGACCAATGCTTCTACGAATTGCAGATGCGAGTTGTAGCGGCAGATGCGCCGGTTGCCCTCGTCGGACACCAGAAGACTCAGACTATGATCGACTGCCAGGAAAGATGGGCGGTCAAAAAACCCTTCTTGGGCTCCATAACCACCGATGTCTTGTTTGGGCGTCAAGTCGGAATCAAACATTATTACCCGATTGTTGCCGGCATCGCTAACATACACAACTCCACTGGCATCAACAGCCAAACCGAAAGGGCGACTCATAGGCTTGCCGAGGATGACGCCTGATATTTCTTTCTGGATCAAGAGCGCAACGGGCACTTTCGAAAGGTCAGTCACTTTCAAAGGTGGTTTCGGTGGCTGTCCACATGAGGAGAGGAAAAACACAATTAGCAACGACAATGACTTCTGCAAGGTGGTCATTGGACGCTGTTTAGAAGGGAGTGAACACAGTAAAACCGACCTGCCTAAAATCGCTGAAGGGATTCACCTCGAAACTGTAGCGAATATTTTTTGCAATACCGAAAGAATCATCAAGTGTCCGCTGGGAACGCCTCGCATCGCGGACAGCATCAATGACCGATACCACTCTATTGAGAATGGCCAGTCCGATCATAAAGTCAGCCTTCCGAAATGCCTCGCGGCTCTGGTTTTTCAAATGCCGGTATATCCTTTGATCGTTTAGGCTCTGCCAGCGCCAGTGGTTGGTCGAATTGTCCTCAAGATAGGTACGGTGGGGATCAAAAGCGCGACCAAGAGAATTATATTCATCAATGTCATCATAAAAGCCGACCATGTCGAGAAAATCATCATCCTTTCCCCACAGGTCAGCGCCCGCACGTTCGTTGGCAAAACGGATTAAATCATCCTTTTTCCAGTGCCCGTAGGTGGTAAAAGCAGCGTAGCTAATCCAACTTAACGCCTCAACGGTGAAAAAGACTCGAGCCTTGCTTTTGTGACCGACATAATATTCGCCCCACCCGGGAAGTATAGCCGAGTAAATAGCAGCTTTAGCTGTTGACTTTTTCGTATTTCCTTCGATCCCCCGATCTGACCAGTCCTCAGTTATTGAAGATGCTTCCTGATCAAAGTCATTGAAGTTATCCGATCCAAACCGAGCTATATTCTGTAAGAGCTGCGATTGAAGGGGCGATTCCTTCAATTCAACAGATGAAACCTGAGTTGTGATAAAGGTTAGGATAATCCCAATTGCCAAGGCAAACTTTCTCATGCTATTGATTCTCAAAATTTATACGTGAGAGTGAAAAAGGGCGTATCACTTCTTGTGTAATACGATTTCAAGTCAGCTTTCATCTCGAGACGCGCAAAATCTCCACTGGCCTTGTTTATTTTGTTGTTTCTACTCTTGGTAATGAAATACGCTTCAAAAGCGCTAATGAGTCGATTGGCAAGCGAAACGATAATCATCCGCGTCGCGCGATCATACTTGTTATTGGCATCGTTGCGCATTCCCTCATACGTGAACCGCCTGGCCGAATATGGGATAGTAGTATCACCATCAAATCGAGGTGGGGGATAGGCAGAGTCAAAAGAGTACAAGGAATCTCCATCCAGCGCAGCATCGTCCCAACCCCAGGCAAACTGGTCATACTTACCGGTCATCTCATAGTATTGCTGAGTCCTTGTGTCGGGAAGATGTTCAGTAAACCCCGGTATGGAATCATCATCGGTCTTATGATACGTCCATTGAAGAAAGTCTTCATATCTGCTTTGGTACCAGTGCTCACGGTTGAACGCTTCGTACTTATCGGTGAGATCATTCCCTTCGCCGTGCCATTTGTCATAGAACAGCCAAACAGTAACTTCCGCTGAAAGAAACAGTAACGGTTTAACTTTGCTACCATAGTAAAACTGCCCCAGGCCAGGGACCGCCAGTGACAAGAAAAAAGCCTTGGCTGGTGATTTACGTTTGAACTGTGGAGCCGACTGGCTTGGCGAAGTAGCTGAAGTCTCACTCTCCGCGTACCATCTGTCCTCACCAATTGAACTGTAGGCAGTTTCGTATCTAATCTGGTTAAGCTCCTGGTCGAACACCGACCGCTTAAGATCCATGGGGGTTACGCCATCGGCCATGAAAATCGTCATCAGAACTGTAGTCACCAAAAGAGATCTGGCTGTCATTGGTCTTTCCCTCTTACTACCTTCCAACTCTACTATCTAATAACAGCGATGTCGGTAAAGGCTGTTTCGGTATGCCCGCCAAAGTCAACTTCTATCATGCACCTATACACTCCCGGGGTCACGTTGGAGCAGTTCCACTCCCTTTCGTGATCAGTGCCGCCGGACGTTGGGCCGGTCAGTTTGGCGATTTCCAACCCCGAAAGATCGTAGATTTTCATATTGACCCGCACGGCATCCTCTCCGAGAAAATATCGGATTCTCGTGGAACCATCAACTACCGGATTGGGATAGTTGTAGAACCGCTCCTCTGGGAAAACATTTGTATACTGACTTGGTTCAACCAGTTTTGATTGATTAAAGGCAAACGTGCCGGCGGGATCATGACCACCCATCGGCCAATAGTTGGTCACTGTATCAAGGCTGACATCCCACGTATAGAACCAGCCGTCAGCGCCGAGGTAACCCAGTTTGCCGCCCGTCGAGTCAGAGAATAGCACCGGCGAACCAGCCCCTCGTTCACCACCGGAAAGTGGAAAACCGTACGACATCTCAAGTCCAAAAGAGTACACATTGCCCACCATGGTCGGGAAAATAATTTCAGGCCAGCCTCCACTCTCAATGTCTGCTATCACGGGTGGGGCGATGATGTCGTCATCGGGAAACCGGTCATTGACTTCAACGGGAAAATCTGTTTTCAGAATCAACTTATGATTGAAAGCATAGATAGCGTTTGTTCCCCCGATGATAATATCGGGATACCCATCGTGATCGACATCTCCCGCAATCGGATTGGTCGTCATATGGAAGCCGGTTTCTTCTTCACTCAATACTGAAAAGGTAGGGGAACCACCTGTTGTGTCTATAGTGACAAGAATCCCTCGTCCTTCCGGGGAGAAGGCAACTACTTCGGCGAGGTTGTCACGATTCATGTCCACCAGGATCGGGCCAAAGTTATAGTAATAGTCGCCTAGCAAAAAGGAGTCGGTAGAGACGCTATCAATGTAGTAGAGCATCGTTTGGAGTGAACCACCAGCCAGCAGGAGCAACTTATCGGCGATCCTGCAAACACCGTGAGGCTCATCGAGGATAAAAGTGTCCAGCGGATTGGCTATGCTTACCAGGGAATCCTTATAATAGATTATTCCCCTATGGGTCACCATATCGTGAGTCAGTACATAAAGCACTTCGCCAAATGAGAGGGCTACGGGAATACCGGCAGTAAAGAAAGTGGCGCCGATGTCCGCCTGACCATCTTGGTTGCTGTCGTCAAGCCGGTAAATATTCACCCTCCCGCTTGTAGGGCCGGTGGGGAAGCCCACCGCCACATATTTATTGGTACCTGTTATGCCAAAATCTCCCGCTACCGGCCCGGCCGTTATGTCGTCATCAACTCTCACATACAGCGGCAACGGATGTAGTCTGCCGGGCTCAGGGTATATACTTGCCACTGAGGTGTCATAGAAGATGGGACAAGTAGTACAACCAGTGTAGGTGCGCAGGAAATTCTCGTCGGTGGTTGTGAAAACCAACAAATTCCTGCCGGAGGCGGCAATGATCTCATCGGTGCCGTCGCCATTCAAATCGTCCGCAATTGGCGAGAGCCCGTACCTTGGAGAACCGGCCCGAATGGGAAAGCCGGCTGCGATCTTGTCGTTTTCGAGATCAAACAATATCACTGAATCAAGCAGCACTGGCTTGTCGCCAATAACGGCGGTATCACGAGTAATGTTGGTGATGTAGACATGAGTATTGTTGCCGGAGTTATCGATGGCAGGCGGATTCGTAATGGGAGTAAATGAGTTATTACGGTCATCAAGGAACATATCTTCCTTGCTGCCATAACCGGACACGTAGAACCCGCCGAAATTAATCAGACCGTCGGCTTCAATAAGCGTGACGAACTTACGGTTAGGATCCCACTGGAGGTCGTTGTCGTCGAAATTGTTTACGCCGTCGCCATTATAATCAAGCCCCACTACTCCTTCGTCGACGTGGTAGATCAACAGGCCCGAACCGGGGATGAGATAATCGTACTCACCGGTGAACTCCTTATCCAGATTGACCGGCCCTTGAAAAACGTAGGTGGCTGAGTCAACTAACATGGCGGTCTCCCGGCTGTCTATGTCAACAAGACGGTTTTCCAGCAGGTAGTATTCATTTTCGGAAATGGGCACCCGGGCAATTTTGATCCCATTGGAGAGGACCTCGGCAGCGACCACTCGAATATCGCTCCTCTGCCGGAAATCATGGACTTCAACAAACCCCAGATAGGCTCGCGACCAGGCTGAGGGATAAACCGGAATAGCTCCAAACACCTTACCGACAGGGTATCCGAAGTCGATGCCGGTACCAAAGCCGTTATTATCCATCAGAGCAAAGTCACCCAGTTGCGAGAAGAAGTTTCGTGTGTTGTATAGATCGACCAATCCGAGCTGATGGCCAAATTCATGAGCCATGACGGCGTTTAAGGCTGTTGCTCGGTGGTCCTGGTTGGCAGATTCCGGCACAATCAGCGCCGTGCGAACGTAGTGAGTGCCATTGTTCACCGGTAGGGAATCGCCAAAACTGATGAAACCGCTGAACAAGTCGCAACAGGTTTCCGGAAAGCCCAGATCGTTTTGCCGGTCTGCGCCGGCATGGAACAGGATTATTGCATCGTAGTCGGCAAAGGTTATAGAGGGTTCCACTGTATCAGCTAGTTGAATGCAATCGATAAAGTAGCGCTCCAGCCCGGCGACTACAGAGTCAAAATCACACTTGCCATAGTAGCTCATCGGATGAGGGAGCTGGTAGATGCCGTTTCGTGACGGTGGATAAATCTCCCAGCTCAGGTTGATCTTTTCTCCCGACACTGTCTCCCAGTAGCGACTCAGAGCGCGCAAGTGAGCGTCAAAATAAACCGAATCATGCGGTGGTGGGTCTACTAAATGCCCAACACTATCAAAATACATGGCGGAGTCAGTTGGATTCCCCAATGGGCTGGCCAGGTTCATCAGACCGGTGCCGGTAGTGGTAGGATCATCGGGATCTTCTTCTTGAAAGTTAAAACGGAGTACCAGCACTCTAATGGTCTGCTGGAAGTCTTCGGCCAGCGCCTGCGTAGGGAGTGACCAAGGATTCTTCCTTTGCAGCGACTCCCATCTGGGAACGTACCGGTCAGGCGTCAGGCCTTTCTGCATTATACGGTTATCACCGGGGCGAACCTGAACACATTCTTTTTGACCCGTCAAAAGCTTGTCTTCAGCGATCGCGGTTGTAACCACCGCCAGAGATATCACGCCAGCAGCGATACCTGTCAGCCAACTTCTTTTTATCAACACCCGACTCTCTACCACGAATCAGGGAATAACAAGTGAAATGGTCAACGGTTTGATCCCCTTGCGCGCCCGGTTGGCGTCACTGCCGAAATAATAGGCGAAGTCAAACCTAAGGGTGTTCATCAGGTAGAGGCCGACGCCAACAGTAAAGGTTTTAAGCTTGCCTTCCTCGTCATGAACGTATCCGGTTCGGAAGGCTATTGTGTTTGCATACAGAAACTCAGCGCCGCTGTTCAGAACTACCTGTCGCATCTCTTCTCGAAACCCGCCTCCCATATCAACCAGGACCTTGTTCACTTCAGCGGCCACAAGCAAACGGTAATAGTCGGACTGAAGAAGGTTGTATGCAAATCCAAGGGAAAGATTGCGGGGAAGAGGGTCAGCCTGAGCAGCGTCAATGTAAGCCATCCTCGGTCCGAGATTGGTGACCGCCAGTCCCCAGTTCAAGCGCGGAGTCATCTGGTACAACAGCCCCAGGTCGACTGCAAAACCGGTGGAAGTCCCCTCGCCCTCCTCCACACCTGCACCCAAGTCGCTCAGGTGCGAGTAAATCAGCTTGGCGGAAATACCTCCCATCAGTTTGCCGGAGAGCGTTGTGCCATACGAGCCGGTGAAAGCGATATCATAGGCGTCCCAGTCACCCACCGGCTCAGGGCTGGTCTCTGTTCTGACAAACCTACCATAGGATATAAACGTGACATTGCCTCCAAAGGTGCCCCAACTTCCGGTACCAGTTGTGAACGATAAGAAGCTATAGTAAAGGTCATCGGCCAGTTCCGGCAGCCACTTGGCGTGCATCAAGGCTATTTCAGAGCGTCCTTTGGCTCTGATAACGACTTTTTGGTCGCTGGCACACCATAACCCGTTTTCGAGAAAGTTGGCATCGATAGCGTTGGCTCGCTCGAGGCCTTTCCGGTTCACGCGCCCCCAGCTTTCACCGTCAAACTCAAGAAGACCTTCAGGGGTTGCGAAATAGACCTGCTTTAACCTCCCCACAATCCGATTTACCGGAGCAGCAGCCGGATTGCGGTACACCTTGACTACCTGACTGTCAGCCAGTGGCTGGTGCAGTTCATGCTCAAGGTCGTTGACGTCGCAAATGACCACGGCATACCTCAGGGAGCTTACGAAATCTTTATGAGCTTTCATCTGAACCAGGTCATCCAAGGTCTGTCCATTTTCGACTACATAGTCACGGTAACCGGGCAAAGTCCATCGTTCTCCATCGAATAATGCAACTCCATGGTCAGTCCCCAGCCAGACTTTATCGAAGCTCGCGTACATCGATTTTACTTGCCCCTTGATTTCTGCGAGGTAGGGTGCTTTAACCACCGTACCTGGTGCTAAACTGGTGGGAGAACCAGCCTGGCTGGTATCGTGTTCAGCTCTTTCGGGAACAGGCGCCTCTTCTTTTTGGCTGTCGGTTTCCGGGTTAAGCATCCCGGAGGTAGTGTCTTCAATTGTACCTGGTTCAGAAGGCACGGCATCGGATTCTTTAGGCGGAGTCTGTGAAGAATCCATAAGAGGCTGGCTGCTTTCCTCATCGAAACCGGCGGTTAAAAGATTAGGATTCAACTGATGAAATTTAGCAAGGTACTTCTCTTTTTCTACGTTGGTGCCATAGAGTACGAATCTATCTGCTATCTTCTCAGGGGTGTCATCAAGAGCCACCGTATACTCTAAGCTGTTCGACCAGGTTATTCCATCCCAGTGATAGAGGTCGTTGTTCAGAACGATCCAGACATTGTTGTTACCGGTGGCACTGATAGCTGTCACAGCACCTTTCGGGAGCTGGTCAATGCCATCGACAGATCTCACCTCCAACCCCGAGAATTTCGCCAGACCACTGTCGGTACCAATGTATATGTCAGTATGCACAGGGAAGAAACAGAGAATATTGGCCGACGGCAACGCTTCTGAATAAGTCAGCGTTTGCCAGCGCTTACCGTTGTAGGAATACAATCCCTCGGTGGTGCCAACGAGAAGTGTTTGCTCCGAGGATGCAATGGTGGTCAGCTCAGTTTTAACCAGAGTTGAATAGGGTATCAGCAGCTCCTCAGGGATAAAACGGTTCCTTGACCTTTCCACTGCAAAGTTGATTCGTTCACTTTCCGTCTCGGTCAGGGCACTATCCTTCATGCCGTCTGACAACAGTTTTTCGATTTTATTAACTTTTTCCCAGTTAATCAGACAGCCCTCATAACCGGCCAGCAGGCTGTCAAATCCTGACTTGAGCGACTCAAGCGCACTGTAGTCTTCCGGGACGGCTGACAGGACCCTGTCCCGCAGCTCCATGAGATAGGCAGGACTCTCGGCATTGTTGGCGGCAGCAACCGTTTGTACCATTTGGACTAAGCGGTCTTCATCCTTCACATTGAAATAGGATTCAACAATCTTCATAACGGTCTGATCAGTCCTGGTACTGAAAACCTCCCCTGAGTGCCAGTTCCTATAATCGTAGCGAACAAGACCCTGGGAGGTTATAGCCCAGATATCGTAAGCATGGTAGCCGCTGCCGCTTTCTTGCTTCAAAGGCGCTATGGCTTTTAAGGGCTTGAGGTAAGGGGGGACTTTCGTCTCGAACCATGAGTCGGATAACGGGTAGGCGCCCAGTCCGGCCGGGTTAAAGTGGGTAGCGGTAGCGTCGTCGGAAATGGCCACATACGCCTCCCCCATCCCGGCTGCTCGGGCGCCGGGCGCAATTCTCAAAAAGAGGACCGCGGCCTCAGAAACAGCCTGGCTACGCGTGGCCAGCGACACAACCATGAGCATGGCTGTTAACACTATGAGCAGCTTCTTCGTTGACATGATAATCACATCTCCTTAATAGAACTTAATTAATAACGACTAATTTGCCAAATGATTCAACCTCGTGCCCGCCGCCTTCCGGTACTGCCGTTGCCTTATAGATATAGACCCCCGTGGCAACTCTGTCGCCGCTGGTGTCATGTCCATCCCATACTATATCGTCATAGTAGCCGGGTTGAAGATGGAAGGGGCCGAAACTTCTTATCCTTCTGCCTGAAAGTGTAAAAATTTCGAGAAACAGTCTCTCCGCCGGTCGTGTTAATTCGAGCGAGAAGCGAGTGGATTCTTTCATCGGATTGGGATAGTTCAGCAGATTGACAATAGCGAGCTTCTCGCCTGCGAGAACCTCAGCGGCGAATTCAACCGCGGCGGAGTTGTTAGCGTTATCCCAGGCCTTGATTTTGAACAAGTGTTTTCCCGGCGCCAAGCTTACCAGAGGATAGACCACTTTGCCGGTGGTATGATCGTTCTGATTGTATTCAAAGAGGTTGGTAAGATTGACTGTGTTTTCGCTTTGGCCGTCAATCTCAAGAGTTATTCCATGCCCCAATCCTCCGGTCAGGTTTATGCCTGATGGATCGGACGCCGTAATCTCCAAAACGTCTATCTTGCTTATAAGATCGCCGTTGACAAAATTGTTTCGGTTAGGGAAAGCATATTCGATAGTGGGGCCGGTTGAATCACTCAAAGCAACAATACTATCCGATACCATCAGGGAATCGATCAAACCGGCGGCATCGGTAGAGTCAAACATGGCATAGATAACAACTTTCGCTCCCTTGCCGCCGTAACTGATATCAAGTGGGGAAACAAAATCGAAATCAAAGAAACCGCCCGTGATGGTGGCAGAACCGCGGTAGATAGTCGGTCCGGTTACGGTGTAATCAATCTTCTGAGTTACCACCCCATTGTCGTCTACTAACCGATAGGTCATATTACGTTCAGAATCATACACATTAATCAGCAGGACGCCGTCACGAGAGTACACCTCATTTTGTTTGTTGATGACTTGGCCTGCAATTTGGGTTAGTCCCAGAGCCGTGAGGCTGTCGGGGGTTTCTGAAAAATCCATGTCAAGCTGAGGCATGCCCAACTTCAGGTAGGGGCCCCCAAAGAAAAGGTAGGCCCGGTCGTTTTTCTCAGGCTGTAGAACAGGCCAAGACCTATACTGTCGCAGCAGTTTGGCGGTATAGACAGCCTCGCAGGTCGATAAGGAATCATTATAAAGCAAGACGTCAAACACCTTCTGATTGAAAAAGGCATTCTCGGATGCGTACACAAGCCGGGTGGCGGAAACGACGCCAATTGCCCCGCCGCTGGGTTGGACCAGCAGGTCTTCCGCCATGCCTTCCCGCTTAGGGTCGTCAAAAAAGCCGATAGCGCATGAAGCGGTAAAAAATAATGGCAGACGGTCATAGTTGTTCAGCCGCGGCAAATCGCCCGTGCGCGAAAAAACATACTCGTGAGC
>Ga0315551_10002866_pt1 | contig 12381 bp, 9 predicted proteins | sample SalMarSW160290MG_FD_203678 | JGI IMG/M metagenome (GOLD analysis project Ga0315551, IMG submission 203678) | Salt marsh sediment microbial communities from the Plum Island Ecosystem LTER, Massachusetts, United States - Salt Marsh Sediment SW1602-90 ... | reverse complement strand
GCGGAGATGATGCTCGGCAGGGTCAAGAGAGATGGAGAGGAGACTTCACTCCCGCCAGAAACCGCTCGTTACCTTGCCATCATTAAGGAAGAGACAATTCGTTGTGCGGAAATGGCCAAAGACCTCCTTGAAGCTACCCGGTCCAACGGACATCGCCCTCAGCCCTTCCCTCTTTCCCGCACCCTCGATAGTGTCGAGACCCTCATCGGGCCTCAGGTTCACGTTAATAACATCCGATTTCAGGTCGAACGCCCGGCAGATGACCTTGACGTCTTTGCCGACCCTGACGATGTTCTTCAGACGCTCCTCAATCTCCTTCTTAACTCGGTTCACGTCATTAATTCCGATGGAGGAAACCTTCGAATTGCCGCTTACGCCGTTGACGGCGACCATCCTCTCCGCGGTTCCACACCTGAGGAAGAGGATTTTCTTCGCAAGCACCCGGGACGCTGCTTCGCGGCGGTCGAGGTCCAGGATTCGGGTCCGGGGATACCGCCGGATCAAATCGGGCATGTGTTTGACCCCTTTTACACAACGGAGGCGGACGGAGCCTCCGCAGGCCTCGGACTTTCCATTTCAAGAGAAAAAATCGAGAGAAACTCTGGAAGTATCAACATCCTAACATCAAGCAAAGAGGGAACTACCATAAGAATACTCTTACCCAGCCCAGGTAACAATTAGCCAGATACCCCCCCCTGGCCAAGGCCGGCTGTCCCCCCAGCCGGCCTTTTCTTTTTATTCTGACGCTCGTTCGGTGCTCCGCTCAGGCGCCAGCCTATTTCTTCCGGCCCGGCACAACTTAGTACATGGATTCGCAAATCGGGTGAAGTATGAATGGTGTCGTGAAAGGAGCTATTTTGACGGGATAATCACGCCATCGGCGTGAACGGGATTGTCCCAGAGGCGTGAAGCATCCAGTAAATCACAAGCCGGCTGGCCGCTGGGTGAAAGACCACGAAGGGCAAGGAATTGGCGGAGATGTTGCTCGAGACCTTCCCGCGCGGTCATGGCTGGGTCGAAGGAGATACGGTCATCGTGCAGCGGGAGTCCGTTAGTAGACGCGGCATCTTGCCGCGAGGACAAGCGGCTGGAAGCCGCTTCTACCGTCAGGCGGGTTGTTCTGTCTGCTCATGAGATACAACTCGTCCATTGCGGAGTGCAGATTCCGGATTGCGAAATCCGAAATCGGAAGTCCGAAATTCCAGGCATCCTGTTATCCCGTCAAAAAAGGATACGTCACCGAACTTATGAAGCAAAGCACTTAGTGCCGTGGTTCTTGAACTCGGTCACGGATTTTTTCTTGACCGGATAACAGGATGAACCGGACTTTGCCTCCCTGCGAGAGGCCTCCCCTTTTTTCCATTTTCTCTCGTCAAGACGGCACGGGCGCCAAGGTCAAAAAAGCTTTCCCTTTACACCAACTTTCCGTTCACCCCGCCGCAAGCCGCGCGTGATTGACGAGCTATATCTCATAAGCCAAAGCGACCCGCCTCACGGACTTCAGCTCCATCCTCTTCATCCTGTCAAAGCCACGCTGTCGGCGTGGTCACACAAGACTGTATCTCACCATGTTTGCGAACTCATATACTCCGGCTCCATATCCCCCGAGATTTGAGCTTGACGGAAAAGCTCCATGCGAATCGAGGGCGTTCGGCCAAGATTAACGTTTTTTGAGCGTTACTCCGACGCCTGCGGCCTGCATGTGCAGGAAGATCGTCTCCAGGTCCGGATTGGTAGTGATGGCCTTGACGTATCTCGGGTCTGCCTGTCGTGGATTCATGTTGTGGGCGACGACCAGCCCGCCCGGCCGCACCAGCGGCAGAAGCTTATTGAGGTAGTCAATGTAACCTTCCTTGTCCGCGTCAAGAAAGAGGACGTCAATCGGCCCTTTCAGCTTCGTGACCGTCTTGTGGGCGTCGCCCTCGACGAGCGTGACAATCTTGTCAACGCCCGCTCGTTTGAAGTTCTCGCGCGCGAGCGAAGCCCGCCGGGCATCAATTTCGTGGGTAGTCAACTTCCCGCCTGTGGTCCTCAATGCTAAGCAAAACCAAATGCCCGAGTATCCGTTGGAGGTGCCGATCTCGACGACGTGCTTGGCGCCGACAGCCTCCGTCAGCAGGCGAAGCAGCCTGCCATCCTCCACAGGGACGTTCATCATCCCTCTCCGCTGGTTCTTGTCCATATCCTCAAGGACACTCAAGATTTTCTTCTCCGCCTCTGTCTTGGGCATTGTCGAACTTTCGAAGGACGATGTGCCAGCCCCGCCTCGCATAGGCCGACCTTGACCGGGCCCCATACGTCTGCCGGGCATGCCCATGCCCCCTTGCAGCCTTTGCCTCATCTGGTTCATATCCTTGAGCAGTTGCCCCATCTTTTCCTTATCGTCCTCTTCATAGGCTTTCTTGAACTCGTCCAGCGTCTGAAATAGCGGGAGCGGTCCCTCGCCGCGACGAAAATCCCGAGGTCTTTGCGGCACGGTTCCTGCACCGGCACGCGTCGCTGCCTGGGGCCGCCCACCTGTTTCCTCTGCTACGAGACCCAGAGTTCCCACCAGCGAACCCGTGAGCACCAGAGCCAAGATAATTCTATTTACCATCTCTTCCTCCTTTCAAAATAGGACCAAGGTTGAATTGATTGACTTTACGGGAAGACGGAATGCAATGTTCCAGCCGAATTTATCACATACTCTATGGCAACGAATTACACCGCAGACGGTGTGCAAAACTTGCGCGCCGCTTCTTGTCGCCACAATGCAAATCTTGCGTAGCCAGACCACCCTTTACTGGACAAGCCAGCGCACTGAAGCGGAGAAACCCCCGATACAACCGGCAAGATGCCGCCGTTACGCAAGGCGCCTCTGCGCGGTCTGCCAACTTCGCGGTTCCACGTTCAGCCACCCATAGCTGAGGCATTACGGCTCCCATACTTTTGCCCTTGACATCTTCGCCCACAAGAGTAAAGACGAACGAGGTGGGCAAAAAGTTTGAAACCGCAGCGAGCTTTCTTTTCAACACAGGCAGAACAACCTTCAAACGTCGCAAGCCGCACAGTGCTGACGAGATGTTCTTTTTCCTGTCCTCAGCAAGAGCCGCTGACCGGCGCGAAAGACCTGTGACATAGAAAATCAAATCACTGCAAAAAGGCGAAAGGAGCGTGACTACACTTATGGGCACGCGTCGTGATTTTCTAAAGACCATCTGGCTGGGGGCGGCAGGGCTGGTAGTGCCTCGGTTTGTGCCTGCGTCCGGCTCGTCAAAACCAAAACCGAATTTCGTTTTCATTCTCATTGACGATATGGGGTGGAAGGATGTGGGTTTCATGGGCAGCCGATATTACGAGACCCCGAGCATTGACAGGCTTGCCGGACAGGGCATCGTTTTCACCGACGCTTACACAAACGCGCCTAACTGTGCGCCGACGCGGGCGTGCATTCTGTCGGGCCAATATACTCCGCGCCACGGTGTGTACACGGTCGGCTCCTCGCAGCGCGGTCCGGCGAAGTTTCGCAAGTTGGTCCCGATCCCGAACGAGACAAAGCTCGCTTCCAGCTTTGTGACCATCGCTGAAGCGCTCAAGCCGGCGGGGTATGTCAGCGCAAGCATCGGCAAGTGGCATCTCGGCGATGACCCGGAGCTGGGGCCGGTAGGGCAGGGCTTTGATGTGAACGTTGCCGGCTATCGTGCCGGACATCCCGCAAGCTATTTCAGCCCTTACAAGAACCCAAAGCTCGAGGACGGTCCGAAAGGGGAATACCTGACCGACCGTCTGACGGACGAGGCGACGAGGTTTATCGAGAGGAACCGGGAGAAGCCATTTTTTCTTTACCTCCCACATTATGCCGTTCATACACCGCTTCAGGCCAAGAAAGCGCTTATCGAGAAATACAGGAACAAAAAGGGCAGCGGCGGGCAGCACAATCCCACCTACGCGGCGATGATCGAGAGCACAGACCGGGGCGTGGGCCGAATCATGGCGAAACTGGACGAACTGAAGCTCGCCGACAACACCGTTGTCCTTTTCTTTTCCGACAACGGCGGCGTGGGAGGTTACCGCGCGCTCGGGATTGAGGGACAGGAGATAACCTCCAACTCGCCGCTTCGCGGCGGCAAGGGGATGTTGTACGAGGGCGGCATTCGTGTGCCGATGATTGTCCGCTGGCCGGGCGAAGCGAGACCCGGCAGCGTTTGTAATACGCCGGTAGTGGGCATTGATTTTTACCGGACGTTTCTGGAGATGGCAGGAGCTCAGAAGAGACCCAGACAAATTCTGGATGGAGAGAGCCTTGTGCGGCTTTTGAAGCAGAGCGGTACGTTAAAAAGGGACGCCATCTTCTGGCATTTCCCGTGTTATCTTGAAGGAGGTCATGGAACCTGGAGGACCACCCCGGCAGGCGCGATACGCCAGGGTGACCTCAAACTCATTGAGTTCTTTGAAGACAACCGGCTGGAGCTTTATAACTTGAGGGACGACATCGGCGAGAAGCACGACCTCGCCAAAGTCATGCCGGAAAAGGCTCGACAGTTACACCGACGGCTCGTAGAGTGGCGTAAGTCGGTAGGGGCGCCGGTGCCGAGCAAGCCGAACCCCGGTTATGATCCTGAGGCCAAGCCCGATTCGGCGAATAAACGAAAGAAAGAAGGACGCAAAAGGACCGCGAAGACCGCATAACGCCTGCTCAGTGCATGAGTACCCCAATGCGGCGACGTATAGTGTTGCGTTAAAGGCGCTTCTTTGACACGATTGACAGGATTCCGAGAATCCCGTCCATCCTGCTATCTCGTCAAAAAAAGAATACGTCCGCGAGCTTATGAATCAGAGCGCTCAGCGAAAAAGGAGGAAAGCCATGGCCGTTGTCGGAGAGCCCCTGAATCCCTCGGTGCTGGACAGGATACGAGCCCTGACCGACTGGCCCCCTGCACCCGAACGGGTCAGCCCCGACGGGAACTGGGTTCATACGTACCGAATCTGGACCTGCCACGGATTCACGGATAGGGGCAACTCGAACCCAGGCGTCATCCGAATCGAACGCGTGGCGGGGGCGGCAGAGCAATTCTTCACCTTAAACGTTCGACAACGGGTGGTGCACGTCGGCGACATCGTGCACGAGCTGCGGGCGCGAATCGAGTGCCGAAACGACCGCCTCGCCTCACCGCAGAAATGGTCGCTCACCAGCCGCTTTTTTGAATCCAACGGCAAGGAGCGAGAAGGTTTGGTTGTCCAAGAGCAAGGCCGATGCCGGGACGAGCGAGTCGTCCGCACAATCAACGGTCGCGCACGGGAGATGACCGTCTCGGCGCAGACTACCGCGGACTGGTGTCTTTTTGAGGCGTTGCAGCGATGGCCGCTCAGAAGAGGCGAATCGCCCGCCTTCGACGTGCTGGAGGGGCTGAGCGTACACCGCCCGGGCCATCGTATAACTTACCGGGGGCAGGAAACAATCGAGCGCAGCGGTAAGCCGCTGAAGTTGCATCGGTTTTCTCAACTGGGACAAGGCATGCTGCCATACGACTACTGGCTGGACGATGCTCGCCGACTGGTGTTGGCCGCAACCCTCAGCCGAGTTTATATTCTCGACCCGCAAGCCGAGAACAAGGTCCGGTGGCGGCGACGGTCGCGTGCGAGAAAGGAGAAATGAGATGACAGCCCGTGACACAACTGAGAGTAAGCGACCGGCGGGCATGAACCGCCGGGCATTTGTAAAACTCGGCGGCGCAGCGGCGGTTGCTCTTGCGGCCGGCGTCGGAGCCGAGTCCACTTCGCAAGCGGTCAGGCGAGAGCGGCCCAACATTCTACTGATAATCACCGACCAGCAGCACTTCGACACCATCGCGGAGGCAGGATGTTGCCACGTGAAAACGCCCGCGATGGACGGGCTTGTCCGGGGCGGCACGAGCTTCCAACTTTCCCACAGCGCCAATCCCTTGTGCAGCCCGGCGAGAAGTTCTATCTTCACTGGGCGCACCTCCAGCGAGACGGGTGTTTACGTAAACGGCAAACCCGTCCGACCCGGCATCCCGAATCTTGGACAGTGGCTGAGTGAGAAGGCGAGCTATGAGACCGTTTACGCGGGCAAGTGGCACCTCCCCGCCTCGTACACGGCTTCCATTCCGGGCTTCCGCGTCCTGCATACGGGAATCGGCGGGCAAGGCAATCTCTGCGACCCGGCGGTCAGTCGTGCCTGCGAGGCTTTCCTGCGAGGACACCGCACGCAAAAGCCGTTCCTGATGGTCGCTTCCTTCTTACAGCCGCACGACATCTGTGAATGGCTGCGACTGAACACCGAGGTCCCCGAGACCCTCCGTTATCCGAAACTTGTCGGCAAGCTCCCGGCTCTGCCGAAGAACTTCAGCTTCGACCCGGATGAGCCCGCCATGCTCAAAAAGACCCGCGCCAGCAATGAGCCCGCAAAGGGCAATTGGACGGAGGACCACTGGCGGTACTATCTATGGAGCTACTACCGCCACATCGAGATGGTCAACGGCGAGGTCGGGCGCATCCTGCGGGCACTGCGCGAGACCGGCCAGGAAAAGAACACCTTGCTCCTGTTCACCTCCGATCACGGCGAGGGTTTGGCGCACCACCAGATGGTCAGGAAGTCCAGCCCTTACGATGAGGCATCGAGGGTTCGGATGATACTCGCGTGGCCGGGCCATATCCCTGCGGGCAAGGCCGACACGACGCACCTGGTCAGCGGGCTCGACGTCATGCCGACGTTGTGCGACTATGCGGGCGTTGAGCCTCCGAAAAACATGCGGGGCAGGAGCCTCCGGCCCGTGTTGGAGGGCAAGCACCTCAAATGGCGCCGCTATATTGTAACCGAAGTTAATGGCGACTCGGGGCGAATGCTGCGAACGCCGCGATACAAGTACATCACCTACCGCGCCGACCCGGTCGAGGCGTTGTTCGACATGAAAGCCGACCCCGAGGAGAAAAGTAACCTCGCCAAGAGACCCGAGTACGCAGCCGTGGTTACGGAGCACAGGGAGCTTTTGAGGCAATGGGAAGGCGAGTTGGACGTGGCGCCCAACGTGCCCCGCAGGAACGCCTGGTGGCGCCGGCCTAAGACAGGTTGAAAGAACTCGCTGCGATGCCCGAATTCAGAAAACCGCCGTGTCGGAGAGACCAGTCCGGGACAAAAAGATTTCGGTACGGCGCTGTGAAGGAGAGGGCGCCATGAAAAGCGGAACGAGACGCGATTTCCTGAAATTCGTGGGACTCGGCGCGGCAGGTTTGGCAATGTCGCGGCCGTTGGCTGCCTCGGGAGCTAACCGGAAAAAGCCGAACATTATCTTCATCCTGGCGGACGACCTGGGCTGGAGCGAATTGGGCTGTTACGGCAACACGTTCAACGAAACGCCCAACCTCGACAAGTTGGCGAAAGAAGGCGTGCGGTTCACCGATGCTTACGCCGCCGCCCCTGTGTGTTCTCCCTATCGGGCAGCCCTGATGACGGGGCAATACCCCGCGAGAGTCCGCATTACCGACTATCTTCGCCCCAACGATAAAAATCACCTCTCGACGAACTACACGACGATAGCCGAGATGCTCAAGAGCGCGGGTTACGCGACCGGTATCATCGGCAAGTGGCATCTTACCGGTTACGCCAACCACGGCGCGGAAGAGTTTCCTCCGTCCAAGCACGGCTTTGATGAGACGATTGTCTCCGAGAACCGAGGCATCGGCGGCGGCAGCTACTTTTATCCATATCACTTCAACCATGAAATCAAAAAGCGGCTGCCCGGAAAAGAGCATCTCATTGACCGGATGAACCTCGAGGCGGTGGACTTCGTCGAGCGCCACAAGGACGAGCCGTTTTTTCTTTATCTCAGTCACTATGCCGTTCACACCACGCTGAGCGGCCGACCCGACCTTGTCGAAAAGTATCGGAAGAAGCCCGGCGCCGGCAAGAGCCCGAAGGGTCGCGGGGCCGCCGCGCTCGAAGACCAGCGGGCTAAGTCGAACAACCCGCATCTGGCGGCTCAACTGGAGGCGATTGACAGCGGCGTCGGCATGATTTCGAGGAAATTGGCAGCCCTCGCTCTGACGGGGAATACGCTCGTTGTATTCACCGGTGACAATGGCGGAGAATCTCGCGTAACCAGCAACGCCCCGCTGCGAGCGGGCAAATCCACTCTTTATGAGGGGGGGATACGCGTGCCGCTGCTCGTTCGCTATCCTGGCGTCGTCCCTGCCGGGACGGTCTGTAGGACGCCGACAGGCAACATTGATTTCTATCCCACCTTCTGTGAGGCTGCCGGTATCAAGCCCGACCCGCGCCAGCGTCTCGACGGCGTCTCGATGATGCCGATGCTGAGGAAATCCGCGGCGAAGGTTCAACGGGACGCCTTGTACTGGCACTATCCCTTGCCGAAGCCGCACTTCCTCGGGGGACGCTCATCGGGGGCCATCCGCCAGGGCGACTGGAAACTCCTCGAGTTCTTCGATACCGGCGAGAGCGAGCTTTACAATCTCGCTGACGACATCGGCGAGAGGAGGAATCTGGCAAAGGGGATGCCGGGGAAGGTCGCGGAACTGAAGAAGGCGCTGGCCGATTGGCGAAACGATGCGGGGGCGGTAATCCCGCCGGGTTACGCAGGGTATGACCCGGAATCGGGGTCGAGACATCCTTGAGACAGCCTCGCCCAGGCGGGGGAGGGAAGAAAGCAGAAAGAAGGTAACGCAAAGGCGCGGAGATGGAGATGAGAGGGACCCCGTCTTCGAGTGCCGTGGCATGGGCATCTTGCCCATGATCTTCCCCACGGGTTCCGCCTCCAGCGGGATGCCGCGTGGGGGGAGGGCTGTTGTTTCCGCCCTGAAGGATACTGCTCGACCCCGGGGCTGAAAAATCCCGCTGTCTGTGCTTTCGCACCGCTTTCGCAAGCAAGTGTCGCTATGCCACCCGAGACTGAGGCGTTACCCCTCCGCGGAGAATCCAGTTGAAATGCGAAGGAGCCAGGTGATATGGTCCGGCATACATTCCAGTAACGCCCTTTTCTTGGTGGCCAATTTCAACGGAGAATTCAATGACGGACATCACGACGAGATATGTTGGGTTGACGCTGCGGTCGCCTATCATCGCGGGTTCGGCGGGGATTACTAAGGACGCAGAGAGAATCCAGCGAGCGGAGGAAAACGGCGCCGGCGCCGCGGTCATGAAATCTCTCTTCGAGGTTGAAGTGAGCCGGACTTCGCCGACTCCCCGGTTCAAGGTGCTTCGGCACAACCTCGACCGGCATCGCGCCTTCACGCTCTATTCCTACGAGCAAGCCAGCGAATGGGGACCGGAAGAGCACGCCGAGGAGGTTCGCCGCATCAAGAGCAAAGTCGGCATCCCTCTCATTGTCAGCGTGGCGTGCATTACCGAGTCAGCGTGGGAGAGCTACTCCAAGATGATGGAGGAGGCGGGGGCCGACGCCCTCGAGCTGAACGTTTCATGTCCCCACGGCTCGATAACCTTCTACGGCGGTGAAATCGAAAAGAGCATTCTGAACGCCGTCCGCATTGTCCGGGAAAGCGTTGGCATCCCGATTATCGCCAAGCTCAGCCCGCAGCTCACGTCTCCTGTAAGTATCGTAAGGGAACTGGAAAGAACGGGGGTTGACGGCGTAACAATCTTCAATCGGATGACCGGCATCGAAATTGACCTTGAGACCGAATCCCCTATCATGCACGGCGCCTATGCCGGCCACGGCGGGCCGTGGGCGATCCAGTACCCCCTCCGCTGGATAAGCGAGGTGTCGCCGCAGGTGAAAATGGATATCAGCGCTTCCGGCGGGGTCAGCTCGGGGGAGGACGTGGTCAAGTATATTCTCGCGGGAGCGACAGCCGTCCAGACCTGCACCGCCATCGTCATGAACGGATACGAGATCATTGGTGAGCTGACGCGGGGACTTGAATCCTTCATGGAAAGAAAAGGGTACGCCACGCTCGATGATTTTCGGGGAAAACTCTGCTCGCGAATTCTGGATGGGAGAAGCGTTGACCGCCGGCAGAAAGTCAAAGCCAGGATCGTTCGGAAAATCGCCCCCTGCGAATCGGCCTGCCCAATCAATACGGGCGTGCAGGGATACGTCAATATGATTGCCGCCGGTCGTTTCGCGGAAGCCGCTGAGATCATCCGCTCCAAAAACCCTCTTCCGGAGACGACCTCACGGGTCTGCGGGCGACTGTGTCGGGAAAAATGCACTCGCTCGTTGATTGACCAGCCAATCGCCATCGCCCAGTTGAAGCGAGCCGCTCTGGAGTGGGGCAAAAGTAGCCATTCGGAAAAAAACACGGCGCCCGCCGAGAACGAAGCGCCTCGGAAAGAAAAAAAGGTAGCTGTCGTTGGAGCCGGGCCCGCCGGGCTTGCCGCCGCCTGCGACCTCGTCAGAGAAGGTTACGGCGTCGTGGTTTTCGATTCGCTGCCCGCCGCGGGGGGAATGCTCGTGGCGGGGATTCCGGCTTTCAGACTGCCGAGGGAGATTGTGAGCCGCGAGATAGAGGCAATCCGGAAAATGGGCGTCGAGTTCAGGCTCGGCACAACCGTGGGGAAAGACATCCCGTTCGACGACATTCTGCGGGGCGGCTTCGGGGCGGTCTTCATCGCCACCGGCGCCTACAAGGAGCAAACCCTCGGCGTGCCGGGAGAGGAACTTCAGGGTGTGGTGGGGGCCATTCCGTTCCTCAAAATGGTCAACGTTGAGGGAGAAAGGCCCCGCCAGGGGCGGGGAAGAAGGGTCGTGGTGATTGGAGGCGGGGACAGCGCTCTGGACGCGGCGAGGACAGCCGCACGCCTCGGCGCCGAGGAGACTTACATCCTCTATCGCCGCACGGCAGGCGAAATGCCCGCAGAGCCGCATCGAGTCCGCGAGGCGGAAGCGGAAGGCGTCAAAATCATGTATCTCGTCAGGCCGACGCTAATCCTCGGCGAGAACGGACACGTCAGCGCGGTCGAATGCGAGAATATGTTTCTTGGCGAGAGCGGTTCGGATGGTCGAAGAAAGCCGCAGCCCGCAAAAGCCAGCCGGTTCATTCTCGAGGCAGACACGGTCATCGCGGCGCTCGGAGAATCTCCGGACCTATCCTTTCTCCCTGAAGGAGCGGGCATCGAGACCCGTGGCGGGCTCATTGTTGTTGACCGTTTTCATAGTACGACGAACGAAAAGGTCTTCGGCGGGGGGGATGCGACCCGCGGCCCGGGGAAGGTCATCGAAGCTATCAGGGACGGGAAGACTGCGGCAAAATCAATCGCTGCTTTCCTCTCCGGCGCCCTTCCAGCGGTGGAGGAAGAGGAGGAGGCGCCCGAGGTCGTTGACTCCATCGCCGTGCTGAACCGAGGATTCGAGCGAAAGGAACGTGTCTCGCCGCGAACACTTGCAGCCGAGGAGCTACTCGGCTCTTTTGGGGAAACGGCGCCTGGCTTGACGAAAGAGGAAGCTATAAAAGAGGGCAGCCGCTGCCTTGTCTGCGGGTGTGGCGTTGGCTGCGGAATTTGCCAGAGAGTTTGCATCTACGACGCAATTGATAGAAAACTGGACGAGTTCGTGGTCAATGACAAATGCGTCGGATGCGGCTTGTGCGCGGAAGTTTGCCCCAATGATTGCATTCTCATGGTCAATATCGAGCCTCCACCGGCTTAAATCGCTCTTCTGCCGGGAGTGTCGAAAGCCTGGACGTATTCGCGCGGTCGGTTACCAACGCCACGGAGCGATTGAGGAGGCGACGGGAAAGGTGAGGATGCCTCGGGCGATTCTGCGGAGAAAAAAAACCTTGCGGAGTTTGGCGTGGCGATGGTATGTTTTGCTTCGTGCGATGCCTCGCTGATAAGAGTTCGGGCATCCAGCATAAACCAGAGAACTGTTGCTGATACGAAAGGCAACTCGAGCGATTTCAAAAGAGTTTTGCTATGGGATCAACCTTAAAAGCAATCGTCGTGCTTGTTCTTCTGTTGGGTATCATCGGCGTAGCCTCGTACTACGCCGTGACGCGGAGTAAACCTGATGAAGAAAAAGGCAGAGGCTACACCGCTGTTCTGATGTGCACCAACCCAGCATGCAAGAAGGAGCCTTTCCCCCAGAGAATCATCGCAGGCAGACGCCCCCCCTATAAGTGCAAGTATTGCGGAAAGAAAACTGCGTATCGCGCCGTTCGGTGCGACAATTGCGGTGCAATCTTCCCTTACATCGTGCAGCAGGTTACCACCGAATACGGGCCGGAGGAAGTTGGCACAAGCGAATGCCCCGAATGCCGATACGACAGGTTCACCCTGATTCGGAGTATGGCGGACCTCAAAAAATCGGCGGCAGAGCAGGAGTGACCGGTGAGGGCGACGAGGGCCGAGCGGCCGGGCAAAGCCGCCCCGGCGCGCTGGTGCAGTGCCGACACATTGTAACGCCTCAG